>Ga0180434_10009529_pt1 | contig 10538 bp, 9 predicted proteins | sample SS_ome_7_FD_132453 | JGI IMG/M metagenome (GOLD analysis project Ga0180434, IMG submission 132453) | Hypersaline lake sediment archaeal communities from the Salton Sea, California, USA - SS_1_D_2 metaG | ecosystem: Environmental > Aquatic > Non-marine Saline and Alkaline > Hypersaline > Sediment... | reverse complement strand
TTCGGCCTTCCCGCGATCGTATCCTTCGGGAGTATGGCATGGGTCACATATGCTGTGAAAGTTATTTTCGGCTTGGCGTGTTACCTGTTCATCCGGAAGCAGGGCTATTTATGACGGCGTGATCTTTTTCCCGCAGCTCGGGCAAAACTCGAAATCGGCCTCCAGCGCTCTCCCGCAGTAGGGACAGGTCAGCGGTCTATCCTGCTGCCCTTTGCGGACCGTCAATCCGCCCTCATCGAAAACCGACTGGCAGTTATCGCAGGCTAAAAAGGGCGTCCCCTTTTTGACCGGGAAAAGGGGGATGAAAAACAGGCTCAGGTAGTGGTCGACCCTCTTGAGATGAACCTCCTGATGACCGCAAACCGGACAGAGGCGGGCCTGCTTGTCCAGACGCACGGTCTTGGGCTGCACACCGCCGATAAAAAAGAACATATTCATCCGGATTATACACGAATAATAATCTCTGGAGCAAAATGCCGTCGTTTGGATCTCCAGTCTCTTAACCAGGAAGAGTTTTTGCTGAACACCATAACATGAAGGATAAATCTTTCAATTGTTTGATCTGATCATGAAAAAAATCTTTGACTTCCTGCCAAGAGTAACGATGAAGCATTTTCAATTCCGGGTCTTCATCTGCATCATCAAAATAAACAAGACTCTTTTTGTTTCGTTGGTAATGACGGATAAAAACATCCGGCTAGATATCCAGGATTGTTTTCCAGAAATTGTAACTTTTCGCCGATATTTTTCGACTTTTCTTGAGAACAGCCTCGATCTCGTCTTTCGGATAATTCGAAAAAAGCCATGTGACAGCAGCCAGATCGCCCAACTCGAGGATTCTTTCGATGATATAAGACCTGTTCTCATCGGCATCGATTTGGCTGAGATCCGCGTCCCAAAAAAAATGCCGAATATGCGGAGGAATGGATTTCATTTTTTGAATTATATCACAATTTCCCGGAAACCTGGAGCTCAGCATACAAATTACCGGCAATGTCACCTGCGATTTACTCGGTCCAATTCTCGATCTTTAGCCCCGGAACTCTGCGGAATTCCCTTTCATTATTCGTAACAAGAACACAGCCCGCAGAAAGGGCATGCGCGGCGATAAGCATATCCAGAGCTCCTATGGGAGTGCCCCGCTTCTCCAAATGGTTTCTGATACTGCCGTAATACTGTGATGCTGAATGGTCGTAAGCAAGAATCTCCAAAGGAGCAGCGAATTGAACCAGCGCCAGGTGATTTTGTTCGGGCTTCGAACTTTTCACCGCACCGTAGACCAGTTCACTCAAGGTTATGGATGAGATGCCGATATCCGAGATGTGGGCTTTTTGAAATCTTTTCAGAACATGCGCAGGTTTTTTCTTAATGATATAAATGCACATGTTCGTATCGAGCATGTATTGCATCAAAAACTATCCCTTTTATCCTGAGCGGGTTGTTCCCGGCTTTCCATAAAGTCATCGGTGAATCGATCGAGGCTTTTTTCCAAAGATGACCAAGGGGCGTCTTTAGCTATAAGTATAACGATATTTCCCAATCTTTTGATAAAAACATCATCCCCGGGCAAACGGAACTCTTTAGGCAGTCTCACAGCCTGGCTCCGGCCGTTCATGAATATTCTAGCGGTCTGCATGAAAAGCCTCCTTTAGTTCTGGTATATACCATAGTATATACCAACTAAGGAATTCTGTCAAAGAAATGCGCATTGAGTTTTTCAATTATGGAGACGCTCAAATGCGGGATTTATTCTCGATGATCTTGAAGAGTAAGATTATGTTGGCCTGAATTTTTTTATCGGTCTGTTCTTGATTTCGGTCTCGACGACGAAAAATTTATAGTCTTCGTAAACGGTCGTGATTTCGTTCCGGATGTATCTCTTCTGGTCCTCCGCCACCAGGAATTCCTGGATGTGCTGCCTGCTGGGAAACCGCACCCCGTTTTTTTCTATCCCGTAGGCGACATTCCACACCACCGCTGTTTCCAGCTCTTCGGCCAGGGCCCGGACCGGTTTCCCTTCGTAATCGAGTATGGATTCCGGCTCCCATTCTATCTGGAGAATACTCCCGTCCTTCTCGTTGATCCACATCCTGGCAAAATTCCGGTTTTCTTCGTTGTTGGGTTTGGGTGTCGCTTTGATGACCGTTGCGAGGGTTTCACCTATGCGCTCTTCGCCGGTGATTTCGTAATCGAAATAATCCTGCCAGTACCGGCTCAAAAAACCCACCGGGCCGTAGACCAGGTATTTGGCGCTGAATCTGACATCCGGTTCGCCGCCTCCCCCTCTTGTCCTTTTGCTTTTTTTGAGAGGTATCCGCTGCTCCTCCGGTTCATCTCCCTTCTTGATCAGTTGATAGTCGAACTTATAGGAGTAATTTCGCGTTCTTCTGAGAGTCAAAGTCCTGGAGGGCACCACTTCTATATCGCCATACGGGGATTCCTTGACGGCCCGGGATGAGCGGTAGTAAAAAATTTTATCCTTCGTATTCTCCACGCACACATAAAAAAGGGCGACACTTTTGACCCTTTCGCAGTAAGCTGCGGTTTTTTCCAAAATCCGGTCCAATCTTTCCTGATCTTGAGGATAGTTCAAGGAAGATGCTGTCCGGACATGGAGTAGGAAAATAACAGGAATAAGGAAAAACAGGGGATTCAATTTCAACGGTCCTTTTCTCATCGCAGCAAGATATCTTTTATTTTAGACTCGCAGAATCTGATTTCTGCCTGTGCTTTTTCTCTTTTGGCCGGATCGAGCTCCATGGCTTTCTTGAAATCTTGGATGGCATTCCTGTATTCTTTCAAGCCACGCCAGGCGCTGCCCCTGTTGAAATAGGCCGTGGCATAATCCGGTTTTATCCTTAATGCATAAGTGAAATCCCTTATGGCTCCTTCGAAATTGCCCTCTTCCACCAGCAGACATCCGCGGTTGTTATAGGCATTTGCATTATCCGGTTCGAGTTCGATAACTTTTGTGTGATCTCTCAAGGCACTGTCGTAATCGCCCAAATCCTCATACGCGCTCGCTCGGTTATAATAAGCGAGAGTATAGTCGGGATCTATCTCAACAGCTCTAGTAAAATCCTTTACGGCATTAAAAGGATCACCCCATTCTAGAAAAAGAATACCTCGGTTGTAATATGCGGGAGGATAATCGGAATCGATCTTTATGGCTCGATTGTAATCCTCAAGAGCCCCTTCGAAGTCTCCTGAACGGAATTTTTCTATCCCGCTGTTGTTGAATTTGGCGGCACAATAACATCCCTGAAAAAACACAAAAAGAAAAATGAATAGCCAAAGACAGGATTTCATATCGGATACGAGTTGGAACATTTGGTTCTTTATTTTTATGCTAGACCCTGGAATCCGAAAAGTCAACAAAGCGCTAGCTCTCGTAAGCATCCTTCTTTCCGTGATAGATTAGGCTTTTGGGGATGGCTATAAATCTTCTCTAGAGCAAGACCATTCCTAAAAGTTGATGTGAGGTCCTCAAGTATCACGAAAAAAAAGGATGCTTCCCTATCTCTTTTCGGCTTAGCATCGATGATCCCTTGATTATTGAATCGGCTATGGAAGCATCGAAGATTCTGACTAGTCCTGGGGAAACTTGCATAATCCCAGAGAATGTTATAGATGAATAAGCGATGAACGAACGGATAGATCTAAAGGTCAAACAGCCGCTTCTGAAAAATCCTCTGACAGAACTGGCCATGCTGGTCTTTATTTTTGCCTTTTCAGGAACGCTGCTGGTTTGGGGAGCCAAAATCCAAAGCACATGGATGACCCTGGCCAGCATCCTGACAGCCTTAGGCCTTATCCGCCTGGTTCTCTGGCTCCGCCGGAGCAGCTGGCGCGAATTCGGCCTCAAAAGGCCCAAAAGCTGGCCCCAAACCATCCTTCTGGCCGTGGGAGGCCTGATCACGATTTTCATCGTGGTCCGCCTCAGCATGCCCGTTGTCATCAGGTTGACCGGAAAGCCCATAGACAGAACGCCATTCGATGCGCTGCGCGGTAACCTGCCGGCTCTCCTTCTAGGACTCCTCGTCGTCTGGACATTGGCAGCCTTCGGCGAAGAACTGATTTTCCGCGGCTACCTAATGAACACCCTGGCCCGCGTTCTCGGCAACAAAAGCGGAGGATGGATTTTCGCCTGCACCGCCAATGCCATCCTGTTCGGCCTCGGCCACACTTACCAAGGCATAACAGGTATGCTTCTTCTCGGAATCGTCGGGCTTCTCTATGCCCTTTTTTATCTGGGAAGCGGACGGAATCTGTGGGTTCCCGTCTTCGTGCACGGCTTGTATGACACCACGGCTTTTCTGGTGATCTTTTTCAGCCTGGATAAGCCACCTGCCTAGGCGATAGATAAAAAGAGAAACGACGGAGGTTGGGATGAACACAAAGACGGTATTGGCATTCATCGACAGCATCAATGCCCACGACGTGCCTGGGATCCTCGGTTATCTCGCGGACGACCATGTATTCATCGACGCCCAAGACACGGAGCATAAAGGAAAACAGCGGATGGGTGAAAACTGGTCCGAATACTTCGTTCTTTTTCCTGACTATACCATCGAAGTCGAGGACGTGCTGGAGAGGGATGAATTAGTGGCGGTTTTTGGCTACGCCAGCGCCACCTATAAAGGACTCACGGAGAACCGGACAAATTTCTGGCGTTTGCCGGCTGCCTGGAAAAGCATTGTAGAAGGGGGCAAAATCAAACTCTGGCAGGTTTATGCCGACTATGCGCTTATTCTGGATATCATCGAAAAAAACAAATAGCGGAAAATCCAGTTTTTTTTATCCCATCCAGAAGCCTTTCCGGTGGGAAACGCCCAATACTTTGTGGCAGTTGGGACAGAAGTAAACATAACGTTTCCCCAGGAATGCCCCAAGTTCCCGGAATGCCAGCGCTGTTAGCTGCGTTTGACAGTGGGGACAGATGGGTGTCACATCGTTTTTTTCCACAACTTGCATCATTCTTTCTCCTCATTTTTTATACTTTGTTTCTCGCATAAATATTCTGCACATGTTACCACAACCAGTCCAACCCTGTATTATATGGGTTAGCACTAAGGGAAGAAGCCATGGGTATGCCCGTAGCGGCATCAAGGATCTAGCCAGGGCTATCGACCTTCGAGGAAACCCGGCAGAGCCGGGCCCGAGGACTGTTTGAGCACGGGTATATAGGGATGTGATTGATTCATGGTCTGCTGTGTGGTATACCTCAAAAAACAAAGAGGTATAAAATGAATAAAAGACTTACGCTGTTTATGGTCATATCCATCACCATGGTTCTTCTTTTTCCTTCAGGATGCAAATCCAAAAAAGAGCGGATGGCAACGCCAGAAGAAATGGCTCAGGCAGAGGACCTGAAAGTCACCTATGCCAGCCCCAAGGGCAGCACCGAGGCGCCCCACGAATACGACACGGTCGTGGTCATCTTCGACCACCCCATCATTCCCCTGGAAGCCCTTTCCGAGGGACGAGGCACAGAACTCCTGAAACTGGAACCCTCCTTTGCCGGGAAATACCGCTGGCTCAATCCCAAAACCCTGTCCTTCACGCCGGATGAAATTTTCCCTTTCGCCACGGAGATCAGGACCACCATTCCTGTCGGCACCAAATCCCTGGACGGGTTTGTCCTGAAGGAAGATTTCACCTGGACATTCCAGACCCTCCGCCCGCGCCTCCTCCAGCATTTCCCCAGGCATGAGCAAAAATGGCTGAAACCCGACACAGAAATTCTCCTGGTATTCAACCAGCCCATCCCAAAAGCCAAATCCTACTTTGCCCTCAAAAAAGAAGGGAAGGACACGGCCGACACACCGGTCGAATTTTCCCTCCAAGTCCCCGATGCCGGCCTGCTGGAAGAAAACGATATCGACTCCCCTCCCGAGTACACGCTGCTGCTCCAGCCCAAGGAAAGGCTGCTACCGGACTCCCTGTACACCGTGGAAATAGCCGAAGGCCTGCCCGGAAGACAGGGAGACCTGGGCATGGAAAAACCTGTCACATTCCAGTTCGAAACCTATGCCACCTTCGCCTTCCTTTCATCCAACGCGGATGAGGACCACAATCCCCGGGATTCTTTGAAGTTTTCCTTCTCCAACCCCGTTCCCTACAACACGTTCATCCAGAAGATCCTTTTCGAACCGGAGGTGGAGATTCCCGGTTATTACACCGAATGGGACCATTCGGATTCCACTCTGTGGATCAACCTTCCTCTCCAGCCCGAAACCCGATACAAGGTGCGGATCGATGCGGGGCTTCAGGACATCTTCGCCAACCCGCTCCCCGAAGACGTGGAGCTGACGTTCACCACGGCGGCTTATCCTGCATCCTTTTCCATGAGCACGCGACACCGGGTCGTGGAAGCTTACAGCGACCTGAATTATCCTCTCTATGTTGTCAATACCCCGGAAATCCTGGTGGAAGCGGCCCGTCTTTCCAGAGAAGAGATCCTTCCGATGCTGGCCGATGAAAAGGTCTTCCGCTCCAGTGAAAAGTGGGACAAGAAGGATTTTTTCGACGTGCAAAAAAAAATGAGCCTACCCATCACCCGGAACCAGAGAGATGTCTTTCCCCTCAGGTTGAAAGAGCTTTTCCCCGAAACGCAGGAATTAGGCACGATCTTTCTCCAGGTGGACACCCTCCTCGAAGACAAGTGGAGCCGGTACCCCAAGGCCATGCTCCAGGTCACGGAAATGGGCCTCACCGCCAAGTTCTCCCCGGAGAACAATATTATCTGGGTCACCGAGCTGCGGTCGGGCCGTCCTATGCCCGGCGTGGCTGTCGAGATCAGGGATTCCTCCAATAAAATCTACTGGCGGGGAAAAACCGACGAGAAGGGAATGGCAGAGTCCCCCGGCTGGAAAGACCTGGGAATCAAGAGCAAAAACCAGTGGTCCCAGCCCGAACAGTGGGTTTTCGCCAACAGCGAGGATGATTTCGCCTTTATCAGCTCCCGATGGGATACGGGATTATCCCCTTATCATTTCGGCATACCCTTCGATTGGAATCCCCAACCGGTGGCAATCCAGGGTTACGTCTTCACAGACAGAGGCCTCTACCGGGCCGGGGAAACGGTCCACATCAAGGGGATCATCCGCAAGCGGGAAAAGGGCGAGTGGAAAACGCTGGATACCGGCCAGGTGGAATGCGAGGTTAGGGATCCGTTCGATAAGAGCCTTCTCAAGAAAAAGGTAGATCTCGACACCTACAGCTCCTTCGACCTGGATGTGACAACCTCGGAGGAAGCCTCCCTGGGAACATATTCCATCAGCGTAACCGTTCCTCCTGCTGCCAAAGGAGAGAGGGAAACCTATCTCACCTCATCTTTCCGGGTGGAGGCCTTCAAGCCCGCTGAATTCGAGGTGCATCTGCGGTCGGCCCAGGAAGACTACGTCTTCGGCGACACCTACAGGGCTGACGTGAGGGCCAGTTATCTTTTCGGCGGAGCCATGGCTTCGCAAAAAGTGACCTGGCATCTGCGTCTCAACCAGGCATACTACTCGCCTCCCGGGCACAAAGGCTATGTTTTCGGCAACCAGATTGACCGCTGGGAGCGGTACGGACAGGAGGACAGCCGGCTCCTTTCTTCGGGAGAGGGGGAACTGGACAAAAACGGAAAGTTCACCGTATCGGCCAGACTGGAACCCGGAGAGGAGAAAAATTCCGTGTTCGCTTCGCTGGAGGCTACGGTCCAGGGGCCCAGCAGGCGCAGCATATCCAACCGCATCCAGACCATGGTTCACAAGGGGGAATTCTACATCGGGCTGCTGCCCAGCACCACCTTCCTGCCCAAAGGTGAAGAGCTGACCGTAAAGGCGATCACCGTGGCCCCGGACGGCCGGATCGATTCCGGACAGAGGATCGAGCTGAGGCTCATCAAGCGGGAGTGGAACTCGGTGAGAAAATCTGGCCTGGGAGGAAGGTTCCACTGGGTCAGCGAAAAAGTGGACACGGTCGTCGAAACGCAAAAAGTCAGGACCGCTCCTCAAGCTGTAGAGGCCACGTTCCTGCCCGAAAAAGCCGGCTTTTACCTGATCGAGGTAGAAGGGAAGGACAGGCGGGGAAATGCCGTCGTCACCAAAACTTACTTCTATGTCACGGGCTCCGACTACATCCCCTGGGAAAGACAGGACGAGGACAAGGTGGAATTGATCCCGGACAGCTCCAGCTACCGTCCCGGAGATACGGCCAGGATCCTGGTGAAATCCCCCTACGAGCGGGCCAATGCCCTGATCACCGTGGAGCGGGAATTCGTGCTTCACTCCCAAGTGCGGGAGATCGTCGGCAGTTCCAGCCAGATCGAGATCCCCGTCCGTTCGGAACATCTTCCCAATGTTTATGTCTCCGTGCTTCTGGTTCAAGGACGGACCACCCCCAAAGTCACGGACAACACCCAGGACCTGGGAAAACCTTCTTTCAAGCTGGGATACGTCCAACTGAATGTGGACCCGGCTGAAAAGCGCCTCGCCGTGGACATCCTGGATCTGGACGAAACCTACAAGCCGGGCGGGGAAGTCACCCTGGCGGTGGAGGTAAAAGACATCACCGGAAAGGGAACGAGAGCGAATCTGGCCCTGGCTGTGGTGGACTTGGGGGTGCTCAACCTCATCGGCTACCAAACCCCTGATCCCTTTTCCGATTTTTACAGCCACAAGCCATTGGCCGTCGACACATCGGACTCACGGCCCTTCGTGCTGGAACAGCTCTTTTTCGGTGAAAAGGGGGAAGATGTGGCAGGGGGATTGGGAGAGGCCTTGGGTGCACGCTTTGCCCCCGCCATAGCCGAGATCGAGCTGAGAGGAGACTTCCGTTTCACGGCCTACTGGAACCCCTCCCTGGAAACGGACGGACAGGGAAAGGCCAGCGTAACCTTCACCCTTCCCGACAACCTGACCACCTTCCGGGTGATGGCTGTGGCCCAGACCCGCGGCTCCCAATTCGGGCGGGCAGAAAGCCTTTTCAAAGTCACCAAACCTCTGCTTCTCCAGGCTTCACTTCCCCGGTTCGCCAGGGTAGGGGATGTCTTCAGCGGAGGCGTGGTCGTCCACAACCAGACAGCCCGGGAATCGGAGGTGGTGCTGGAGTGCAAAGCCAAGGGAATCCTTTTGACAGATGATAAAAACACCCAAACCATCCTGCTCCCTCCGGGAGAGAGCCGGGAAGCCCTGTTCTCCTTCCAGGTGGAAAAACCGGGAGAGGCACAATTCCAATTCAGGGCCCTGATGGGAGAGGACACCGACGGCCTGGAGCTTTCCATTCCTCTCCAGCTCCCACGGCCTACCGAGACGGTGGCCCTTTACGGGGAAACCACAGAGTCTGCCGAGGAAAAAATCCGTCTGCCCGAGCAGGTTTACCCGGAGGAAAGCCGGATCGCTTTTTCGGCATCGGTCAGCGCCCTTTCAGGACTGGAGGGAAGCGTTGATTTCCTCACTCATTATCCTTACCTCTGCCTCGAACAGCGGCTCTCCTCCATCCTGCCCTACATCGTGGCCGGGGACGTGCTCTCCGACTTCAAACTGAGCAGGATGTCCAGGGCCGAAATGAAAGAGCACGTGAGGAATAACCTCGAAGAGATTTCCGAATACCAGAAGGGAAACGGGGGCTTCGGCCTCTGGCCCGACTCACCCTGCGACTCCCCCTTCCACTCCTGTTACGCCGCTTTCACGCTGGCCAAAGCCAAGGAGGCAGGCTTTGCCGTGGACGAGGCAGGTGTCAACAGTCTCATCTCCTATCTCAAAAACATGATAAGGGGACGCCTGGACAGGCAAAACTATCCCTATGGAGAGAGAGCCTGGAAAACCACCCAAACTTTTGCCCTCTACGCGCTGGCCCTTTTCGGCCAGCCCGAACCTTCTTATACAGAGAAACTCTTTGTGGAAAGGGAAACCCTTTCGCTTTTTGCCAAAACGCTTCTGCTCAAAGCCCTGAACAAAGGCCAGGGATCGATCGATGCCCAGAACACGATCATCCAGGAATTGATGAACAAGGCCGAAGTTTCGCCCACATCCGCCCATTTCGAAGACGACGAAGGAAGGGAGGGCGGCTGGATCTACTCTTCCAGCAACAGGACCTCCGCCCTCATCCTCCAAAGCCTGCTGGACGTGGGAACGGAAAACCCCCTGCTTTCTTCGGTGGCCCGATGGCTGGTGGATAGGAGAAAGGCAGGGACATGGGCCACCACCCAGGAAAACTTTTATGTTTTTTATGCCTTGAGCGAGTTCTACAGGAAGTATGAGAAAATCGATCCCGACTTCAAGATCGCCGTCTCCCTGGCAGGAAAAGAAATCCTGGAGAAAGCGTTCGATGCCAGAGACAAAGTGGCGAGGAAGGAGCACCGTCCCGGCGATTTGGAGCCTGGGAAAACGGTGGCGTTGAAAATCGACAAACGGGGTAAAGGAAGGCTCTACTACCAGACCAGGTTGACCTATGCGCCCCGAAAGGAATTGGCGGCCATGGACCAGGGATTCGGCATGGTGAAAGAGATCACCACCCTGGACGGCGAGCCGCTGGAATCCATAAGGGCAGGG
>Ga0180434_10009526_pt1 | contig 10540 bp, 8 predicted proteins | sample SS_ome_7_FD_132453 | JGI IMG/M metagenome (GOLD analysis project Ga0180434, IMG submission 132453) | Hypersaline lake sediment archaeal communities from the Salton Sea, California, USA - SS_1_D_2 metaG | ecosystem: Environmental > Aquatic > Non-marine Saline and Alkaline > Hypersaline > Sediment... | reverse complement strand
ATATGATAATTAACTGACTGTTAATTAAATAAAAAGGGGCCTGGCAATGGGAGAACTGTATACAACCAAGGAAATCGCCAAGTTTTTGAACATCAATGAAAAAATGGTGTACTCCCTGATCTCGGAGAAAGGGCTGCCCGCCACCAAGGTCACGGGGAAATGGCTGTTTCCCATCAACCTGGTCCGCCAATGGGTGGAAGCGGGCACGGAAAATTTCCCCCAGTCCGCGCAGCTGCCTCCCTATCATGGCCTGGTGCTCATTGCCGGCAGCAACGATCTCTTACTGGACAAGCTCATCGCCACCTTTAACATCAAACATGAGCATCACATGGCCATGTTCGGCATGGCCGGATCCCTGGGCGGCCTGAACGCCCTGAAACAGAACCTGTGCCACATTGCTTCCAGTCATCTGATCGGGGACAACGATGAATACAACTTTCCCTTTCTCAAAGACGACATGCACCAGATGCCGGCGGTGGTGAATTTCTGCCGGCGGGAACAGGGGATCGTGCTTCAAAAGGGCAATCCAAAAAATATCCAGTCGGTCAACGATCTGAAAAAATCGGGAATCCGCATCGCGAACCGGCAGCTGGGGACCGGCACCCGGAAACTGTTTGACAAGGTACTGATGGAACATGATATCCAGGGAGAAGCGATCCAGGGTTACGAAAACGTCCTGTCCCGGCATATGGATGTGGGCCTGGAAATTCTGAATGAAAAAGCGGATGCCGGGCCGGCCATCCGCCCGGTGGCCAATATCCTGGGACTGGATTTCATTCCGGTCTGCTGGGAGCGCTTTGACCTGCTCATCGCAAAAGACAAATTTTTCGAACAGGGCATCCAGTTGTTTCTGTCTCTGCTCAAAGGAAAAGTCATTCAGCAGACCGCTGAAAAATACGGTGGATATGATTTGTCCATGACTGGAAAAATGATCTATCCCCCTTCCTGATCCGGCAGACACAGCACCAGACCCAGGCACACCAGGGCCACCAGGAACACGAGCAGAAACGTGCTCCAGACCCCCTGGGCCACCGCTGTGTTCAGAACGGTCCGGGCCGCATCCGGAATCAGGGCCTGGAATTCCGGGCGAAACAGATTTTCCAGGCTGTCCTGCAACTGAACCATCAGGTGTTCCGGCAGGGATACATCCACGGTCTCCATCCGGTTCAGCAGCTGTGACGTAACCAGACCCCCGCTGATCCCCACCCCCAGGGTGCCGCCCAGGGTCCGGGCAAACTGGTGGGAGGATGTCGCCACCCCCAGATCCGAGGTTGCCAGGCTGTTCTGAACCTTCAGCAGCGTGGATAAAACCACGAACCCCATGCCGAATCCCACCACCAGAAACACCAGAAAACTGTGAATCATGGTGGTCTCAGGGCTGAAGCCCAGCGTCAGTCCCGTGCCGGTGGCCAGCAGAATCCCGCCGGCCAGGGCCCCGGTTTTCTGGGTGGTCAGATGCATGACCCGTCCCAAAATCAGGGAACCTACAGACCAGCCCAGACTCAGAGAAAGCATGGCCATTCCCACCTGCAATGGGGTATGGCCCAGCGCACCCTGGAAAAACAGCGGGGCATACCCGAACAGAGAAAACATGGAAAAACTGGCGCAGAACCCGGCCAGGTTCCCCATGGCAAAGCCTCTGCGTTTGAAAAACCGCAAATCCAGGATGGGATCCTTTGCCCCCAGTTCCGTTTTGACAAACCAGATGCCGAACCCGATGGATGTGACGGCCAGCAAAATGGACGGCAAAGATATCCAGGCGATATCACGCCCCCCGATCATTACCAGGGTCAGCATGGACATCAGAAACCCGGTCAGCGACACCAGCCCGGACCAGTCCAGAGATACGTGTTTCTTTTTTTCCCGGAACTCGGTTAAATACAGGGCGATGCCTGCCAAAGAAAGCAGGCCCAGCGGCAGATTGATGAAAAAAATCCATCGCCAGGAAAAAAAACTGACCATCACCCCGCCCATGGTGGGGCCGATCACCGATGCCACCCCCCAGATAAATGAGGCCAGAGACAGGGTTTTGGCCCGCTGCCCTTCAGGTGCTGCTTCCGACAGCACCACATATACCAGGGCGAAAATACCGCCGGACCCGATGCCCTGAAAGACCCGGGCCGCCACCAGGAACCCCATGGAGGGCGCCGCCCCGGCCGCCATGGATGCTATGATAAACACCGTCACACTCACCAGCAGCAGCTGTCTGACGGCAAACAGATCCGACAGCTTGCCGAAAACCGGCAGGGCCACGGCCCGGGCCAGAAAATAGGCCGTGTAGACCCAGGCATACAGATGCAGCCCGGAAAGCTCGGCAATGATGGTGGGCATGGCCGCCGACATGACCAGAGCGTCCAGGGCGCCCAGAAACAGGGCCAGCAGCACGGCGCTGATCAACCAGGTCTGTTTCATGACAGTGCCTTACGCCAGATCCTTGAGTGACATGGTCAACCGGTATTCCGAGGAATCCGGATCACGGGCGACCCTGAATCCAATTTTCTGTCCCATGGCCAGCATGGCGGCATTGCTGGTCAGCACCAGGCCGGTCACCACGGACAGGCCGTATTTTTTCGCACTGAGCATGGCCTGCTTGAGCAGCACGCGGCCGATTGTCTTGCCATGCCAGTCGTCGGCCACCACCACGGCGAATTCTCCGGTTTTGCCGTCCGGCATGAAAATGATCCGGGCCACCCCGATCAGCTTGCGTTCATCACCGTCTCCGGCAAAGGCGCACAAAGCAATTTCCCGGTCATAATCGATCTGGCTGAGACGCACCAGCATGGACCGGGAAATCCGTTTCAACGGCGAAAAAAACCGCATGAAAATGGTTTCCGGGGACAGATCGGAAAACAGATCGATCATCTGCTGGGCATCGCCGGGCCGCACCGGCCGCATGAAAATCCGCTCTCCGTCCCAGGTGACAAATTCCGATTCCTGCCACCAGGGATAGGGACTGATGATCAGATGGGCCGGCGCACACACGGCCGGGTCGGCCACTGTCACCGCTATTTCGGAAACATGAATGCGTCCGTGGGCCACCTGGATGGGGTTGAGGGCCAGGGTCTGTATCGCCGGATAGTCCGTGACCATCCGGCCCACCAGGATCATGGTTTCCTCCAGCATACCGATATCCACCCCGGCCACGTTGCCCCGGCCCTGCAGAAGCCGGTAAATCCGGGTGCCTCTGATGGTCCGCCCGGCCAGCAGCCGGTTCAGCGGCGGCAATGCCACCGCCATGTCGGATAGCGCTTCCGTCATCAGCCCGCCGATCCCGAACCGGATCACCGGCCCGAACAGGTCGGTGTGCTCCGCTGACAGATCCAGGGCATAATCGGGCTGTACACCTTCGGGGAGCGGCATTATGTGAATCCCATATGCGGCTGCCAGGTCCGCGGCGTTTTCCGGCGGCAGTTTTGTCTCTCCCCGGGCCAGGGCGTCGTCGATAATCCGGGAAGCCCGGTCCCGGTCGATTGTGAGCCGCTTGTCCGTGGTATAGGGAATCTGCTGGAGTGCTTCCATGTTCCGGCCGTACTGATACAGATTGACAAACGCCCGGACCGCCCTTTCCGGTGTGTCATAGGTCACAATGCCGTGCCGGTTGAAAATCTCTCTGGACGCATCGATGGTCATGCCCCCCAGCCAGGCCGTGAACACCGGAAACGGGGTGGTCTCCAGAAGCGTCACCAGAGGGCCGGCAATGGCGGTGCAGTCATAGATCCCCACCGGAGAGCTGAGCAGCAGCAGGCCGTCGATTTCCGGGGCCTGAATACAGAGTTTCACCACTTCAACATACTGCTGCGGGGTGGCGGCCCGCAACAGCGCAATGGGATTGGTCCGGCTCCAGCCGTCCGACAGCAGAGCGTCCAGTTTTTCGATGGTGGCGGCATCCAGGGTGGCCGGTGCCAGACCGTTGCGGATCAGGGCATCTCTGGCCATCTCCCCGATCCCTCTGCCATTGGAGACAATGGCCAGGCGGGACCCTCTGGGCCGCTGCTGCTTGGCCAGAAATTCGGCACAATCGAACAGGGCTTCGAATTCATTCACCCGCAGGATACCGGCCCGCTTGAATGCCGCCTCGTACATCTGGTCCTCATCCAGCCCGGCCGGATCACCGATTTTTCCGGATCGCCTGGATTTCAGGGCGATAATGGGCTTGATCCGGGACACGGCCCGGGCCGCACTCATGAACCGGCGCATCCGGGTCAGTGATTCCACATACATGATGATGGAATCCACATCCGGCAGGGTCCCCAGATAATCGAGCATATCGGAAAAATCCACATCCAGCTTGGCGCCCAGGCTGACAAAATGACTGAATCCCACGTTTTCCCGCACCGCCAGATCCAGTACCGAGGTGCACACCGCACCGCTCTGGGACAGAAACGCCATGCGCCCGGACAAAGGGGTCTGATGCATGAAACCGGCGTTCAATCCGGAACCGGTGTGGATGATGCCCACGGAATCCGGCCCCACAATCCGCATATGCGATGTTTCGGCCACCGCTTTGATCTGCCTGTAAAGCGGGTTCTGGTGAGGGGTTAGCCACGCATCCCCGGCGGAAAGCACCACTGCGCCGCCCACGTTTTTCGCCGCACAGGTTGCCAGAATGTCCGGAACCTGCTGAATGGACACCGCCACCACAGCCAGGTCCACATCCACGGGCAGATCACCTGCATCCGCACACACGTCGATCCCCATTACGGCGGCGCGACCGGGATTCACCGGAAGAATGGTTCCTTTGAACCCCCGGTTGGTCAGGTTATGCATCACCGTGGCGCCGACACTGCCCGGTCTGTCACTGGCCCCGATCACGGCCACAGTCCGGGGGTCAAACACCCGGTCTAAATTTTCAATGGTCATGGATTTCTTTGATGACTATGTGAAATCAGATCTCCTGGATTTCAAGCAGTTCCACTTCAAAAATCAATGTGGACCCCGGCTCGATGACGTTGCCGGCGCCCTGATCCCCGTATGCCAGGTCTGACGGCACATACAGCATCCATTTGGCACCTTCCTTCATGAGCTGAAGCGCTTCGGTCCAGCCTTTGATCACACCGTTCACCGGAAACTCGGCCGGCTCGTTGCGTTTGTAGGAGGAATCGAATTCCTGCCCGTTGATCAGAGACCCCCGGTAATGGCATTTCACTTTGTCGTTGAGATCCGGAGAGTCTCCGGTTCCCGGTGTGATCACCTTGTACTGAAGCCCGGAATCCAGGGTATTCACCCCTTTTTTCGTTTTGTTTTCCGCCAGGAAGGCTTCTCCTGCCGCTTTGTTTTCTGCGGCTTTCTGACTCTGTGCTTCCATCTGCTTCTGCTGGGCCATGGCCTGGAACTCCATCAGGGTTTCCTGCATTTTTTCCGGGGTCATGGATGTCTCCCCGGCCAGGCTGTCTTTCATTCCCTTTAAAAACAGGTCCGGGTTGATATCAAAACTGTCTTTCAACCGGTTGGTGATATCATATCCAATGGCATAGCTGATCCGGTCATGTGCACCGGCGTTCTGCAGTTCCGATTCCGCATTGACATCCTCCGCCGGAACGGAAGCCGGCAGAAAAGAAAGGGTTGCCGCCAAAAACACGGCTGGAAAAATTTTTTTCAACATCATTTAAAAAAGTCCTTGTGTCTGGAGATTAAAGTAAAACGTATTGATAACAGAAATTGCAGCAAATAACAATGCCCGGCCCGCCGCCCGGATATTCCTGCCCCGCAGACAGGGCACCGCATACACCGCAGCCGTCTGATTTTACCTGATATGGCCTGCAGTATTAAAGGGTGCGGTCCAGGTGCCGGTCGGATGCATGCCGTATTTTCATGGCAGAAACAGTCGGGAGAGCGGCCGGCCGGCAGCATATCCCTTTGCAAAGTGGTGATGAATCGCCGGGATACCGGCCAGATAAAGGCACGGACCGGTCCATCGGTTCAAGGCAGCCGCACCGTACCGGGACACCTGCAGATCCAGGCGCATGCCGGCCAGAGACCGGGCATACACTGATACGGCGCGTTTTTTTTTCGTCAGCGCGTCCATGATGGCGGCGGCGGCGGCCCGGCCCGATTTTACGGCAAAATAGATGCCTTCTCCGAAAACAGATTCGGCAAACCCGGCCGCATCCCCGGCCAAAAGTATCCGGCCGGCCCCCGGGGACCGGCACAGCTGTCCGCCGCCGGTACCGATGGGATATCCGAAGACATCAGACAAATGATCCGTGCCCAGATGCCGCCCGGCAAAGACAGCCAGGTTTCCGGCCGACACCTGCGGGGTTCTGATCCGGCTGAAGATCCCGATGTTGACATGGTCTTTTTTGGGAAAGATCCAGAAATATCCGGGCAGATCCCGGAAAAACGCAAATGCCATGGACACCTGATCCGGGCGGCTCACCCGGACATCCGCCTCAAGCCCGAATAATTTTTGTACCCGGTAGGGCCGGTCGTCCCGGTTCAGCAGGGTCCGGATCCGTGAATTGGCCCCGTCCGCGCCCACAAGATATTTTGCGCAAAAAGATCCCTGTGACGTATGAAGGGTCACGGCCGCGGCATCCTGAACCATGGAATGGATACGGCCCGCCACCTGAAATGATCCCCCGGCGGCCCGGAACCGGTTCAGGGAAAACAGATCCAGCTCTTTTCGCTGCGTCATGTGGCACAACGGCCGGTTCCAGCTAATGGTAAAACATGATCCATCAGGCCGGTGTATGATGATCTCCTGACAGGTGCGTTCGATCAGCCCGGAAATATCATACGCATACTGGCTCAAAGCCTTGGGGGTCAACCCACCGGCACAGGGTTTTTTGCGGGGAAACCCCTGCCGGTCCAGCAGAAGCACCGAATATCCGGCCGTCACCAGATCGAATCCGGCGGCAGTGCCGGCAGGTCCGCCACCGGCAATGATCACATCATATGTCATGCCGTGCCCCTGACAGCCCGCCCGGCACTGGCCAGGGCACCTTCGAGATATCCGCCGTAATGGTCCGAAGTTTCCGTGCCGGCAAAACAGATCCGCCCGTCCCAGATATCGGTTCTGCCGGCCGGCGGCTGAAACAGCGGGTGGGTATGGGCGGCCCGCTGATCAAATTCGGTGGCGGTGAAGTGTTCCATGGCCCAGTCCCTGTAAAACACGGCCACCGGATGGGCGGCTTTTTCTCCGTAAAGGAGGTGAAGCTGATGCAGGATGGCCTGGACCACCTGCTGCGAATTCCTGCGCTGGGCTGCCGGAATCCCCACAAATCCGGTCAGTCCGAAAGGTTTTCCGGCATGACTGGAACCGTCATGAACCTCCCCTAGAGGTCCGCACTGGCTGAAGGCCTGGCCGGAAAGCCCGGACCTGCGCCAGTCCGCGTGATCGAACAGGGCAAAGAACTTGGCCTGACCCGCCATCCAGGTGCCGGTCTTCAGCATAGCCTGGGTCAGTTCATGGGACAGGTCCGGTGTAAACAAAATAGTGGCCGCGGCCAGACGGGGCGGGAAGGCCAGGACCACCTGATCCGCCCGGAACCTTTTTTGTGGCGGTTCTCCGATTTTTCCCACCCGGACTTCCACCTGGTCTGTCATTCGTTCGACTTCACACACCGGATGCGCCAGGCGCACAGCCCCTTGAGGCAGCTGTTGATACAGGCCGTTCACCAGGGTGATCATGCCGCCGGACAGCCGCCACCCTTCGGGTTCCATGGGATAGCCGGGGATGGTTCGGACTTGGCCGTCCACCGCCTGAAACCGGCCATACCCTTTGTCAAACTGGGGATATCCGGTCAACCCCAGGTCCCGGACCAATTGTTCTATGGTAGGATTGATTGCCGGCCAGTACCAGGACGGTCCCAGATCAGCGGCATATCCCTGATAATCGGAACACAGAATCCTGCCGCCCACGCGGTTACGGGCCTCCAGCACCACAAAGGACCGGCTGGTTTTCGCCAGAAGCGACGCCGCATATATGCCGCTCAAACCGGCCCCGATCACAATGGTATCGATGGTTTCTTTATTCATTGTCTGATCACCCTGCATGCCGCTGTGTTTCAGTTCACAACGCCTGTTCAAGTGCTTTTGACACCGCTTTTTGGGCATGGATGGCCGTGGTGTCCAGAAGCGGCACCCGGGTATCCTTCTGGCTGACCAGCATCCCGATCTCCGTGCACCCTAAAATAACGGCCTGGGCTCCCCGGGCCGCCAGGTCATGAATAATCCGAAGACAGGCTGTCTTTGAATCAGGCAAGATGTTCCCCAGGCACAGTTCCTGAAAAATGACTTGATGAACCGTTTGCCGGTCCTCTTCACCCGGCACCAGCACCTTTAGTCCGTATGACTCAATCAGTCGGTGTCTGTAAAATGACTGTTCCATGGTAAAGGCCGTACCCAGGAGACCCACGGTTTTTATATTGTCCTTGACCAGCACGTCTGCGGTGGCATCGGCAATATGAAGCAGCGGGATATCAATGGCTTTTTCAATGTCCGGGGCTACGATATGCATGGTGTTGGTGCAGATGACCAGAAAATCGGCGCCGGCCCCCTGAATCCGGCGGGCCGCATCCGACAGCAGGGCTGCCGTGCCGGTCCAGTCCCCGGCCTGCATCATTTTTTCAATGGGCGCAAAATTTACACTGTACAGGATGATTTTTGCCGAATGCAGGCCTCCCAGGGCGCTTTTAACCCCTTGGTTGATGCCCCGGTAATATTCCAGGGTGCTTTCCCAGCTCATGCCCCCCAGCAGTCCGATGGTTTTCACTGGCGGTTTCCTTTTCAATTATTTTGAAAAGTTGTAACACCATTCCCGGGGCCGTTCAACCCGAATTCCGATCAAATCCATCCCTGATCCAATGACCGCTATGCAATAAGGCTTTCCAATTTCATGTCACAATGATAAAAAATACTTTTGCTTACAAGAGGGGCCTGTGCCATGAAATCCGATACTATCCGATCCGATCTGCTGCTGCTGCTGGCCGCCACGATCTGGGGGCTGGCATTTGTGGCCCAGCGTGTGGGGATGGACCATGTGGGGCCGTTCACCTTCAACGGGATCCGGTTTGCCCTGGGCGGCCTGTCTCTGCTGCCTTTCGTGTGTATCTCCCGAAAAAGAACCCCTGCGGGCAGTCATTCCGATCTGATCCGGTCGGGCATGATTTCCGGGGTCTGTCTGTTTGCCGGCATCTCATTCCAGCAGGTGGGAATCGTCTATACCACGGCCGGCAAAGCCGGGTTCATCACCGGACTTTATGTGGTGCTGGTCCCGATTCTGGGACTTTTTCTGGGAACAGCCAGAACCGGCACCGGCACCTGGGTCGGCGCCATTCTCGCCAGCATCGGCATGTACCTGCTCAGTGTCACCCGGGACCTGGATATCGGTTTCGGGGATATGCTGGTATTTTTTTCCGCCATCTGTTTTGCCGGTCACATCATCATCATCGAACGGTTCTGCACCCGGTTCAGCACAGCGGCCCTGTCCCTGGTCCAGTGCATCGTTTGCTCCGGGCTGAGCCTGGGGGTGGCGGCGGTATTTGAATCATTTATCCTGGCCGATATCCTGGCAGTGGCGTTTCCATTGTTTTACGGCGGGGTGTTTTCCGTGGGCGTGGCCTACACCCTTCAGATTTACGGGCAGAAAAACAGTCCGGCATCCCATGCCGCCATTATTCTGTGTCTGGAATCGGTGATGGCAGCCGTCGGCGGATGGATCATCTTAAATGAAATCCTGTCCGGCCGGGCTATTTTCGGATGTTTCCTCATGCTGGCCGGCATGCTGGTCTCTCAACTATACGCCGTCAAAAAACAAGGAAATAACGAGCATGCCCAAGGCCTGTAACCGGCAAAAAAATGGGAATGGGAATGAATTATAAAACCATTGCCAATGTCCTGGGAAAACTGCTGATTGTCACTGGCAGTTCTCTAATGTTTCCCATCATTTGTTCACTGTACTACGGTGAAGATGACCTGTTTTCCCTGGTGGTGACCGCTGCCGTCACCATTTGTGCGGGATGCCTGCTGTGGCGGTGGTTTAAAAATTATCACGATCTCAATTTGAAAGACGGTTTTTTCATTGCCTTTTTCGGGTGGATTCTCATCTCCTTTTTTTCCGCCCTTCCGTTTATTCTTCATGGCGCAATCCCCACTGTCACAGATGCCTTTTTTGAAATGATGTCCGGGTATACCACCAGCGGGGCGACCATTCTGGAAGACATTGAAGTGGTTCCCCGCGGTCTGTTGTTCTGGCGGAGTCAGACCCATCTGCTGGGGGGGATGGGGTTTTTAACGCTGACCATCATCTTTCTGCCCCACGGCATGGGGGGGCTGCGGCTGTTCCGGGCGGAATCCAGTCCGGGCCAGGTCATTACCAAAGAAAAATTCATCCCCAGGAACCGGGATACCATGATCTGGCTGTGGGGCATTTACCTGACGTTGAATGCCTTGCAGACACTGCTGCTGTGTTTCGGCGGGATGTCTCTTTTCGATGCCCTGTGCCATGCCTTCGGGACTGTTTCCACCTCCGGGTATTCCCCCTACAATGCCAGTATCGGCCATTACAACAACGCCTATTTTGACTGGGTGATCATTGTTT
>Ga0180434_10009525_pt1 | contig 10541 bp, 7 predicted proteins | sample SS_ome_7_FD_132453 | JGI IMG/M metagenome (GOLD analysis project Ga0180434, IMG submission 132453) | Hypersaline lake sediment archaeal communities from the Salton Sea, California, USA - SS_1_D_2 metaG | ecosystem: Environmental > Aquatic > Non-marine Saline and Alkaline > Hypersaline > Sediment... | reverse complement strand
TGCGCTGCCCAATCCAGACGAGCCTTGCAGCAGCTCCAGTCCGACGGTGCTCGGCCATTACGTATCGTTCTGGCTCAATACACGTTGGCATGACATGGACTCGCTGCGGTTCGATCTGTGAGCCGATCTTTTCTTGCAGAAACGAATTGCCAACGGTTACCGCATCGGACGCATACGCGGTCATCCAAAAGTGTGCGAGTCGAATCCAACTGTAAGGGCCCCGTACGCTGTAACTGTTGCGCTGCGAGAGGAGATCGTCGACGTCGTAAATCAAACGTCTCGCAGACTTCCGAAGTACACACAATTGCCAGAGTGGCAGCAGTTTCCGCTGTAAGATCGTTACGTCAGCGTCACGCGCTTGTCGAAGTTGACCCAATCGATGATAAACCGATTTCGACAATGGAATCGCTTCCAAAAAAAATCCCCGCTGAGCCAGAGTCCAGGCAAAAGCTTCGATCCGATATCGATAACACACGTGATTGGGGCTCTCGATTAGAGCCAACAACTTCATAGTAGTCCTCCGTGACTACGTAAGCGCATTTCCACCACCGCAAAATAAACTGCCCAACACTACCACAATACCCAAAACGAGTGAATAGCAATGATAGGGCTACCTCTCCGTTGGTAACGTCATCCACGATTACCCGAGGCGATCATCGAATCGAGCTCTTTTCGTAGTCGATGGAGAATTTCGTCGTAGGTGTATTTGCCTAGGCTCTGGCCACCCCGTTTCAAGTTTACTCGGTTAGCACCACACCAGAGTCCAAGGTCTGCATCGTCGGTTTCACCGGGGCCGTTGACCCTGCAGCCCATTACGGCGATCGTGAATGGTTGGTTGGCCGCGTATTCGGTCATTTTTCTAACCTTTTCTGCCAACTCGACAAAGGATGCGTTTTCGACTCGGGAACAGCTAGGACAACTGATAATGTTGAGCCCACCTGTCGATAGGGAGTCTTGGCCAAGGAATCGACTAGCTTCGATGTCGTCCAAAATCTTCCGGCCAGCCGCAATTTCTTCGTGCTTGCGATTGTTTGGAACAGTCAGCGAAACTCTGATAGTGTCACCAATGCCCTGCGAGATAAGCTGCTCGAATGCAACCTGGGTTTTGACAATGCCCTCCGGCGGCATACCAGCTTCGGTAACGCCAAGGTGCAACGGCACATCTGGACGCTCTCTGGCGAAGCGGCGGTTTGCTTCAACAACCTTTGCCGGGTGTGAATCTTTTAATGAGACGCAAAAATGGGTAAAGCCCAGCGAATCAAGAAATTCGGAGTGCTCCAAAGCACTTTCGAGCATGGGAGTGATTGAGTCGGCCGGAACATATTTTTCTAGCTTAGCGGGATCGACCGATCCACAATTTACGCCTATCCTTATTGCACAGTCATTCTCGCCTGCTGTATCTGCGATCATTCGGACCTTGTCTTGCCAAGCCCGTTCCGGTTCAAAGTGGTATAGGTGACCTGGGTTATAGCGGATCTTATCGACAAGTGGAGCAACCTTGAGTGCAAGTCGGTAGTTCTCCTGAAGGTCGACGGATAGGTTGGCCGTTGTACAATCGCGAACTTTGGCCAGCGCTGCCACCTCGTTGAGATTGTCAACGGCAATCCGGACCACACCGGCACCGGACTCCCAGAGCAAGTTTGTCTGGGCCACTGTCGCCTCGACATCGACCGTTTTGGTCGCACACATGCTTTGAACAACTATTGGGTTATTGTCTCCAATAACAACAGAGCCGATTCTGACTGGCCTTGTCGGATTTCGCCTGATAGGTGCCATTTATTTGCTTCGCTATTGCCTGTGTAGTTGCAGCCATCGAAGAAACGGGAACTCGTTCTGGTCCCATAAACCGTCATTCTCGCGTCAGTTTACTTTTGCTTCAAGTTGAAATGTCGCACTTTTATCTCTAGTCCCACCGTAGGCTGAACTCGATCGGCTGGCCTGCTGTGCAAATCTACAAAACGACATTATTTAGATTGGCGAAACTGCGTCAACTTTGACGATAGCGATGGTAATACTGGGTGATTCAGCTGCTGAGTCATTTTTTGTAACAGCAGCGGATAGAAGTTTTGTTTCTGTAAGTCTTTGTTTTGTAGCATGTTACGTTGCTTTGGGGTTATAGTCGCCTTTTCGCTTATCGCCTTGGCAGCGATTCCCGTAGTGGTGGACCAACTTCTTATGAGCGGAGCCAATCTAACAACCTACTCTACCTGGGGCGGGCCCACTTGTCGGCGTGCCGGAATATGCGGGCGAATTGGCACGATTTTACGGGACTGTCAACGCCGATTGCCTCTCAAGGAGCCAAACCGCATTCGGAACGACGGTATGTATCGCGGACGGAATGTGAGGGCTTTATGAGTTCTCGCCGCCATTAGCCGTTTGTCCGAAGGCCAGTTGGTTGTCAGAGACGATCAAACCCGACTGGCGTCGAGATGGCTGGTGGTCCGATAAAAGTACTGAGACGGACGGTTCAGGCGGGTACAAGCAACTCTTGTAGTTGCCTACCGGATGTGTTTTTCAGATTCAGGAGAAAATCGACCGTGAGCGAGGACATCAACGTATTGGCGCTCGTAAAGGGTTCGGAACGCTATGTGTTCCTCTACGACGACTCAAGTTGTGCCGAGACGCTGCGAATGTTGGGACGCTATGCGTCTAATCCGGATTTGACCTTCACCTGGTACGATGCGGCCGTTCTGAGCCAAAAAATCCGCCAAGAGAGTCAAAAGACGTCGTTCGACAAAAGGTTCGATTTACCCTTGGCTACCGATACAGACGAACTTTTTTAGTTTTCTTATTGATCGACTCAGATGCACACTGCAATTGCCCGTTTTCTTCAGTATCTGCGAGTCGAACGCAACGCCTCTGAGCTGACAATAAAGAGCTATCGCGAGGACTTGATGGTTCTGGTCGAGTTTCTTACGGATTCTTACAACGGTTCTTGCCCCGAGCCATCTAGCATTAGCGTTCTCGACTTGCGTGGTTATGTTGCCGCGTTGCACGAGGCTGGATACGCTAAAACAACGATCGCGCGTCGCCTGGCCTCACTACGTAGTTTCTTTCGATTTGGCCAGCGTGAAGGTTGGACCGACACAAATCCAGCAAAGCCGTTACGCAACCCAAGGAAGTCGAGAAAGCTGCCACACTTTTTATCAACCGAGGATATTGGGCGATTGTTCGACACGCCCCCATCAAACGAACCACTCGGACTGCGTGATAGGGCTATTCTCGAAACGATGTATTCGGCTGGGCTTCGCGTCAGCGAAACGGTTGCCCTTTGCGATGGTGATCTCGATTTTCAGTCCGGAGTGATAAGGGTGAAAGGTAAAGGACGAAAGGAGCGACTCTCACCGATCGGTTCCTACGCAGCCGGGGCAATTAGCAAATGGCTTTCCGTCCGCAAGCTGGCTAAGGATGTTCCAAACGACCTTGGAGCGCCTGTGTTTGTCAATCGATTTGGACGACGTGTAACAGCCAGGAGCGTTGGCCGAATGTTAGAAAAATACTTGCGGGAGTCCAATCTAGACTCTCGCACCTCGCCACACTCATTGCGACACAGTTTTGCCACCCATCTCCTGGATCGGGGAGCCGACATCCGGAGTGTCCAGGAACTTTTGGGGCACAAGAGCCTGGTTACGACCCAAATCTACACACACATCAGCACAGCCGGTCTGCGTAAGGCCTATGAAAAGGCACATCCGCGAGCACAGTAACCTTTTTTGCTCGCGGCAGACTGGCTAAACCGGCAACTTCTTGGTATGCTGCCGAGTTCTAATTGGACAATTCTCAGGGCAAGATTCCGAACAACAAATAGAAAATATGGAGACTAGAAAATGACAGTTTGCAAAGAAGCGATGGCCAAGTGGTGCCGCATGATACTGGAAGCCGAACCTGGCGAGAAATCGCTCACTCTGGAGGATTGCGTAAACGCAATTCCAAAATTGGATGATTTGAGCGACGTTCCCAGCGGAACGCCCGTGTTGATCCGAGGCGACGTCGATGCCAAGCCTGGCGCAACAATCGGTGAAGGCGACATCCGATTGCGTTCGATGAAAGAGACCATCGAGTTTGGACGCGAAAAAGGTTGGATTCAGATTATCTTCGGACACATAGGTCGCCAGCCGGAGGGCTCACTCGATAAGGTGCGCGATCGTTTAACAAAGATTCTCAACTGTGAAATACCATTAATCGAGGATTGGCTTGATCCGGAGACGACGACAGTTACCGATGAGGTTGTCCAGGCGATCCGTTCGGCCAAGCCTGGCACGGTTATCATGTTGCAGAACACACGCAAATACGACATTGAGCGTGCTTTGTGGAAAGCGACGGCCGAGTCTTTGCCAACTATGATCGATTCGTTGACCAAACTGGCCAACGAAGTTGCCGAGAAGATCGCAAAAGTTTACGTACACGAAGCCTTCTCAGCAGGAAATCGGGACGCCTCAAGTGTTGTTATTCCAGCCGCAATGGAAAGAGTAGCGTTTGGAAAATACATAGCCGAGCAGTTTTCAGACCATCTGGCCGAATGTTTGAAGGCGCAGTTGGTAGTTTTCAGCGGACTAAAGATCGACAAGCTGGACAGTCTTGAGGCGATGATCAACCGTGGAAAAATTAAGCACGTCATCACGGCGGGTTCGGTCGCGATGTCGCTGAAGAAGGCCGCAGCAAACCTCGACGGTAAAGAGTTTGACCTTGGCATGAGCGAAGATCCAGCAAACGCTGGCAAATCTTTCTACATCCCGCTGGAGAGAATTGAGCAAGCCAAAAAGATGCTCGTCAAGGGAAAGAACGAGGGTGTGGAATTTGTTATGCCAGTCGATTTTGTCCTAGAAGACGGAAGTGTCTCAGAAGTCGTGGGACCCGGCAGGCAGCAGTTTGATGTTGGGCCAAAATCGCGTGAGCACTTCGCCGCAAAAGTTGGTGCGTTCATCGAAGAACAGACGGCTACCGGTTGCCAGGGTGTAGTTTTCGACAACGGCGTTTTCGGAATGTTCGAAGATCCCCGGTTCGAGGCCGGTACGAAAAGCTTTACAGAGCAGCTAAAGCGAATGACAGACGCCGGAGTAAAGGTGTATGTCGGCGGCGGCGAAGGCGGAAAAGCTGTCGAAAAATACGGCCAACCGGATTGGATTACCTATTGTTTCACTGCTGGCGGAACAGTGCTAAAAACGCTTGGCGGGAAAACCATACCGTACCTGATGGCACTAAAGATGGCGGCCGAAAGGTAGTTGAGGCTTCAGACAGGTCTAAGCCGATTTTGTATGATCCTGTGGCGATCGAGGGTAAGGCTTTTAACTGAAACTTAGTTTCCCGGTATATTGTCATGGTGGTCTTGGCGACTGACACATAAACTAATGCCACAAACTAAAAAACAGTAGAGCGGTGTTTGTTTCACTGCTCTACTGTTTTTTGTTATTTTTTGATCTTTGTTAAGACAAGGGATTGCTACCCAGCCGGCACGTCGGCGCTTGCTCGGCGACACATGTCTACCAAGTTTTCCACGTATTTGCGAATCTGGTCCTCTGGATAATTGCGGTTGATCGCATCTTCAACTTTTGCTGCGGTAGGACTTATAGGGCCGAAACCGTAACTGCCGGCGGCTCCCCTTAGTTGATGTGCAGTACGACTTAATCCGTCCCAGTCGTTTGCATCAAGACGTTCAAGCAGCTCGGATACACGATTGGGCATCTCGCCAACGAACAATTCAACCAGATCGTAAAGATCGGGGTCGCTCACAAGTGTTGAATACAGTGGTTCGCCAACAGATGGCTTTTCAGTCATGGTGTTTCTCCTTACATCAAAAAGCATACGGCCTCAGGCCGAGCTGTCTACGACACGGTGCGCAGCCGAAGTTGGAAAACGCTACAGAACCAACACTTCTGTGTTTTGCCAGCGTAACAACTAAAAGATAGCTTATTCTTTTGGCCTGGTTTCGTCCGTGCAACCCCACCAGAAAACCGTCGCTAAGGGCGTCCATTTAACTAATCTAACCGCCCTATTGGGTCGGATGGAAATGTACGAATGAAAGTCTCTTGAGCCCAATCCCGGGTAGACGGTCGCTGCCATTATTACGACCGACCTTGTTCGTGAGTCATTTTCTGTCCTTTACACTCATTTTTGCAAGAGCCTCGACTTGCCAAAAGGCCCCGGCTATTTTCCCTGTAGGTCTTAGTTTGTAGACTATTGGGCAAATCTGATACTATCGTTCCCATCCTTACGACCATCTTCGTGAGCTGCAATATGTTGCAAAAATAGGTCGTCTGGTTAAAAGACAAGGGCATTGCGAGTCGATAGCAAGCCTTAGACTGGAGGCACAGCCCCCAGTTAACCCATATTTCGTTGGTATCCCGTTTGGTTTTTTCCCTACAAGGAGCGCCTCCCATGAAGCGTAGTATCCTTCTGTCGGCATTGTTTGCAGGTGCATTGGTTGTCCTGCTCAGCTCTGCGACAGCCGAAGCTGGCCTGTTCAAAAAGTCAGCTTGCTGCGAACCCGCCTGTTGTGAACCGGCTTGTTGCGAGCCGGAATGCTGTGAGCCAGAGTGCTGTGAAGACAGCTGCTGCCGTCGACCAGGCCTGCTCAAGCGATTGTTTGCAAAGTGCAGGGCTGCTTGTTGTCAGCCTGCCTGCTGTGAACCCGCATGCTGCGAGCCAGTCGAATGTTGCGAGCCCGTCGAGTGTTGCGAGCCAGTCGAATGTTGCGAGCCGGAATGCTGTGAGCCAGAGTGCTGTGAAGACAGCTGCTGCCGTCGACCAGGTCTGCTGAAACGACTGTTCTCGTGCCTGCACCGCTGCAAGTCCAGCTGCTGTGAGCCTGCGTGCTGTGAGCCGGAATGCTGTGAGCCAGCCTGCTGCGAGTCTGCCTGCTGTGATTCCGGAAAGTAGTAACAGAGCGAGAAACGATCAAGGTTTTCAAAAGCTGGTGGATGTTTGACAATACACTACGGCAATGGACGACCGATCGCTACGAGTGGCAACGAATGCCTAGTATTCGGAGTGAAATAAGAGTGTAATAGAGCTTCCAAGCAGTTTCCTTTTTGCAAAAGACAGGCGGCCCAATGTGTAAACAGAGGGTCGCTTGTTCATTTTTTGTCTGCGCTGAAAGTTTGTAACGAGGTTGCGATTGGCTTATTTTCTATTAGCGACTGAATTATTGCGAAAAGCGTGTTGTAGCGAGTGAGTGTCTTAACGTCTGGCGTTCGCATCCAGTGAGCCCCCATGTTTTTGTCATTGAAAAATGTGCCAAATCCCAGTGCCATGACTTTCCCCTTGCCATATTCGGTTGCAGCGCCGACCGCTTTTCCATTAACTTTGGCGATTGGTTTGCCGCCAACAACTTTGCAGGCAGAGCGTATCGGTAATTTGGGCCAACCGTCGGTCAGAATCAGTTGGCCTTGTTCGGATGCTGAGTGGTCTATCGACATACCAAACGGCCATACGAGGCTATTGGACGTTGATCCCGCGTTGTCCGGAGAGTCAACCACAAGCAGTTTGCCTCCATTTTCAACAAATTCAACGAGTGATTCCCGATACTGGCGTGTGACTGAGCCTGTTGGATATAGTATAATTAGGGCGTTGCCCGAGAACGCTGCGGCCCCGCTGCGACGAGCAGTAAAATATCCAAGCCTCGGCACCCATTGTTCCAGCAGGCCGAATCCCTCTCCGTCGCCCTGGTTGAACGCTCCTAATGCGAGCGGCACTTTGGAGACTGTTTGATCGATGATCACACGGTTCATCGGTCGAATTGCTTGTGGTTCGGGCATGGATCGACCGTGGACTTTTGTGATAAGAGCAGATCCGCAGGTCCAGCCGAGTATGGTTGCGGCCAGTGCGAAAAGCCAAACTGTCTGTCCAGTTCCGGCGACCAGTCTTATGCCGAACACCAGCAGCAATAGTACGAAGACAACGATCGATGTGACAACCGCCATTTGCAGCCAATGGTTGTTAAACGTACTTCGATGGTTAAGCCACTCGATCATGTTGAGCCAGAGTTCCGCTTTTCCAGGCTGGAATGTGCAGAAGTTGGAGAAGATCGTCGAGTCGGTAAAGGCGATCACCCGTCCTGCGCCATAGCGCGTTGCCCAGAGTTGGATGAAAGCGCCGTATCGCATTTCCGGTCGATACTCGGCCTCAGGATGGTAGTTTTCGGTGCTGTATTCGGGCGGCAAGCTCCATAGCCCTACGTTTTGAATGACGGCCTCACCACGACTGGTGCCCGGATCGATCGAACATGAAACGGCAAAGTACATCGGTGGGACGTTTTGAATTGCCGGATGTGGTGGCCAGGGCGGTTGATATTCTTGATCGTATGGCCGTCCTATCCGAAAAAGCAGGTCATTTCTGAACGTAAAACCGAACGTCCGAGCTATACCGTTCAGGTAGGTGCTCGAATTGAACACGTTAGTGTGGTCTCCGATCAGCAGCAAACCACCTCCCGATCGGACAAAGTCGTTGATAGCATCGACTTCTTTTCTTGAAAAACGTGATGTGGGCACCTTGATAATCAGAACATCACACTTGCCTAATGTTTGCTCGTCGATATTGTCAGATTCCAGCAGTTGAGACATCTGAAAGTATCGAGAACAGTAATCATATAGTGCTCCGTAGTTGTAGCTTGCCAATTCACCGTATGAGTCGGTGCTGTACGATTTAGTGGTAGGTTCCCAAGTGGAGTGTCGTTCTACGACCATAACGCGACCACTCAGTCGCTTTCCGACCGGACTCCATTGTATGGCGGCCGCAAAGATGGCAACGGCCATAACGATAATCGCTAAGAAGGCAGAAAGTTGGCCGGCCGTTAGACCGTTTGATTCAGAGACCGACTCACCATAGCCTGAGGTCCCGCTCGGTGGACGTCGGATGAAGATGGACAACAAAAACACAGGCCCAATGAGCAGGAGCATACAAAGCCAAGGACTAAGAACTTGCCCCATTTCGCTAGGGGGAATCGAAGGATCTGCCCGAAGCGTCCGATGCAGAAACAGGCCGATCATTAGGCCCATGCGGACCGGGAGCCAGGCCACAATGATAACGCTCAGTATGCGAAAAGATCTTAGCCACCACGACCATCGCAAGCCCGATCGAAGTTGAGAGCGAGCAACCAGTCCGATCCAAACGGCGGCTCCAAGGTAGAAACAAAGCGTAACCGGATCAAGCAGCAGATCCCAAGTTGCAGCTAGCTGATGTGTTTGGCCGAGTTCACGGATTGCGATTGTCGCTCCGTTTGCCGCAGCGTCCAACCCCATAAGCGAAACGATCCTCGAAATCAAATAAGACAACGAATAGGGCATATCGTGATTTCGGGCGGTTTGTGTTTTATATATCGAAAGTACCACTGCCTGGGTGAGCATAACAACGCCTGCTACTATAGCGCCTTTGGCGATAGGGCGAGGCCAGCTTCTTGGTATGGGAACAAGTGCCAAGGCCAAACCGAATCCTATCGTGAGCGGAACAGTTTTTTCCGGCCAAGGCAAAACGACGATAGCCGGCAGCAGCAGCGCCAGCGAGACGGCCAACTGGCGATGTTGTGGCAATCGGCCGATAGTTCCACTCAGGAAGAGAATGCCAAGCAATACAAGTATTGTTGAGGCAGTTTGATTTGCCGCTTGATAGTATCCGGTTCCTAGCATCCAAGATCCGGACAGTAAGGCGATACCGATCCAGGCACGAATCACTTTGACACCTCCTCTTCGTACGGATTGTTTGGCTGAGGCTGTTTCGTTTTACTCGGGCTGGCTTTTTCGTACGGAGGTTTTGGCGGGATCCACTCCTTGTCGGTCGTTAATCTAGATAACAACCATCGCCAAAAATGTGAGTTGTCGTAGTATCCGAAAAGAGGTCGACCGTCTGCGAACTCGAGATTCTTGTTCATCGCGAATTCAGAATCGCCAATCAACACCACATGGCCACTGCCTACCTGAGTGGCGACCACGACATTTTGATTGTCCGGCCCCCGAACGAGAACCTGCAGATCATCGTCTTGGAAGCTGGCATCGCTCGCATCAACCGGCCAGCCGGCTCGAAATATCGTTTTTGCATAGTGGTCGCCTGCTCCGTAATCCTTGGCGTTTAGAAACTGTATTCGAATACACCCGATTGGCTTCGGCTCGATCAGATCGTGGTCTGGTCCAACTGGCGACCGTGGTACACTGAGGCCAAATTGTTGGAGTAGCGAACGGCTTGCTAGAGAATCGCGTGCACCGACCATGCAGACGAAAAGCCCTCCCCCCTTTACAAAGCTGGCAATTGATTTTTGCTCCGTGGTCGAAAATGGCCGTGACGGCGCGATCGAGACCAACATTTGAGCCTTCTCGAGCTGGTCTGGAGTTAACTCCCGGGTTACAAACGGTATATAACCGTTTCGCATCAATGTCAGCAGCAGACCATCGATACCATTTCCGCTCCATGCCTGGCTGCTGTAAGCTTCCGCGTGTGAGGAATCTATATAGGCAATTTTGGCAGCGTTTTTGTTTTTCTGATTGCCTGGCACGACCCGAGCAGCATGGTGACTTGCGGCGGCGCAGAAGGCCATCGATACGCTTAACAGGAGT
>Ga0180434_10009523_pt1 | contig 10542 bp, 7 predicted proteins | sample SS_ome_7_FD_132453 | JGI IMG/M metagenome (GOLD analysis project Ga0180434, IMG submission 132453) | Hypersaline lake sediment archaeal communities from the Salton Sea, California, USA - SS_1_D_2 metaG | ecosystem: Environmental > Aquatic > Non-marine Saline and Alkaline > Hypersaline > Sediment... | reverse complement strand
TCCGGAAAATCAAAGGATTCTTCTCAAAATGGATCCCGAGCAACAATTACTCTACGATCTCATCTGCTGACTCATTCCGCGCTCAGGGTGTCCCATTGTTGAACTCAAGTCTGTCAGCCTTTCGGCCATCTCAAGGACTTCGTCTATCAGCTTTGGAGAAAAGAAAATCCTCCTCAATCCTCCTTTTTAAAGAAGGACGGAAGAGAAAGAAGGCTTCACCTGTTCTGAGCGAGACGTAGTCCTTGAGCAACCTCGAAAGGTCGAAGGACTCATATGCCTTGATATCACAAGCCTCTCCATGCTTTCGCCACCAAACCTGGTGAGAAATGCGGGTTAACATTGACAACACCGTAAACTTCTGGCGAAATTCACTGCTTGAAGGATAGTCCCCTATCTACCCTGAGAAATCCTGGATGTGTTTGATCATGGAGGCGGATAATATGGAAGATACCCAGAAAGATTACCGGGATCAGGATATAATCAGGGAATGCATGCGGTATAAATCAGTTATACAGGATGCGGTGGATATCATCTTTTCAATTGATAGCCGTGGTAATTTCATCGATGCCAATGCGGCATTTCTCCATGAGGGAGGCTGGGATAACGAGGACATCATTGGCAAACGATTCGATTTCATGGTTCATCAGGATGATTTACCAACAGCACTGGATGCGTTTCAGCGCGGCTGCAAAGGGGAAATATGTGAATTCGAACTGAGAGCTCTGAGGAAGGATGGGAGTTACGGGTGGTTCTCCTTCATAAATCGGCCCGTGTGTTCCGAAGACGGTGATGTAGTCGGGATAGATGGAATTGCTCGAAACATAACAGATCGGAAAACCATGGAAGAGCAACTACGTCGTTCAGAGGAACAGTTGCGCTCCTTGAGGGATAATATTCCTCTCGGAATCTTTCAATCGACTTCAGACGGGAAAATTGGAAGTGTAAATCCTGCACTGGTATGCATGTTTGGCTATGATTCCGAAGCGGAAATGCTCGATATTTCGGCCACCGATCTCTACGCATATACCGAGGATAGAGAAACCTTGGTGAGTCGGCTTGCTGAAGATGGAATAGTATCGAGTTTCGAAGTCGAACTCAAGCGAAAAGACGAAACGCGGTTCTGGGGGGAATTACATATCCGCGCCGTACGTGATGAGGAATCGGAAATTCTTCATCATGACGGAATCGTGCAGGATATCACGGAACGAAAACATGCTGAAAGCGCTCTGAGGGAATCAGAGACACGATATAGAACACTCATTGAACAATCACTCCAGGGGATTGTCATAGTCCAGGGATTTTCTCCTGAACTCATTTTCGCGAATACATCCGCGGCATCAATAGTCGGGTATACGGTTTCGGACCTGATGACCATGAGCCCGGAAGAAATTGCTCGTTTGATCTATGAGGAAGACAGAGATCTGTTTTTTGGCAATTATATGAAGCGATTGGAAGGTGCCGAGGTACCCTCGCGGTACGAGTTCAGAGCGATACGGAAGGATGGCTCCGTCCGTTGGATCGAGATCTTTGCGAAACGAATCGAATATAAAGGGAAACCCGCTGTTCAAGCAGCATACGTGGATATTACCGGGCGCAAGTATCTCCAGGAGGAGATCATCAGACGACAGAGGATCGATTCCTCGGGGCTTTTGGCGGGCGGTATAGCACATGATTTCAACAATATGTTAACCGGCATAATCGGTCACTTGAGTCTTGCGAAGGAATTCGCATCAGTACAAGGTAATACAAAGATTGTAGAACGCCTGGATGAGGTGGAAATGGTGGCCTCACGGGCCAAGAATCTTACGAGACGACTCATGATATTCGCCAAAGGGGATACCCCTGATAAGCGGGTGGCTGCCATTGATCCCCTGGTCAGAGACGCCGCGGCAGTAGGCCTCTCCGGCTCGAACGCTCGATGCCGCTTCGATGTGGCATCAGATGTATGGGACGTGGAAGTCGATGAAGATCAGATCTCTCAGGTCATCCACAATCTGGTCGTCAATGCGAATCAGGCCATGGATTCAGAGGGGGAGATTCTTATATCCATACAAAATACAACGGCAGAGGATGAAAACCGCGTCGTGCTACAAACCAACAGATTTGTAAAGATATCGGTTACTGATTCAGGTGCCGGCATTCCCCCTGAGGAGGTACCTCGGATATTCGATCCCTATTTCACGACAAAAGAACGAGGAAGCGGCCTCGGTCTGGCTATCGTGTATTCGGTGGTAAAAGGCCACGGCGGTGAGGTGTTCGTTGATTCGATTCCCGGCAGGGGAACGACATTTGATGTACTGATTCCCGCGGCTGATAGAGAGTAATTGGTTTTGGGAATATTGTTCTCGTAGCTATGGTCTGTCAGGCACTATTCTAATGTTAGAATAGTGCCTTTGATTTCGCGAAAACTCCTATTTATTCACCATGTGGATTGCTTTTCCCAGCGCTGCTTCAACGGATTCGAGGAGTGCTTCCGACATGGTTGGATGCGGTATAATCGATGCCGCGATGTCATCGAGAAGCGCGCCCATTTCCAATGCGAGACCCCCTTTGGAAACGATCTCTGATACTCCCTTGCCCACAGCCGCTACTCCGAGAATACGCCGGGTATCAGCGTCGGCAACGGTTTTTACGAATCCCTCCGGAGCATTGAGTGTCAGTGCTCTGCCTGAAGCCGTCAGGGGGAATGTACCGGTCACAACAGTAAAACCTGCTTGCCTGGCCTCGGATTCCTGCAATCCAACCCAGGCAATTTCCGGGTCGGTGTACACTACCGCGGGAATAGCGATATTGTCGAATGCAGCGGATTCACCTTCGAAGATGTCAGCAACGATCTTTGCCTCGCGATATGCTTTGTGTGCAAGGAGGGGGCCTCCCACGACATCTCCAATCGCATAGATGCCAGGCCGCGTTGTCTCCATTCGCTCATTGACTCGAATAAAGCCTCTTTCGTCGAGTTCAATACCCAGGGATTCGATGCCGATACCCTCGGTGTTCGGTTTCCGGCCCACGCTGACCAGAACAACGTCCGCGGGAAGGAAGGTACGTTCATCGGAACGATTCACAATGGATACCTGTGCTTTGTCTCCGGGGCTGTATGATTCAGCTTTTGAACCCAGAAAGACATTGATCCCGAGCTTCTTTAAACGATTCAAAAGAAGCGTAGCTATCTCACGGTCGAGGTTGGGAACCAGAGACTCCTGAAATTCGACTACCGAAACGTTGGATCCGAGCTTTGCATACACCTCGCCGAGTTCCAAACCGACATATCCTCCTCCTATGACCACGAGATGCTCGGGAAGAGATGTCGGTGACAATGCCTCACGGGACCCGATAATTCGTTTCCCGTCATACGGGAATCCGTTCAACGAGAGCGGCGAAGATCCGGTGGCGATGACGGCATGTTCGAATCGAACCTCCTGTATGCCACGTTCCGTCTGCACCTGCATGGTATTCTCCGCGGTAAACTTACCGTTCCCATGCATGACTTCGACACCGTTCTTATCGGTGAGATACGAAACCCCCTGGGTCAGGCGTTTCACTACTGCATCTTTCCATGCGATGAGTTTTGGTATATCAACGGATACGGAACCGATCTCAATGCCCATGGCAGCCGCATCTGATGAATCGGACACCATATCCGCAGCATGGATCAATGCCTTGCTCGGGATACAGCCCTCATTCAGACATATGCCGCCCAGGGATGCGCTTTTCTCGATAATCACAACATCCTTTCCCAGTTGGGCAAGCCGAATTGCAACGGCATAGCCTCCGGGACCGGAACCGAGAACAACGACTTCACAATCACGAGAGAGTGAACCGACAACCATCATAGCCTCGTCATGAGAAGTATAGGATTCGATATGAGTTCAACGATATGATTCATGAATCTTCCTGCCTCCGCACCGTCAACGATCCGATGGTCGAATGAAAGACTCAGGTACATCATTTTTCGAATAACGATCTCCCCATTCCTGACAACCGGCCTGTCTTTGATTGCATGCATGCCAAGGATGGCGACTTCAGGTTGATGAATGATCGGCGTTGCGAGGATGCCGCCAAGGGCTCCCATGTTTGTTATGGTGCATGTTCCACCCTTGAGATCGTCAAGCGATATGGTCCGGTTCCGTGCACGGGTAGCCATATCGTCGATCTCCGCGGCAATGGTCACGATATCCTTTGAATCCGCGTTCTTTACAACCGGCACGATCAGACCTTCGTCGGTATCAACCGCGATACCGACATTGTAATACTTCTTGAGGATGATCTCCTCTGAGTCCTCGTCCACGCTGGAATTCACCAGCGGGTGTTCCTTGAGGGCAGAAACCAACGCCTTAACGAAAAACGGAAGTATCGTCAGACGGACGTCGAATCTATCCTTAACCGACTCTTTAACCTCCTTGTAGTGATGATACAACTCCGTTACATCCGCCTCGTCCACATGGGTCACATGTGCGGAACGACGTTTGGAATCGGTCATTGCATCGGCGATCACCTTGCGAAGATGAGTCATGGGGATTCGTTCTTCCGATACGGTTTCCGACGTTGTCACCGTGGTTTTCACGGATGCCGTCGAGGGTGCCCGTTTCGGTCCGGGGATTTTACCTGATCCGGCCCCCCGCACGTCTTCATCCGTTATTCTGCCGCCGGGACCGGATCCCTTGAGAGACGACAGATCGACATTCAGCTCCCGGGCCAGTGCCCGCGTATGCGGTGTTGCCGGTGGACGCATGATGCGTTTACGCATCTCTTCAGTTGATGAGGGTGATGAGCTGCCTGGAATTGGCGCTTTTTCATCGGTTGTATTTTCTTTGCTCGGTTCCTCCGCCACGGTTTTAGCTGCACCAGTATCTTCTACGACAGCGGTTTCACCATCAGAAGAAATCGTAACCAGAGAATCACCCACATGAATTAAGGAACCCTTTTCAACGTGGATTTCCACGATCTGACCCGATTCCGGGGCGGGCAGTTCAACCACGGCTTTATCGGTCTCCACTTTGACTATGGCCTGATCTTCTTCCACGGTCTGCCCCTTGGAAACGAGCCATTCAACAAGCTTGCCTTCGTGTATGCCTTCTCCCACATCAGGGAATGAAAATACGGTTGCCATGATATCACTCCCCTCCTTGTCCAATACGATTGTTTCCAGAATAGAGATAATTACAGATCCACATATCAAAACTCCATGATTTCGGATACGGCGCGAAGTATCCGTTTTTCCCCGGGAAGATAGTGAGATTCTATACCGGCGAGGGGAAAGGTTACGTCGAACCCGGTAACGCGTTTTACGGGAGCCAACAGATACAGAAGAGAATGCTCCATAATCAATGCCGATATCTCGGCACCGAATCCTACGGTTTTCGGGGCTTCATGTACCACTACGGCGCGTCCGGTCTTGTTAACACTTTGCACAATAGCATCTCTATCCAGGGGATTGAGTGTTCTGAGATCGATTATTTCCGCCGAAATACTATCTTTTTCAAGTGAGCGAGCAGCTGATTCGCAGACACGCACCATGGCACCATAGGTAATCAGCGTTATGTCAGTTCCCTCTGTTACGATACGCGCTTTTCCCAGTGGTACGGTATATCGTTCTTTGGGTACATCATTCCGGAATGCACGATAGATCAGTTTCGGTTCCATGAAGATAACTGGATCATCATCCTGGATGGAGGCCGCCAGCAGACCCTTTGCATCATAGGGTGTACTCGGCACCACGACTTTCAGTCCCGGCGTATTGAGAAAGATGGACTCATAGCTTTCGGAGTGGTGTTCGGGGGCATGAATACCGCCACCATACGGCATTCTGACAACCAGGGGGATAGGCATGCCGCCCATTGTCCTGTTCCGCATGCGGGCCGCATGGGATAGGATCTGATTTATCGCGGGGTAGACGAATCCCATGAACTGAATCTCAGCCACCGGTCGCATCCCGGTAACTGCCATTCCGATTGACGTACCGATGATGCCGCTCTCCGCCAACGGGGTATCCATAACACGGGTTTTTCCGTACTTATCGAACAACCCGTCCGTTGCTCTGAATACACCTCCATCTGCACCGACATCCTCACCGAGAACAATCACGGTATCATCAGCAGCCAGCTCGAGATCCATGGCATCTTTGATCGCCTGGGCAATGGTCAGCTTTTCGCTGTCTGATTGTATCTTCTGTTGTGTGGCAGTTTTAGTCATTTTCCACCTCCGCTGCAAGCTCGTGCATCTGTTCATCAAGATGTGGTGGAATTTCCTTGTACATGTATCGAAACATATCCAGAGGATCCTGTGGTTCCATGGACTCCCGTATCGCCAATTCCTCATTGATGTATGCATCTACTTCGGCAATCAGCTCTTCTTCCTGTTTGTCGTCCCACATATCCCGGGAACGCATGAATCTATCCAGACGCGTAATAGGACTCCTGGCTTCCCATTCTTGAACTTCTTCCTCAGAGCGATACTTCTTTGCATCGTCGGCTGTGGTATGATCGCCGAGACGATAGGTGAATGCTTCCACAAGCGATGCTCCCTCGCCTGAACGTGCTCGTTTCAATGCTTTATCTATTTCCATGTAGACGGCGAACACGTCGTTGCCATCCACCTGAATTCCCGGAATACCATAGGCGTGAGCCTTCTGAGCTACGTTTGATACTGCGGTCTGGTCTTTGAAGCGGACGGAAATCGCCCACTGATTATTCTGGATCAGAAAAACTGTTTGAGCTTTAAATACACCTGCGAAGTTCATTGCTTCATGGAAATCACCTTCAGATGAAGCGCCGTCTCCCGCAAAGGTCAACGCCGCGGCTTTTTCTCCTTTCAGATGCAAAGCCATACCGATGCCCGCACCGTGTAGAAGCTGACTCCCCACGGGAACGGATGTCGGGAGAATCTTCGGGAAATCGGGATTATATGATCCCCGGCTGTCACCGGACCAGTATGAAAAGACATCGTGAGCCGGTACACCTTTCATCATCAGGAGTCCGGCTTCCCTGAATGCGGGAACGATCCAATCGTTCTCTTGTAGAGCAAGGGCGGCTCCCGCCTGGGCCGCTTCCTGGCCCCTGGACGGCGCCCAGGTCCCCATTCGACCCTGACGTTGAAGCTTCAGGGCTTTTTCATCAACTCGTCTCATGAGCACCATGTTTTTGTACAGGAGTCGAATATCGTCGTCAGTGAGATCGGGCATGAGTGACTCATCCACCGATCCGTCAGGCGCGAGGATGTCAAGACGCTCGGTCTGACCCTCATAAATGGTTTTTATCGGCATAGATTTCTCCTTGAAGTATGGCAGCCTGTATCAAACACCGCATCTCTCCGTTTTCCTGGAGGATGACGGGGAAGTCATATCAGGCATAGTGGGTAAATGTAATTCCAACTGGGAGGGAGTATTCATCAATCTCTTCCCGGAAAGCTCGTTTCTAAAAACAGGTATCATCCTGAGCCTATTGGAAAAGGCGGTAACGATTGAGTACGATAATCTCTCCCGATCGTCCCATGATACCGGGACGGAAGTAAGGCGTTTATTGATGCGTTCAGGCTCAACATTGAAGATGGATGAATACAAATCATCCCGCATGGACAGATGAATGTGGGAATGTATGAGTACTCCATAATGGCGTCGTGACTGAGCACTGCCGGTACATCGTTTTCCCCCGAAGTATAGGCCGTCATTACCGCTATTCAGGAAACAGATTTCCGATCGAGGGGCAGAAGCATGTTGAACCGATGATTCAACGGTAGTCTCTATCCCGCGGTGTCTCAGCATCTGTGCCAGTGTTTCCCGATTTTCATGGTACAGGCTGCCTATTGTCCGTGCCCATGGGTGAAACATGGGAAGCGCCAGTGAGACACCGATGTCTCGATAATGAACAATACCCGTTCCGCCCGTACTTCTCCGTACCACGGGTATATGTGCGGAAATAGCCGCGGGAATATCTACATCGCTGGTAGATTGATTATATCCCAGGATGATGACGGGATATGACCACGTATATACAACAAGCGAATATCGGCCTGATTTCGCACGGCAAAGGATATCTTTTTCCAGGGAAAAGATGTCCTCCGGATCTCTATCAGCCAATGTATAAACAGCTATTGATCGATTGTTGCCAGACATGGTCGAATCCTACGGTTTAAACTCCTAATGAAACATATCAGTAGTTAAGTACGCATGATCCATGCCGAAATAGAGAAAGTGAGAAAGCGAGAAAGTAAGGAGATAGAGGTGAAGACGCCCCGGTTGTAGGTTTCAGGTTTGAAGTTGAAGGTTATGAAGAATTCAAGAATGATGATCTGATGAAGTTGAGGAGTTAGAAAGTGAGGACGTGAGGAGATGGGCCGGATTGGACGAAGACGGACCGGTTTGGGAGGGAATGAGAAAGCGAGGAAATAGGAGATGAAGTACGATTTCGTCAGAAGTCATGAATCAGATATCAGGATAGAGAAAGTGAATGAGTCATGTGTCTTTATGGCACAATCAGCCTCATGTACCTCTCCTCAACAGCGGACGCAAAGAGAATAATCCAATGTACGGTATAGCCGGCCTATGGTAGATGTTACCGTCTCATTCCAGTATCTGAAGTAAATAGTCATGTTCTCCGAAGCGGTTTGATCGCCGGATTTCCTGTTCAGCGGCATCCACCCCGATCACGATATAGTTCCAGTTCGAATCAGGATCGCCGAGCCCCTGCGTCAAACTGACCGAGTGAGTCTCCTGATTCAGAACCTGGAGGCGGTACTCATACGGTGACGCGATTCCCGGTTCGAAGTACATCGAATCTCCGATCCCATAGAGCCAGTAGGCATCCGCTCCTGGACATGCCGTCCATTCGAGGATCAGATCGGTGCCTTGAATGTTGCCGGATAGATAAAACCTGGTGGTGAAGACATAGGCTCTTCCTGCATCCGTAACAGGGGAATCGGAGTCCTCGCGGGAGGCACCTATGATCAGTTCGACATCTTCATCACCGTCCACATCGATTCCGCCGGCAACGCCATCGCCGAATCGTCCATCGTTTTCACCGTTCGGTGAATGGAAGGTGAGAAGAATCTCTCCCGTGAGACCGCTGAATACGTAAGCGCCACCTTTATTCAGATCATCTCGGCATGCGCCAACGATCACGTCATCATACCCGTCATGGTTCACGTCACCTGCCGGGGCGATGGATTTACCGAACCATCCGTCCGACTCCTCGGCGGGCGAGACGAGGGTGTGGAGGAGAAGTCCGGTATTCCCGTCGAAAACATAGGCTCTTCCGCAGTCCGCAGGGGACGATCCCGGATTTTCACCCCATGCACCCACGGCCACGTCATCACATGCGTCCCCGTTGACATCTCCCGCGCGGTTGACGACCCACCCGAAATACCCTGCGGTGTCAGGATTGGGTGAGTTCAGGGTATGGATAACGCTGCCGGTGACTGAGTCGAACACATATGCCCTGCCGTCATCAGTGATGCCGTTGGTATTGTATTTCGGGGATCCGATAATAACGTCGGGACTACCGTTCCCGTTCACATCCGGGATGCCTGCGACGGAGTGCCCGAATTGGGCATCCTCTTCTGGTTGAGGAGATTGCAGCGTTCGTATATGGACGCCGGTTTGACCACTCATTACATGAACCTGTCCGCAGGAGTTGAATTCCCAAAGCGCTCCGATGGCGAAGTCATCATATTGATCCCCATTAATGTCCCCGATACGCGAAACCGAAACGCCAAACAAGCCGCACCATGTCTCATTGGGGGAAATCATTTCGTAGATGGGCTCTCCGTCTTCCCCGCCGAAAACAACTACTCTGCCATCCCACCATCCGAAATTCCCCTCGGCCTGGGGCGCTCCGGCAAGGATGTCGTCTTTGCCGTCGCCGTCGACATCGCCCGCACTGCAGAACGATTTGCCGAATCCGGTTCCGGAATCGGACCACAGGTAGGGACAGACCAGGGTGTCGCTCAGCATCCCGGTGGCTCCGCTGAAGATGTAGATGTTCCCGGCATCGACACAGGAAGGATACGGAATATGATCCTCACCGGGGGCTCCTACCGCGAAATCAACGATTCCGTCACCGTCAACATCGCCTACGAAATCCACGGCCGAGCCGAACCAGCCATTTTCCTGATTCTCGGGAGAGGAGAGAGAAAACATCACATGATTCTGTGCAAATGCAGTACACATCAACACGAGAGAGGCGGTCACAACAGCGTAATATCGTTTCATCGTTTCCTCCATGTAACCAGTTTTCTGAATGGGAAACTTCCTGAATATGCCGGTGCTTTTCGAATTAGGAAAGAACGGAGATGTTCGTAAAAGCAGAACACGCGCATGAATGCCACTGTGGCCACGGATCCGGAGACGTATTGTTATCTGAATGCGAAATTCACCACCATTCCTCCCGGCAACGATATACTCATGGAATGTCTATACCGCAATCAAACTCTCCCACACGATTTGACCGCGTCAACTCTGTTTCTATTTCATCCACCGCCAAAATGAGATAGGTCCAGTTCTCTTCGGGATCGCCTACGGGATACGGGCTGATCCAGATGGTTGTCTCG
>Ga0180434_10009521_pt1 | contig 10542 bp, 11 predicted proteins | sample SS_ome_7_FD_132453 | JGI IMG/M metagenome (GOLD analysis project Ga0180434, IMG submission 132453) | Hypersaline lake sediment archaeal communities from the Salton Sea, California, USA - SS_1_D_2 metaG | ecosystem: Environmental > Aquatic > Non-marine Saline and Alkaline > Hypersaline >... | reverse complement strand
GTCCGTCACGGTGATCATGACGCCCTTTTCCGACGCGGTGATGTTCACGCTGGTCGGCGTATACGCGGTGTTGCTCAGGTCGGTTCCCTCGGTCAGGGCGCTCGCGCTGATGCTCGCCCACTTGCCGAGTTGGGCAACCTTGCCGGCTTTGCCGCTCAAGTCGATTTGCCGCACGTTGGGCGCAATCACGATTGACGCCCGTGCGTAGTCAAGAATCTGTCCCTCCAGGTAGGAGGTGAAAAACGAGGTGTTGGAGCTTTTGACTTCGTCCGCCACGTCGGTATCCTCTCGCACTAACGACACTGGTTACCAGGTGCGCATCGCCTGCCTGCTGCTCTCGCGGAATTTGGCCTGTTCGGCCGCGCTGAGCTTTGTGTAGGCTTCGCGCCTCTCTGCCTCCGTCACCTGGGCCAGCGCCCAGTTTGCCGTCTTTTCACCGCCCGCGTTGCCGCTTGCGGCGTCGCCAGTTGCGGTTGTCTGGCGTTCAGTTCCTGCCCCGCCTCGGATCGCCGCCTTGAGCAGGTGCGGCTTTTCGGCACCGAGCCTTTCGATCAAACCCTTGACGGTCAGCGGTTCGCCCTTCGCGTCTACCGGCGTGCGTCCGTTTTGGTCTTTGACCAACACGGCACCGGTTTCCGGGTCCACTTCCACGGCGGTTTGTACGCGCAGCCAGGCGTCCTCCGGGTCGATAAAGCCGACGCCGGCCGCCTCGCGGATTACTTCGCCCTTCGCCGCGCGATGGGCAAGGCGCTCTGCGCGCCTGTTCAGGCCGTCGAGTGCGTCCTTCAAACGCCCTTGCTCTTCGGCGTAGGGTGCCATGCGCTCGTCGAGCGCTTGGACAAACTCGGGCCTTTCGGTCAGCGGGGTATCGTCGTCCCCTTTTTTGTCGTCGCCCTTTTTGGCCTTCGCTTTGATCGTCTCGAGTTCCTTTGAGATTTCAGTGAGCTTAGCGTCGCGCTCGGCAAGCTGCTCTTTGAGCTTGCCCTCCGCCTTTGCGTAGCCCTTGCCGAAGCTCTGGTCGATCAGCTCGTTCAGCCGGTCCTGTGTAATCCCGGCGTCGTCCGTTTTTTGTTCTTGCGACTCCACTCCCGTGGTTTCTTCTGCCACGTTCAGCCCTCCTAAACGGAGTAATTGCGATTATCCCGTCTCTGTTTCCGGGGATTCTTCACCGTCGCTGCGTCGCGGCAACCCGGGCTCTTGCCCGGCGTTCTCGGCCGCGTCAATGTCGGCGACGATTTCCTCACGCTCATCCGGGCTCAGGCCCGGTAACATCCTGTCCGCTACCCGCTTCAAGGCGGCCCGGATCATCGACGCCGGGACGCCCTCAATCTCCTGTGTCGATAGGATGGATTCGATTTGCTCGGCAAGCCCGCGAACGTCGAAGCTCCGCGGGTAACTCGCGCTATAGTCGACCTCCTCGGGTTCCCAGCCACGCCACAGCGCATAGATGGTCACAAGTTCGCGCTCCATGCGCTCGGCGCGAATCGCCATGCTCACAAATGCGCGGTTCGCGCGCTCGAAGTCGTATGCCTTGGACAGGCCCGATTCCGGGGCCGTTGTCGTCGGCGAGCCCGCCGCGTTGTCCAGCCGCGCGGCGCGGTAAATCTCCGAGACCGTCCAGGCGATTTGCTGAGACAAAAACTGCGCGGGGCTCGTGTCCGGGGCGACATACGCCGGGAAATGTTGCGCGTCCGCCGGCAGTTCGACGGCGTTGTTGACGCCCAGGGAGGCCGTGTCCCCTTTGGGCAACGTGCCCTCGGGCAAAAACAATTGGGCAAAGCATTGCTTGTGCAAAAACTCGTCGAGCGCGGAGACGTGCTGATTTAGCTGGCGGTTCTGGAAGCCGATGTCCCGTATCAGCGATGCGCCCAGCCGCGGGTTTTTGGCGCTCGCCAAACCGGCATACACGGCAAACGGCACGCGGCCCAGCCCGTGCGCCGCGGCGTCCGTGGTGATCAACTCCCTTACGACGTCGTCCGCCTTGCTGGCGGTGTCGAGCTTCGTCCAAACCTCTTGACGCACCCACTGGCGGCGCGTCCAGGTCAAGAACCGCTCGCATCGTCCCTCTGCCCCTTCGTAGCGGCCCTCGTAAATCCGCAAAAAAATCAGCTTGCCGAACGTGTCAAACAGCCAATTCGTGGCCTGGCCGGGGTGCAAAAGCACCGCGTAGGGCTCGCGTCCCCGCTCGGTTTCGTCCGCCTGGCTGAGCACCGCGTCTTCGCTCGTGTCCGATTCGGCGTCGACGCCAAGCCAAACGTAGCCATAGACCAGCGCGTACACGTGCGCCCATGCCAGATATTCGCCGATGCTCCGGCCCGCGCCGTCCACGTCGCCCGCCCATTCCTCAACCTTCGCGGCGTTCTTGCCTCCATACGACCGCGCCGGATCGCTTTGGAAAAGAAACTCGTTATACGTCTGCACAATCGGGCCGCAGTAGTTATAGTAGGCCGCTCGCTTCTTGCGGTTCGCGTAGTCGTTTGCGTTCTCCCGGGCATACTGGATTAGGTAGTTTTCTGTCCAGTCCCGGCCGCCCTCGTAGCTGTCCAGAAAAAACCGCCAGTATCCGCGCGTCCCGTCCGCGTCTAAAAATTTCTGCACGTTCTCCGCGTACACCTCGTGCTGCGCCTCAGCCTCTTCGACCGTGCTCGGCAAATGGGGGTCGTCGGGAAACGGTATCGTCGGGTTAGCCATGCTCGTTACACTCCGGGTATGGACAGCGCGCGCGGCGTGTGCCTGTGTCTCGCGTGCCAGACGGCCAGCGCCAGCGCCATGACGCAGTCATCGTGATAGTCGGCGGGGGCCTCGTAGCGCACGCCCCCGCTCGGAGATACCCTCGCCTCGAATGCCTGCAACTCGTTGACCAGGTGGGTGTAGGCGGTGTCCTCGTTCGCCTTCGGGTCGGGCAATCTCACGCGGCCGGCCTCCATTTCAACCGAAAGGTGCTCGATCAGTTTGCGCTTGCTCTCGCTGCTGAATTTGTAGCCGCGCACGTTGAGGCCCGCGGCGCGCAGATGGTCATAGACGGGATCGCCAAGTCCGGTTGAATCCACAAGCACCGCGGAGTCGGCATATCCGCCAGCGAATGCGCGAATGCGCCGCTCTTGGGCGGGCCACGCGAGGCGGTTGAACCGCCGCGCGGATACCACGGAATGCGTTTGCGGATCAAAGGCCACCAGCACGGTGTAGTCGGTCGTCTTGGCCAGGTCTGCGCCAATCGAGACGCCAGGCGAGCCCTTGCCCGTCTCGGCCTTTCGCCCCGCGTCAATACAATCAGAAACCGTGCCAAATACGGTTGATTCGTCTTCCAAGAATTCTGCCTCGTATTCCTGGCGGAACGTCCGCTCCGGCATTTCGCGCCGCGCAGATTCGATTTCCTCTGGGGTAATCAGCGGGTTCAGGCGCGTCGGGAAGTGCCAACTCTCGTATTCCGTCTCGTCTGCCTCTTGGCCGCGAAGCCACAGCGCGTAAAACCAGTTACGGCCGGCGGGCGTCGAGATGAACACGGCGCGCCCGCCGCGGTCCGAAAGCATCGGCCGCACAACGGCGCGCCACGCCTCCGGGTGAATCCGCGCCGCCTCATCGAGCACCACGGCGTCTATTGCTTCACCGCGAAGGGCCTCGTAATTGTCGGCGGTCTTGAATGCCAGCCGCGAGTCGTTTGGGAAAATATACAGCCGCTCGCCCCGCCGGTGTCGCAGCCCCGGGAGCCCATGAAGCCCCGACAGCACAATATTCTCGGCGGTCGCCGATTGCTGGTAGGTCGGCGCGAGCCACCATGCGCGCGCGCCCGGATTGTCCAGGCACTCGTAAAGCAGCTCGTTTACGCAGGCGAGCGTCTTGCCCCACCGCCGGCCACAGGCGAGCACGCGGAACCGCGCATCGCTCTCGTGAAATTGCAGTTGATCATTGCGCGGATGGTACAGCTCGATTGTCCGCGCCTCAGCCGTCGCCGTCGTCATTGTCGTCATTGTCGCCCAGGTTCGCGTTGCCAAATTGTGCCCGAAATAGTTCCGTGCCCCCGACGGTCACCTCGTGCTTCTGCGCCCGGAGGCCCCGGCAGTGATTCAAAAGTGAATGCGCCGCCATTTGCCGTATTCGGTTATCGTCGTCACGCATCAGCGCTCTTTGCGTCAACACCGCCTCGCTCTCAACGGAGTCCAGGTAGGTCTCCCGAGCCCTTTCATACTCCCGTTGCCACAATGCGCGATGTTGGGCCATCAGCGTATTCCGGCACACCTCGCCGCTCGCATAGCGGCACGGAAACTCCCGGTGTAGCATGTTCGCCACGCGGTCCCACGTCTCGCCCTGCACGCGTAGCTCACATGCGCGTTTTATTTTCTCGATAGTTTCGTCTGTCGGCCTTCCCAATGGGGACCCCTCGAAAAATGGAGCGGGCGGACGGTATTGAACCGCCGTCTTTAGTTGGTGACTAAAGTCCCGTCCTCGGGCACCCGCTCGTCGTTTTCTGTCTTGATGTGATTCAGCGCGGCATTGATAATGGCCTCGATAACAGCGCTCGTGGAGTTTATGCCCGTAACGCCCTTCGCGCGTTTCACGGCATCCACAAACCGCTCCCACTGCTCGCGCGATGCGAGATAATAGGCGTCCGCCCCCTGCGCCCGGACTAACATCTCCAGCTCTTCAATTTTTTGCACCGCCTCGGGCAAAAACACCAAGGCAAGCACCTTGCACTCCTGCTCCCAAAACTTTATGGGCGGAGGCGCTTTAATCGCCTCCATGTCTTTCGCGAATCCGCTCTCCGCGAGAGTTTCAGGGTTTGTGATCTTCCCCAGCATCTGTTCCAGCGTTTGCGCGTCGTCTTCGCCGACAAGCTTGTTGTGCGCGAGCTGCTTTGCTATCTTTTCCTCTTCGCTCAGCCCCGACATGACAAGCACCAGCCCCCCTTTTAATCCCGCCTCCCTGGCGGCTTTCACGCGATGGTGGCCGGATAAGATCTCGTATGCACCCTCCCCCTCGTCGTGCACAAGCGGCATTGTCTCCAGCGCGCCCGTGCGCCCTATGTTTTCTTTTAGCTGCTCAAACGTCTCGGGGCGCATATAATGGGCGTTTACGTCTCGGTCTCGAAGCGAGCTATACTCGGCATAGGCAACGCGGACCGCCCCTTGCCCCTCCCCGGACAGCTCCTCGTTTACGCGCTCAACAATTGCCTGGATTTTTGTCTTTTCCACTTTTTCAGCACGCTCTTAAGTCTGCGCGGTGCCTCGTAGTCATACGCATAAGACAGCCGCCCCTTCTTTTGCTCGATTTTCCGAAACAACCCGCGGTACTTCATGCTCACAGGCTTGTCGGTGTAGACCGTGGTTTGGATACCCCCCACGGTTCTCATGTGCGTTTCCTCCAGCATCTGGCGCGCCTCTTTTGTGCAAAGCACTTCCAACCAAAACCGGGAGGCCTTTTCAAAAATCCCCGGGGCCGTCATGTCAACGATCATAAAAATGCGCGCGCCGTCAGCCGCCCCGCTTTTACATGGCATGACTGCCGCAAAAACGGCAAAGGCCGCAACCCGACCCCGGATAACGAGAGCGATCCCGCCCCCTCCTCTTGGCGAAGCGCCAAACACCGCCTTGTGCCCCCAAATCCAGCGCAGTCTTTCAGCCGCCGCGTCCCCCAAGGGCATCAGGGCCACCTCGTCGCGCCGCACGTCCTCCAGGTTGAGTTTCCGCCCACCCCAGTGGGGGAGGGCTTCCCGTTTTGTCGGGCTCCGGGAAATACAATAAGTCTTCCCCGCGTTATCATCACCCGTCCCCTTCACCATGCAATACGTGGGCCTACCGCCTCCCCGCGCGTCTTTCCCGACAAGGCGCAGACCTTCAACGGGACGGTCCCGAATCACAATTGCCCTATTCAGCCGGGCCAGCAATTTCCCCAGCCATTCGTCATCCACCACCTCGTATTCGGGTCGGGGATAATCTATCGCGCTTTCGAGCTTTTTGTAGAGCCTTTCGTAACCGCCTACATACGTTGGGGGGGCCGTGATTACGAGGTCGTCCGGGCCAAGCCGCCCCGCCACATCCAGGGCATCCTCTGCGGTAAAGCCACTGATTTGCAGCCTGCCGGCCAGAATTTTTGCTTCTTTTTTGTAGTGGGTGTAAATTTCCCTGCGGTGCGCAACAACGCGCTTCAGGCCCATTTGATGGTAAGCCGAGTCTCGCCCTTCCCACTCCAGCAAGTGCATCGCCAGGCAGACCGCTGCCCACTTTTCTGCCGGGCTTTTCGGGTGCATTTCCGCGACAATTGGGTGCTTAACCGCCAAGGGAACGTCTTTGCCGACAAGCGCCCACCCCAAGAAACAACTATACGCGCTTACATCGTTACTGTACAAACTCAAGGGGCGCTGCGATGCCCGCAACGCCCCTTCTACGCCGAAATTGCCCGAGCATAAAACATGCACGTCTCGGGCGTCAGAAAAGTATTCCTTGACTATCGTCGGTAGCCGTGCCGCTGTTCCCCTTTTTATCCCTCCGCCGAACCTCACCTTGTTTCCGCCTCCTTAGGTGCGTAATCGCAAACCCTCGGACCTCCATGCGCTCGGCGAGCGCCTTGCGATGGCACTCGTTCGGGTTCTCCTCCATGCAAACAAGACAGTCCCCGTCTTGGAGTAGGTCCAAATACGACAGGTCTTGTTTCCCAAAGCCTCCGAGCTGTCTCCCCAGCCATTCATACTCCAATTCGTGGAATTCGCAGGCGGCTCTCAGGTTCTTCATGTGCCAGTCGGGGTTCCGCGAGAACGGCCTGCTCCGCACATCAACAACCCTTCGCGCGCCCCCCTTTTTGATTCTCCGGCAAAATTCGTATTGCGCACTCCCCTCATAGCCAGCTGTAAATAGTTTCATTTCTTTTTCCCCCTTGTTTTGTGGTGTTTCCCCATTCCTCCTATCTTAAGTATAACCCACAAAACGACTTAAGTCAAGTGCGCGGGGGGTTCTTTGCCTTTTTTTTTCTGGCGGAGGGGAGTCTGGAACCGGTTCCATTCGGGCCGCCCCTCGTGCGATTCTTAGGCCGGGCAGGCCGACGCAGGGGCGTGAATAACCCGTCATCCCTCTACTATAGGGGAGATTGGGAAGTAATCGCGGTTTTTTGGCGAATATCGGCTAATAGCTGGCCCACTCGCCGCCGGGTTAAGTGTTCGCGCTCCGCTATCTCGGCTTGCGATAGGCCATGCAGATAGTAAGCCTCCGCGATTCGCCGTAGGCCCGGGGCAAGAGTCAGGCTCGCCTTAAGCGCTGCGCGCGCTTGCCGGCGCTTGTCGGAGCGGTCGAGGTTGGATTTGCACGGCTCGGCAATTGCGACAAGCGCGGGTTTGCGCTCTCCGATATACCGCCCGGCCTCCATCGACGGCAATATGCGCTCCAGTTTTTCACAGGGGGTTGTACAGGTTGCCCTTTTCGGGCAGTCGTCGCATGGGCTGGTCATTGCAGACCCTCAACACTCGCGTGCTAAGGGCCGCTCTGATGCTTGGGGCCGCTGGGGCCGCTGGGCTGGCGCGCCATCAGTCGCCACGTCAGGCGCACGGGCCGCTATTTACAACTAATAAATACGCCGGGCGTAGCTACGCTCGCCCCCACTGTCTCCAAGTAACACGCTGTATCCGCTTACACCGCTCGCATTTCGCCATTACTACGAGGCCGCCCAGGTTATGGCTCGCCCGCTCGGTCAGCAAATAAAACCGCTTGCACCCGCATTCGCAGGCGTGCGCGGCGATAATGGACTTGCCGTTAGTTGCCACTTTTCAGCCACCTCGCATTGCTACTGCGACCAACGCGAATATTAGGGCGAGAAAAAGCAACCACCACGGCTCCATGTAATCCCGCCAGTCGTCGTCACACACAACGCGCCTCCCCTTTGATGCCCATTATACAGCACTGTTTAGTCGTCGCGCGCGTCGTGCACCTACTCAAAATCCGCGATTGTTAGCGGGAATGCATCCAAAAGGTTTGGTATTGCTTTCTCCGGATTTTTAATTCCTTCGCAGGCGTTCACGCAGGCTACGATTCGAGCCATATAAGCCGCGCTTATATGTGGGCCGTCTTGCTCAAACACCGTATTTTCCGGCCACATGTCATTACATGCACAAGCAACTATTTGCCCCGCCTTGTTTTCCACGAGCCCCCCGTTTTCGTCAACGCTCCACGGCTCGCCGTAATTCATGGCCTGCCCCCCTTTGATTGTTTTGGCGGCTCGGCGTCCTGAACGCGCGCGGCCTCCGCAAACAGTGAACACGTCAAATCGTAATGCAGAAACACGGTGCCCGTCTCGCCGTGGCGGTTCTTCCGAAGTATCAACTCCGCCTCCCCCTCGGGAGATTTAATGCCCTCCGCGGCGTAGTAGTCGCTCCGATACAAAAAAGCGCAAACGTCCGCATCTTGTTCAATCGCGCCGGAGTCGCGCAGGTCGTACAACATCGGCCGCTTGTTTTCTCGCGATTCAACGGACCGGTTTAGCTGATGCAACGCGACAACGCAAATGCCCAGTTCGCCGGCCAGCCCCTTGAGCCGCCGGGTCATGGCGGCCAGCTCAAGCGTCCGCGAGTCCGCCTTCGGCGGGGCCAGTAGCCCGAGGTGGTCAACGTAAACCACATGGAGGCTGTGCATTCTTTTCAGCCGGCGGGCCTGCGCGGCGATTTCTTCGACAGAGCTGGCGCGATCGTCGATAAACAATCGCTCGCTCGCCGGGTCAATCCGGTCTTTAGCCCCCACCAACCGGCCTATCGTGGCGTTCCCGTGCGGGCCGGAATTCCGCCATATCGCCGAGTCAACGCGCGCGTCCAGGCTCAACAGGTTGCGCACAATGCGCTCGCGGCTCGTTTCGCGCGACACGATTAACACGGAGCGGTCGCCCCTAACGGCCTGCCGGTGGGCCATGTTGAGCATGAACGAAGTCTTGCCCATCGACGGGCGCGCGGCGAGAATCACCAGCTCGCCGGGCCATAAACCGGCGATTGCGTCGAATCGCGGAACCCCCGTAGCGATTCGCCCGTTTGCCTGCGTGCCGTCCATCAGGTCCGCGATCGCCTCGTCTGTGAGCCGGTCTATCTCGCCAACCCTGTCCAACGCGACGGTGCGCTCTTCCACGTCGTTTAGGTGCGTCCCCGCGTTGCTCAACACTTCGGCGAGGTCCTTGGATTCTTCGTAGGCCTCCAGTGCGATTTTCCGCCCGGCCAGCCATAGTGCGCGCCGTGTGCCCTTATCGTGAATCAGTTGCGCCAGCTCCCCAGGCCGGTCGGACCCGGAATACGACGCGGCCAGTTGCGCCAGGGTTGCCGCGCCGCCTGCATTGTCCAGTTCGCCGTGGGCCTCCAGGTAATCTCGGACGGCCACAAGCGCGGGTGTTTTCCCCGATGTCGATATCCCGATAATCGCTTTGTATATCAGCCGCCTGCGCGAGTCCGTGAAATCCGCGGCCGTCAACCGCGTCGCCTGCGCCTCGTCAACGGCTCCATCGCCCAGGAGCATCAGGCCAAGCAATGCCCGTTCGGCGTCTGGCGCTTGCGGGGTTTTATTGTCTGAGTTTTGCAAGTTTCGCCTCCAGTCGTAGAGCTCCCTCTTCTGCCGCACGGCGTCCAATTTCCCGGTCTTCTTCGGGCGTCAGCGATCCGGGCGAATCCCGCCCCCGGTAATTCCCCTCCAATGCCTTGCGCCAGTTCGTGTCGTTTGCGATGAACCAGTCGATGCCACACCAGCGCTGGCTGGACGCCCAAGAATCCTCCGCGGATAGGTTGTCGATTGCGGCCCTGTAGCTCTTCGCAAATTGCGGGCTTTTAAGGCGCGCCCGGGCCTTGCGTTTGCGGCCGTCGCCTACGGCCTGAAATTGCCGGAGGCTCGGCTTGGATTTCCAGTAGTCGAAAAATTCCTTGACGGGGTCGCGCGTTTTGGCGTCAGCCGAAACCGCGGTGTCTTTATTTTCTTCTTCTTCTTCTTCTTCTTCTGCTTCTTCTTGTGTTAACGGTGTTAACACGGGTTTACGCGAGTTTACAGGCTGTTTACTTTTTTTCTTGCTGCGCCGCCGGTTTTTCATGTAAACCCGCATATACTCTCGCCTTGCGTCTTCGTCGACAATGGACCGGTACGCTTCGTAATTCACAATCATCCACCCGAATGCGCGGTCCTCGTCGAGCAAAATTAGGCGCGCCCCGCCGTGTTTTTGCGACCTCGAGTCCGGGTCCGGTTTACAGAGTTTACAGATCGCGTCGCGCACAATTTTGACTGGCACGTTGATCCTGCGCGCGATTGCCTGGTATGTCATGTTGACTACGCCGGCGCTGTCGGCCAAGACCAACAAATCCATGAAGATGTGCCGCGCGTTATGGTCTTCGGCCAGACTGCTGTCGAAGATTTGCCGGAAAATTTTCGCGTACACGCCCCCTACCTCCCCTTAAACGATTCTCGCCTGTCGGCTCGTATTACTCACCCGTGATCCCCTCCTCCTCGTCCAGCACGGCCAGCAGGTCGTCAATCTGGCGGTGACGTTCCGCGACACTGCATTGCGCAACCACCCCCGCCGCATCCGCCGCCGCCGCCACCT
>Ga0180434_10009519_pt1 | contig 10545 bp, 7 predicted proteins | sample SS_ome_7_FD_132453 | JGI IMG/M metagenome (GOLD analysis project Ga0180434, IMG submission 132453) | Hypersaline lake sediment archaeal communities from the Salton Sea, California, USA - SS_1_D_2 metaG | ecosystem: Environmental > Aquatic > Non-marine Saline and Alkaline > Hypersaline > Sediment... | reverse complement strand
TCCACGGCGGTCTGCCGGGTATGGAGCTGAATCCGCGGCTCAGACTGCACGGCGTCGGCTATGCGGGTGATGATGGCGTGCCCGGTTGCGTCGTCCGAGTGGGCGATGCGACGGCGTGAATGGGCGGCTTCCTGCGTGTAGTCGAGCTCTCCGGCTTGGTTGCGGCTGAAGTGGACGTCGAGCTGGCGGAGAAGGAAGTCGTCGACGACGTGGGGGATGCTCTCGGCCAGCAGCCGTACCGCCTCCGGGTTGCAGAGCCCATCTCCTGCGGCGATGATGTCTTGCGCCAGCTCCTCGGCAGTATCGCCGGGGGGGCGGGCAACGATTCCGCCCTGGGCGTAGTCGCTGTTCGACTCGAGCGGATCGGCCGCGTCGCTCAAGATGATCACGTCGAGCCCAAGCGCGGCCGCGCGGAGGGCGCAGGCGCACCCGGCCGCGCCGCTGCCGATGACGAGAAGATCCGAGATTATGTCTTCGTTGACGTAGCTCACTGGAAGCTCGGTTCGGCCCCGTTCAGGCACTGCGTGACGTGCCGGAATCTACGCCTGCAGCCAACTCAGGAGGACCTGGTACACCAAGAACGATACCTCCTCACCTTCGACCCGCTCCTGCCTCCTCCTCCTGTCGTCTCCGCTTGTCTCCTCCCGCGCCCTATGCTACAATCCGGCACATGAACGGCGATCTCCGGCGCGCCCGAGTGTCGGACGTGACGGTTATTCACAGGCTCATCAACCACTTCGCCGAGCGCGACGAGATGCTCCCGCGCTCCCTCAACGAGCTCTACGAAAACCTCCGGGATTATTTCGTCATCGAGAACGGCGGCGAGGTGGTGGGCTGCTGCGCGCTGCACGTGACCTGGGGCGACCTGGCAGAGGTAAAGGGCTTGGCCGTGCGGGAGGATCACCAGGGGAAGCGGCTCGGCGACCTGTTAGTGCGCGCCTGCCTCGACGATGCGAAGGGGCTTGGGCTCACCCGCTTGTTCGTGTTGACGTACATTCCGGACTACTTCCAGCGCTTCGGATTCCGGCCGGTGGACAAGTCGGAGCTGCCGCAGAAAGTCTGGAGCGAGTGCATACGCTGCCCCAAGTTCCCCGATTGCGGGGAAATCAGCATGGCGCTCGATCTCGAATGAGGAGGGGATCTCATGCCTGCTAAGCGCGTTCTGGTCATCCACGGCTGCAACCTGAATCTCCTCGGCACCCGCGAGCCGGAGATCTACGGCAAGACGACTCTCGATGAGATCGACCGGCAGATCGCGGCACTGGCGGAGCAGTTCGGCCTCGAGGTGTCTTTCCTCCAATCCAATCACGAGGGCGAGGTGATCGAGGCGATCCAGAAGGCGCCCGGATCCGCCGATGCGATCATTATCAACCCGGCGGGCTGGACCACGACGAGCGTGGGCATTCTCGACGCCATCAAGAGTGTGGGGCTGCCGACTGTGGAGGTGCATCTCTCCAATATCCACGCCCGGGAGGAGTTCCGGCGGCGTTCGGTCGTGGCTGCCGCCGCCATCGGGCAGATATGCGGCTTTGGTCCGCTGAGCTATCTCCTCGCGCTGCGGGGGTTGGCTCACCATCTCGATGCAAACGAGACCTCATGAGCCACAGCGCGGATCGCCTGAGCCGTCTTCGCGACCGCATGCGCACGGCTGAGATCGACGGTCTCGTCGTCTCGTCGCCGAGTAACATCTTCTACCTCAGTGCCTTCCGCGGGTCGAGCGGCGCCGTCCTCGTGACCGGACAGCGCTTGCTCCTCTTCAGTGACTTCCGCTATCGCCTTCAGGCGAGGGAGCAGGCGCCCGACTTCGAGTTCGTCGAGGTGCCCCGGCGACTTCTCGCGGGGGTCGGGGAGGCGGCCGGGGAGGACGGGCTTCAGCGACTGGGGTACGATCCCGCGCACCTCACCTGCGAGATGAGAGATGAGCTCGCGGAAGGCGCGCCGGATCTCGACCTCGCTCCCGCGGAAGGGCTCGTGGAGGCGCTTCGCTCCGTGAAGTCGGCCGTTGAGATCGACCGAATCGCGGCCGCTGCTGCCCTCGCGGACAAGGCGCTGACGCACATGATTGCATTGCTTCGGCCTGGGGCCATAGAGCGCGAGATCGCCCTCGAGGGGGAGTTCCTAATGCGCCGGCAAGGCGCCGAGGCGGCTGCCTTCGATGTCATCGTCGCCTCCGGACCCCGCAGCGCCCTTCCCCACGCGGAGACCACCGACCGGGAACTTCGGCCGGGCGACCTCGTCGTCATCGACATCGGCGCGAAGGTCTCCGGCTATTGCTCCGACATGACCCGAACGTTCGCCGTCCAGTCGGCGCCGAAGACGGCACAGGACATCTACGGGATCGTGTACGGAGCGCAGCGGGCGGCCGCCGCGGGAGTGCACGCGGGCGCCGTGTGCGGCAACGTGGACAGTATTGCGCGGTCGATAATCGAAGAGGCCGGGCATAGCGACGATTTCGGGCACGGGCTCGGCCACGGTGTTGGGATCGAGGTCCACGAGGCGCCCCGTCTCGCCAAAGACCAGGAGGCCGCGCTGGTCGCCGGCAACGTGGTCACGGTCGAGCCGGGAATCTATATAGATGGCTTTGGGGGCGTTCGGTTGGAGGACCTCCTGGTTGTCCGCGACGAGGGCGCGGACACTATAACGGGTTCGCCCATGCCGCCCGAGCTACCCGTGGTATGAAGATCGATTAAGGAGATCGATGTCATGAAGAGACACTGTCTTGCGGGAATGGTTACCGTGTTAGCGCTGGCCGTCTGCGTGCCGGCCCACGCTGTCGTGCTGCGTTTTCGTCCCAAGGTCGGCGCCGTGCATAGGCACAAGGCGACCATGGTCGGGCGCATGGAAACCACGATGGAGGGAATGGACCAGACCATGCGGGCGGAGATGGCCATCGACATGGAGTACAGTGAGAAAGCCCTCTCTCAGACTGAGGACGTGACTCGGCTCGAAACCGAGCTCCTCGGCGGAAAGGGCGAGGTCACGTTGAACCAGCAGACCCAAACCATGGATATGCCGACGGCCAAGATGGTTGCGGACTTGGACCCTCAGGGCCGCGTCGTCAAGCTCATCGAGGCCGACATGCCGGAGAGCGCGATGTCCGAGCAGTTGATGGGCAAGGGGGCCGAGTCCTTCCCGAACTGGTCCCAGTTCTCGGCCTTGCCCGAGGGAGATGTCAGCGAGGGCGACGCCTGGAGCGATACGATCAGCATCCCTACGACACCCGGCGGCCCGGAGCTGGCGATGAGCTTCCAGTCCAAGCTCATCGCCCTGACCACGTTCCAGAGCCGCAAGTGCGCCAAGATCCGCACCTCCTTCTCCGCTCCGATGGACCTGGATCTGGCCGAGCTAAGCGCAGGTGAGGAGGAAGAGGCCGAGGGCGCCATGACGGCCACCCTCCAGGGCGACCTGCTCTGGTACTACGACTATGAGAACAGCGTATACGTCTATGGCGAGGGAACCATCGGCATGGATATGAAGATGTCGATGCAGATTCCGAACGTGCCCGGCGGCATGATGACGATCAAGATGGTCATGAACCTCAAGACGACCCTGGTGCAATGACCGTCACTGCCCGCGCCCTTGGGCCTACGCTGATTCTGGCGCTGGTGGGCGCCGCGCCCGCCGGCGCCGTCGAGCTCGTCTACAAGCCGAAGGTCGGCGAGACGGTGCAGCACAAAGTGATGCTCGCCGGTCGCCTCAGCGTCACCGCCTCCGACCCCGAGCTGGCCTCCGTCCTCGACGAGCGAGGAGAGATGACCGCCACCATTCATTACTCGGCCGTCCCAGCCTCCCAATCCGACGACGCGACAGTGGTCGAAATCCGTATGCTGGATGGCCAGGCGGTCGTCAAGACCGAGTCCGGCACCGAGACGGTCGGCCTGGGGACTCTGACGGCAAAGCTGACCGCCGACAGGCGCCTCGAAACGAGCGACGTGGAGTTCGAAACCGAGGAGGATTTCACGGAAACCTCCGAAGAGGCGTACTCCGTCCTCGACGGCTTCCCGCTCCTCGCCGGAGACTGGTGGGAGCTGGTGGACGTTCTCTATCTGCCGGCGGGCGACGTTTCCACCGGCGCCCAGTGGCAGTACGAACACAGGGAGGATCTGCCCAGCGAGTCTGCCCCGCCCCTCGTGGTGAAGTACACGCTGCTCGACCTCACCACCCATGCAGGGCGCAAGTGCGCGAAGATCCGCGCCTCCTGGCGGTACGAATTCACGGACATGAAGATGGAGGAAGGAGGGGAGGGGGAGGAGTCGGACGCGATGACGGCAAGCGGCCTCCACACGGGGGATTACCTCTTCTACTACGACTACGAGAACAGCGTCTGCGCCTACACCGAAGGCAGCACGGGCATGGAGATGACAGCCGCCATGCCCTCAGAAGGGATCGTGAGCATGAAGGCGCTCGTAAACGTGAAAACGACTCTGGAGTGAGGTGTTACCCGGCATGACAGTCTCCCGCATCGCCTGCGCCGCCGCCCTTGCCGCCGTCTGCTCGCTGCTCCTGGGGGGCGGCCGCGCTTTCGCCGCGAGCCAACCCCTCATCCCTCGCTCCGAGATGCTCGCCGTCGATGAAGTCCACCCCGGCATGAAGGGCGTCGGTAAGAGCGTCTTCCGCGGCACGAAGGTCGAGAGCTTCGGCATTACCGTCATCGGCGTGCTGCGCAAGGTGGACTTCGATGGGGACATCATTCTCGTCCGGATAGACTCCGGGCCTCCGGTTTCGCAGGGATTCGGCGTGGTTTCGGGCATGAGCGGCAGCCCGATCTACGTGAATGGAAAGATCATCGGCGCCCTCGCCTATGCCTGGCCCTTTGCCAAGACCCCGATCGCGGGGGTCACCCCAATCGGCCAGATGCTCGAGGCCTTCCAGCCGGGGTCGTCGCCCGTCCGTCTCCGGGGTACGCTTCAGGCCGCCGAGCCGTTCCTCATCGACGGCAACCCGATCGCTGGAGGCGTCGTGGCTCCTACCGAGTCCGCCCTCCCCGCCGCCGGGCAGGGGACCGTGGCGCTGGTCCCCATAGCCACTCCGGTGCTCGTCACCGGCCTCAGCCCCCGGCTCATCGATGCTCTGCGAGCGGCGATGGCCCCGCTCGGGCTGGTTCCCCTCGCCGGTGGCGGCTCGATGGGCTCCGTCGAGACCCGCATGGTTCCCGGACAGGCCGTCGGCGCTCGCCTCGTCGGCGGCGACCTCGACATGACCGCCGTGGGAACGGTCACCTATGTGAAGGACGACATCGTCCTCGCCTTCGGCCACCCCATGGCCAGCCTCGGGACCACGGACGTGCCGCTCGTCGCCGCCTACGTGCACGGCGTCATGCCGTCGAGCCAGCTCTCGTTCAAGCTCGCCTCCGGCGGTCAGACGCTGGGGCACTTCACCCAGGATCGCCCCTGGTGTATGGGGGGGCGTCTGGGCGGGCAGCCGAAGCTCATCGGCGACGATATCAGGATCTCCGATAGGGAACGCGGCGTGATTCGCGACTACAACGTCCAGGTCATCCACAACCGGTCGCTCACCTCGATGCTCCTCGTGGCGGTGCTGGCAGGCGCCATCGACAGCGTCGGGCCTCCCGCCGAGGGGACGACCCGCGTCCGCTTCTCCTTCGAGGCGGAGGGGCTTCCGCCGATGAAGCGAGAGAACACGTATACGGTGGAGGAAGATGGGGGCATTCTCGCTCTGCTCCTCGGGGCCTTCGGCGGCGCCGAGTCGGCGACCGGCGAGCTGTCGCAGATCCTCGGGGTGCTCGAGAACAGCGAGTTCGGCGAGGCCCGCCTGAACACGCTGGGGATTGAGGTCGAGCTGAGCAAAGAACGACGGCTCGCCCGGCTCGAGGACGTCTCCATCCCGACGCCGCGGGTTCGCGCCGGCGACGACGTCGATGTCATCATCGATCTCCGCGCCTCCGACGGCGGCCTGGTTCAGATCAGGAAGACCGTAACGATCCCCGAGACCTGTCCGCCCGGGCGCGTCCGTGTGGGCATTGCCGGCGGCCGGAGCGCAGAGCAACTGCGATCGCGATTGGGGATATCGGAGCCGCGGCCGGTCTCGATGGCTCAGATGCTGGATCAGATGCTGCGCCGGCCGAGCAACGACGACCTGGTGATCGACGTCGGGCTTGGAACAGTCGGAATCGAGGCCCGCGGGTACGCCTTCCGCGACCTGCCCCCGGCCGCGATCGACCTCCTGCGCGCCGCCACCACACGTAAGCTGCGTCCGCTGCGCGACCACGTAGAGAAACGGTCTAAGACGGGGTGGGTCGTTTCCGGCAGCGCCGTGCTTTCGCTCACCGTAGAGGGCAAGGAAAAGGATAAGGCGGGCCGGCCACCGTCGCCCGAGTACGAGCCCCCGCGCTACGAGCAGGGCGGGGGCGGGCTCGCAGGTCTGTTTTCCGGCATGGACTACAGCGGCTCGGCCAGGCTTGGGGACGTGAGAGTAGGGGAGGAGAGCATCGATTTCGAGGCCCCACCCCCGATGCCGACATGGGAGGAGGTCGAAACCGTAGGCGAGAGGGAGATCACGGCCCCCTCTTTCTCGGAGAGGAGTACGGCCGCCGAGGCTCCGCGGGGCGAGGCCGTCGGTCGCGTCGCCAGTATCTGGCGGCTTGGCGACCCGAAGGAACTGCTGGAAGGGGAGGCGGATGGCACGGCCATTCTGAGCACGGGCGGGATCGCCCTCGCGCCACGGGCACTGGAGCTGGCGCACATTGAGGCGCGGTGTTTGTGGCCCGTCGCCGTCTCACCGGAGGGCTCGGTCTACGCCGGCTCGTGGACCGACGGACGGCTCCACAGAACCACAGCCGAGGGCGAGACGACATGCGTTCTCGAAACGATGGACGCGGGAATCCAGGCCGTAGCGGTCGCGGCAGATGGCACCGTCTACGCGGCCGGCGTGCCGGAGGCGACGATCTACCAGCTCAAGCCCGGGCGGGAGCCGGAGGAGCTGTGTCACCTCCGGGTGCAGAACGTCTGGGCGCTCGCGGTCGGCACCTCGGGCAATCTTTGGGCGGGCACGGGAACCGGGGGCAGGCTCTTCCGCATCTCCCCCGATGGAACGACCGAAGTCGCCTTCGTCGCCGCCGACCGGCACATCACATGCCTGGCGGTGGGGACGGACGGCACGGTGTATCTCGGCACGTCGCCGCTCGGCAAGGTCTACGCCGTGCCTCCGGAGGGCGCGCCGCGCGCGATCTGCGAGATCGACGACGCGGCCGTCCAGAGCATCGGGGTCGATGACGCCGGCAACGTCTACGTCGGCACCTCTCCCCAGGCTCGCGTGCTGAAGATCGACCGCGACGGCGCAGTGACCGAGCTTGTGAAGGTCAAAGCCAAGCACAGCTTGGCGCTGCTCGCGCGGCCGGACGGCACGGTCTTCGTCGCCGCAGGTCCCGACGCCAGGGTGATAGCGGTATACCCCGATGGAAGCTCCTCTCTGATCTACCATCCCAAGGCCGCATATGTGGCCGGCCTGGCCTTCGATCCCGCAGGAAATATCTATCTCACTGGGGCCGACACCGGCCGGCTGACGAGGCTCGACGCGGCCGGGCCGCGAACCGGCAGCTATGTCTCCCCCGTTCGCGACGCCGGCGCGACGGCGCGTTGGGGCGCGGTTCGCTGGCGCGGCGCTGTGCCCGAGGGCGGGGATGTCGAGATCTTGACTCGAACCGGGGCGACCGCCCACCCGGATGAAACCTGGAGCCCGTGGGCGCCGGTTCTCGCCGGTCCAGGGGCCTCGGTCACGAGCCCCCCCGGGCGGTTCATGCAGTGCCGCCTCGACCTGGCGGCAAGCGGGCCGACCGCCCCCCGCATCGAGGTAGCTGAGTTCACGTATCTCCCCGCCAATCGCGGCCCCGAAATCAAGCTCGTTTCTCCCACAGGTAATGAGATCTGGTCGGGCACCCAGACCGTCCGGTGGTCCGGGCGTGATCCCGACCGGGATAAGCTCACGTATGAAGTCTACTGGTCTGCGGACCGCGGTGAGAGCTGGACGAGGATCGAATCGACTCCGAGGACAGAGGAGGAGCCGGCGGGGGACCAGGCCGAAGGGGAGGAGCCGGAGGCCGAAGGGAGAGAAGGGGAAGGGGAGAAGCCGTCGCCGGAGCCCCCCGAGTTGGAGGAGGATGCGGCGGGCACATCGCTCGGCAAGGGGTCTCAGCCTCGACCTCCAGTGGCACAGTTCGGCGGAACACTGCGCACGGCCGAAGGTGGTCTCGAAGACGAGGATTTCGAGGTGGCCCTCGAAGACATATTGGAGGACAAGGGGTTGGGCGAGGAGATGGAGGGGTCGGAGGAGGAAGAGGAGGAGTCGCCCGCGAAAGCGGCTCCCCCGTCACGGGCCACGTCTCTCACGTGGAAGACCGAGGATATCCCCGATGGCGTCTACTGGTTGAGGATCGTCGCCAGCGACGAGCAGGCGAACCCGGCGGACCCGCGCACTGCGGAGGTAGTCTCCCTATCCTTCGTGGTCGACAACACGCCCCCCGAGGTCATCATCGACCTCCGCAGAGAAGACGACGGCCCTGCGCCGGCGTCCGTCAGCGTGTTCGACCGCGCCACGTATGCGATGAGTGCGGAGTTCAAGGTGGATGACGGGGACTGGCTCGCCGGGATCCCCGAAGACGGCATCTTCGATAGCCAGTACGAGGCGATCGTGCTGGATCGAGCGCGGCTCCCCGAGGGCTCGCACGAAATCACCCTCAGGGCACGCGACGCAGCCGGCAACGTGACGAGCAAGACGCTCCGCTATCTGCAGTAGCGGAGCGTCTCTCCGGAACGACTATGTCATCCCTTGCGTTCAGCGCATATTCAGGAACATCCTGAAGTCCTGCGGGTTGCTGGCTACGGCCATTGCCACCTGGGGAACGACTTTCCCTTGCTGCACGTGGACCTTCAATGCCTGATCGAGTGACTGCATTCCTTCCGACGCGCTCGACTGGAGCACAGAGGCCATCTGGTGCGTTTTGCCCTCTCGAATCAGGTTGCGGATCGCCGAGGTGGCGACGAGGATCTCCTGCGCGCACACGCGGCCCTTTCCGTCCGCCAATGGCAGCAGCGTCTGGCAGAGGATCCCCTCCAATACCGTCGAGAGCTGCACTCGGATCTGCTCCTGCTGGTGAGGCGGAAACACATCGACGATACGGTCCACTGTCTGCGCCGCGCTCGTCGTGTGCAGCGTCGCCAGCACGAGGTGGCCTGTTTCGGCCGCGGTGATAGCGGCGCTGATCGTCTCCAGGTCTCGCATCTCACCAATGAGGATCACATCCGGGTCCTGGCGCAGGACATGGCGCAACGCCACGGAGAAAGACTGTGTGTCACTGCCCACTTCCCGCTGGATGATGATGCTCTTCTCGTTGCGATGCAGGAACTCGATTGGGTCCTCTATCGTGACAATGTGTCGGCGGCGCATCACATTGATCTCGCGGATCATCGCGGCCAGCGTGGTCGACTTGCCCGACCCCGTCGGCCCGGTCACCAGCACGAGTCCGCGAGGCAGGCCGGCGAGCTTCTTCAAAACGTCGGGCATGCCCAGGCCGTCGAGCGAGGGCGGGTCCACGGGAACCGCCCGGAAGACCGAGCCGATGGTTCCCCTCTGGCGGTGGACGTTGACCCTGAATCGAGAGAGCCCGCGCACGCTGTAGGCGAAGTCCAGCTCCCACTTCTCCTCGAACTCGCCAATCTGTTCGTCGCTCAGGACGGCATAGATGAGCTCGTTCATCCGCGTCGGGGTGAGCTTCTCCGCGGCCATCGCCGATAGATCGCCGTCGATGCGCAGCGTCGGAGGGCAGCCGACACTCAGATGGAGGTCCGATGCCCGGCTCTCGATCATGATCCGAAGCAGGTCGTCGACGTGCAGGATCTCGTCCTGGCGCGATCCATCCTTCGCCTGCTTCTCCTCCTTCATCTCCGGCGTCGGAGCCTGGCGCTGCCCCCGATTCAACTGATTGTAGAACCGGTCAATGGCACTCCGAACGTCACGCTCCGTCGCCAGCATAGGCTCTATGCGGGTACCTGTTCGAGCCTGAATCAGGTCGCAGGCGAGAGTGTCCAGCGGGTTCACCATGGCCAGGTGGAGGGTGTTGTCGATGTGGGATACGGGCACGACTCCGAAGCGCCGCGCCATCGACTCCGGAAGCAGATGCAGTGCCCCCGCGTTGTACGTCACCTTCGACAGATCGACCGTCCTCAGGCCCAGGTGATTGCTGAGAACCTGAACGATCTCCTCCGGTCCCACCGCGCCAAGCTCTACGAGAACGCTGCCCAGCCAGCGCCCCTGCGTCTGCTGGATGGCTTTGGCCCGCTCCAGCATGTGTCTGTCTACCACGCCGGAGGCAACAAGTATCTCCGCCAACTGCTCGCTGTCGGACTTGGACTCCGAGCCGGACTTCGTGGCCTTCGCGTCGGCTTGAACTGCGGACATATCTTCTCCTATTGCGATGGCATCCCGTGTGGTATTGGAGGCATTTCTCTAGAAGTCATCTCAAAAGTCAAGGAAGGTACACGCTGAGAGTGCAAGAATCGTTTTGGGCATGCGCCGAGAACTCAGCGATGC
>Ga0180434_10009518_pt1 | contig 10546 bp, 7 predicted proteins | sample SS_ome_7_FD_132453 | JGI IMG/M metagenome (GOLD analysis project Ga0180434, IMG submission 132453) | Hypersaline lake sediment archaeal communities from the Salton Sea, California, USA - SS_1_D_2 metaG | ecosystem: Environmental > Aquatic > Non-marine Saline and Alkaline > Hypersaline > Sediment... | reverse complement strand
CGGGTTCGACGACGGCAAAGAGCTGCTCGGCGGCGTCGAGCTGTTTGCGGCGTTTCTTCTCCGGCGTAAAGCGAAGCTGCATCAACAATTGAGCCAAATTGTGACTTGCGATCTTTCGCATTTGTAACCGTCTATTTTACCAGCAATCGCGCGCAAAAAAAACAGCCGCGCAAACGGCTGCTTTGAAATTTCACTGAGATACCAAATGTATCACTCGGGTCCGGCGGATACCGGAAATTGGATTCGCCTGGTTATGTCTGAAATATTCTCGTCACGCAACGAGGCTCTTGGCAACATCGACGGCCGAGGCGGCATCTGCGGCGTAACCATCGGCGCCGATTCTGTCGGCGTAATCCTGGGTAACTGGCGCGCCGCCGACTATGACCTTGGCCTGAACACCGGCATCCTTAATAGCCTTGAGCGTCTTTTCCATACCGGGCATCGTGGTTGTCAACAGCGCGCTCATGCCGACTACGTTGACATTGGCGGCCTTGACCTGCTCGACAAATTTATCAGGATCGACGTCCACGCCGAGGTCGATGACCTCGAAGCCGGCCCCTTTGAGCATCATGGCCACCAGGTTCTTGCCGATATCGTGCAGATCGCCCTGGACGGTCCCTATCAGAAACTTGCCGACCGGCTCGACGCCCGCCTTGACAAGCTCGGGCTCGAGGAATTCCATCGCCATTTTCATCGCCCTCGCAGCGATAAGGACCTCGGGAATATATACCTCGTTCTTCTTGAAGCGAGCGCCGATCACATCCATGCCTGCAATCAGCCCGTCGTCGAGAACGCTCTTGGCCGCCATGCCCTCTGCAAGTGCCGCCTTCGTGATCTCGACCGCGGTGTTCTGGTCGCCCTTTATTACTGCATCAGCCAATGCCTTCAAATCTGCCATATCTGTTCACCTCAATAAAAGATAAAAGTACATTCTTAAGTTTTCTGCCATTAGATACAATTTTTCAGCTTGAGACAAGCTCAAAATTGGATTTTTGCCACAAAAGCAGTCGCCCCAGGACGAACAGCTAAAGTAACGCCCTTTTCGGTCCGATAGTTTGCTGGGCAGGCTCTAAGCCGCGTACCGTCTGATGATAATCAATTAATCAGACAACATGGTCGCTCTTGCATGGTGAGTTATGACGGTTCGGTCAAGAGAAAGTAGAGTTCTTGCAGTTTTGGTCGTTTCGATGTTGATCGGGGCGGGGATATTGAATGCGCTGAGTCACAATCCCCTCTCAGCCAGCGCGTTTTGCCTCTCACAGTACTATCACCTGGAGCCGGTAGAAAAATCGGTTGATTTCCGGGCCGTGCAGTCTCCGGACCGCTGGGAGCAGATCGAAATCCATTACGGCAATCATGATGATTCTGGTAAGCAGGCAAAACATGAAGTCGATCAGTTCCCACAGCACTCGAACCCCTCACGGCGCATGCCGGAATGTGATAGCTCCGGTTGTCATTTCATAATCTTCGACGGCTATGACGGCATTGACGGCCAGATAAAGACAACTGAAAACTGGCAGGGCCAATTCGAAGCAGACCACATAACACAAAACTGCCCGGAGCCATCCGGGAAAACTGGACGGACCATTCATATCTGCGTCGCTACCACAGGTGAAAGTGCGGCCCCGACTGACTCCCAGATCAGAAGGACCGAAGCTCTGGTGGCCGAATTGTGCAGAAGATTTCGTATTGAGCGCGATGCGATTAAATACCCCGGCAGCTAAAAGCCTCATGACATAAACGTATCCGTCACATGCCGGATGAGTAAAGTCACTCTATATTCGTTCACAACAGCCACGACCTGTGAATCTTTATCGTTTCGTGCGCTGTCCGGCCACCGTAATAATCTGATTCGCTGAAACTCTCGGCATGGTGACTTCCGCGCCGTTGGGAAACGCAACAACGACTCTCGCGGACTGATGCCGTCCAAGGCCGAAGTGCAGTACGGGATCGTCCTGGCCCAGGTAGCCGTAGTTGCTCCTGGCCTCACGAAATCCCAATAAGCGTGCCCTGCTATTGGCATCTGTAAAATAGATTCTTACTTTGGCGCCGAAGGCCCCCGCCTGTCCGTTGGGCGAAATGAGCTTAACCTTCAGATAGTTGTTGCCGCCAGTGTAATCGTTGCGAACCAGCCAGTTGCGAGAACGTTTCACACCGACCGCAAAATCCGTGTCACCGTCGCTGTCGATATCGGCAAATGCAATGGCGCGGGGATCGTTTATGCCTGAGACGGGTACAGCCGGGCCTGCCGAAAAGCCGCCCGATCCGTCATTGAGATAGACTTTCCTGTCGCCGGCAAAGACGAGATCGAGGTCGGTATCATTGTCCAGATCGGCAAGGCCCGCCATGTATCCGTCGACCTTCGAGAAACTGCGGACAAAGCTGAATTTGCCGTTGCCGTTGTTGCGGTACAAATGGCCCGACTCGCCGGCATCCACCAGTATCATGTCCAAATCACCGTCATTGTCGATATCACCCGTGGTGACACCGCCGTAAGCACGGTGGGTGATTCCGATTGATGCCGGATTAATCTTAGTGAAACTTCTGAGTCCGCCGTCATTACGGAGAACGTTAAGATCGCCGTCGCGGTTACATGCAATGACGTCAATATCTCCGTCGCCGTCATAGTCGGTATCGGTTGCGCCTTGTCCGGCGGGACAATCGTACAAAGGGCCGGACTTGATTGCTACGAAATCGAAATTTCCCCTGTTCTCATAGATTTCGTTGCGCTCGCTCCTGGGATCGCCCGAACCTTTCCAGCCGGTAACGCAGAAAATGTCCAGATCGCCGTCCCTGTCGGCATCGAAGCAGATCACGCCGCGAGTTTCCCGCCTGTGCTCTTTCATACAGTCGGGCGTAACATCAGTGAACGCACCTTTGCCGTCATTTCGAAAGATATTATTGTGGTTCGGGTACTCGGGCTTATCCCAGGTCGTGCCGTTGACAAGATCGTAATCACCGTCGTTGTCGAGGTCGGCCCAGCAGCCGCCGTGGCTGCCCCCGTCATAATCGGCGATCCGCCGGGAAACGCCCTCTTCGGCGAACTTGTTGTTGCCCAGATTCCTGAAGAACAACTCCGGCATCGGCTTGTTGAAGATCATGGTAATATAGAGATCGGGCAGACCGTCTTGATCCACATCGGCAAACATTACGCCGTGACCGCCCAGCTCATCTTTTCCGGTCGGCCCGCCAGTACCGGCGTTCACAGTTACGTCCGTGAATGCAAGCCCGCCAAAACCCGTTTCGGCATAAAAGACAAAAACAATCGAGCAAGCCCACAAGCACATGCGAATTTTATATTTACGTGACATCGTATTATCCTCTTGAAAAATGTAGGGTGGGGCTCCCCTGGGGGATGCCTTACGGTATTATCCCACCATCCTATATCCTGTTCAAGATCACTGCAACATCCTCGGAGAAACGCAGTGATAACGTTGTTGATGATTTGCCGTTACTTATCAGAGCATGCAGAGGCGACCTCTTGCCATCTCCGGGATACAGCGTCACCGCAGAGTAACGCCCCGGCGGGAGAGACAGGCTGATCTCAAGCTTTCTATCCTCACATGGTTTCAGGAAATAAACTTGCTCATCGACGAGGTAGAGCAGGTATCTTCCGTGACTGTCCGTGCTTGCGGCGTAACCATAGCCGGGAATCTTACCTGCGAGCACGCCGACGGCCGGCGAGAGGTTCGACAAATCACATTCGGCCAGAAGTCGCCGCAGAATGTTGAACCACTCGCGCAATCTTCGTCCGTCTAATCGTCTGCCGTCACCTATAGGAACCCGGCCCGAGCCGGTCTCGTCCTGAGGCGTGAAGGACCAGTCCAGGTTATTGTACCCGGCGCCGCCGGAGAGAAGCATCTCCCACGCCTCGGCTCGATTGACTAAGTAACGCTCAGGATTGCGCCGCACGACACCTGAGAATGTTTCATCATAGATGATTGGCTTGCAATACTCATCCCTCTGCCTGAGGAAGTGCCATATCTGACCGGCTCGACCTCTGGGCGGACCGTTATACTCGAACCACCAGCCGCCGGCGTTGGTTTTGGACGAGATGTAATGATAGTTGATAATGTCGATGTTGGGATCCCGGAAGTAGGCCTCGTCATCGTTGCGCATTCGTTTGGAATTTCCACTCGCTCGAAATTGAAAGTGGGCATTAACCGCAATAAGATGCCGCTTGGGCAGACTTTTTTCCACCTGCCGGATCACGCCCGCATGGTATCGCTGCCAGGCGATGATCTTTCGTTCCTCGTTTTCCAGTGAATCGAGCTTGCCGCCGCTGAGATTCGCTTCGTTGCAAATCTCGAAATAAACGTTGTCGAACTCGTTGAGTTCCGTGACCAGTTTACGGACAAGGCGTTCCTGAAACGCGACTATGGAAGGATCATCCAGCGTCATGAAAACGTCCGGGTTTTCGACAGTCGAGCCTACGCCGTTTATGTTGTTGTCCCTGTGACACGGAGACAAGGCGTAGCGGTAGGTTGAGTAAGGATTGCTGAAGAATGTTACTTCGCAGATGATCCCGCGCGCGGCGCACTTTCGCAGAAAGTCCCTGAAGCGAGCAAAGTAAGCGGGATTCCACTTGTTGAGATCGAATTTGTCGAGTCCGTCGAGGGCCTTGCCGTGACCGGGTACGCGCTGAACCGGAAGGACTGCGGCGGACGGACGCGGCGCCAGGGTGTTCGCCTTGACCATGCTGCGGATATCACCGGGGCTGCCGTCGGCCGTCTCACGATAGAACGCAAAAACTCGGGTCATGTTCTGCCGAGTCCGCTCCATCTGCTTGAGATAGACGTCATAGTCAAAATCGCCATTTACCACGGCCCCGTAGTGCTCCGCAGAGGTCAGAATCTTCACAGGCTCGCCGCGGTACAGGAAGACCCGATGATTCTCCGGATGAACGGAGAAGACATTCGAGAGATTGGATGTTGCCCGTGGAGCGCTAAAAAGGACATGTGTTGGAAGTGCTGCTATAGCAATGCAAAAAATGTAGCGTCGAACATTCATCGCTCATACCTTAACATATTAGTGCCCCAGATGTTTTAGCACTGCGCGCATATTCCTCGCACTCCGCACATGATCCGGTACTCGGCTGTCTCGTTCGACCATGATCCAGCCACGATAGTTGATATCTCGAAGTGCCTTCAACACGCCCTTTAGATCCAAAGCTCCAGTGCCGAGATCGCAGAACTTCTCACCCACGCGCGTACGTTTACCAACCATCTCGGGACGGATATCTTTGAGATGAATGTATCGGCACCTCTCGCCAAGATCGCGAATTGTCCGAACCGGATCAGAACCACAAAGAGCGAGATGACCGGTGTCGGGACATGCAAAGATGCCGGGTCGATCATCGAGATAGCGCAGCATATCCTCCCGTGTCTCTACTTCCCCGGGATGCCCCGGCTGGCCGATATGCGGGTGAATCACGATGATTATGCCCCGCTCGCCCGCGTAATCAACCCATCGTTTAGTTTCGTCTTTGGGCACTCCGGAGCGAACGATTTTGGCGCCGGCGGCATACGCGTAATCTATTCCCTGTTTGAGGCCGCCACCGATCGCTGCACAGCGAATGCCCAGGGCGGCGCATTCGGCTTTGACCACATCCGGCGGCCGCCCGATCTGATGAGGTTTTGCCTCGAAGCCGTCGTAACCTGTCTGTTTGGTTAACTTCAATTTCTTATCCAGAAACTCACCCTTATCCCAGGCCCGATCCCAGTTCCAGAAATGATGACCGATCAGCCACTTCCTGTTCGCGGCATCGTTGTCATCGTCCGCAAATAACAGATTCGTAGCGAGCGACGCAATGCCGCCCATAGTTCCGACCATAAAATCACGTCTGTGCAAGTCACGCATTAACGAACTCCCTTTATGTTACCTGAAGCTCCCGCCCGCAAATCTACATCGGTCCGACCCGACCACAGGGCAATTCCTTTAAACACATCCGGCGATTGTTCCCGGTCGATGATTAGATTCCGCCGCTGCCCGGATGCTGCGTAGGCCGCCGTTACGATACGGAGCGATATTTCGGTCTCGCCGCAAATCCACAATCGGTGCGGAGCGGAGAGAGCGAGCAAGGCCGGCAAGTCGCCATACTTGACGGATCCGGGGAGGAAGTCAACATCCCGGTAGGACTTGAGATTTGCGAAGCGGAAACCTCCCGTGTCGATCGCGGCTCCGTCCACGTCGGCGCCCGCCACGGCGCGGGCGGCCGCCACCCACGGGCCGGCGCCGTTGACACCGACCAGATAGACGTGCTCGGCGCCACACTGTTCGCTCCGAGCAAAAGAGACGAGCGTGAGGATGTCATGAACTCGTTGGGCGAAAAGCGGGTGATTGTAGCCGAACGTGTAACCGGCGTACTCACGCGGATTAGTTGAGACGCGGGCTTTCGTTAGAGGTTTACCGTCGGACAGGAACTCGCCCTGGTAGATCAGGTCCGCACTGAGAACCGCCTTGCCGGTATCCAGCAGATGGCGGACTCCGGGAACAAGCCGACCTTCGCTGTCCATCAGGGAACTCTTGCCTTTGCCGTCTATCCAGAGGACGATGCTCTTTTGTGCCGCTCCGCGTCTGTGAGAGAGCGACACAACGGGAAGCTCTTCGCCGTTCTGCTCCGTGCGAAGCAGCAACTTCAAGAGCCCGTAGCCGTTCCGATTATTCTGTTCTTTGATCCGGCACTCAACGGGGCCGACCTCGTTCAATTCTCGGCCGATAATGGTTGCAAAGGCGCCGCCGACGATGTCGCGAAACCTGCTTAGTGATTCGGCGTCGGTAGGTGTCAACGCAGCGAGTTGCCGATCCGATTCCTGAGTCACATAGCGGAGCAGCCGGCGTTCGTGGTTCGGATCATCCGCCGGCCTGGGATGCTCATCGTTCCAGACGGCCCATTCGACATCCGTCAGCGGAGGCCAGTCCTCTTCGACAACAGGCTCTTCCAGACCCAGCTCCAGGTGCTTGTTGAACCAGGAGTACATCAGCGCCCTGCTTACATAGTTGTAATTGTGCGGGAAATGTGTGAGTTGGTGGCAAATGACATTTTTTGGAGCGCCGAGCATGGCATAGAGCTGCTTCAGCTCAGGATAGCCCTTGGTCATCATCTCCTTGGTCCAGTCGTTCGCGGCGGTCATGCCCTGCGGCCTTGGCGCGAACAGAGCGGCCAATTCCACGTTGCCCGTGCCGATGCGAAGCAGCGAGCAATTCTCACACGTGCAGCCGCCCTGCATGTCCGTCGAGACCATGCCGTTGGGAAACGCCACGGCCGGCCTGGAATCGATTGCACAAAGCAAAATCGTCTGCGTGCCGCCGCCGCTGCCGCCGGTTACACCGATTCGTTTCGGGTCAACCTCGGGCAAGCCGCATAGAAAATCCAGCGCGCGAATCGAGTTCCACGTCTGCAATCCCATGATGCTCTGCAATCGCAGCTCCGCCTGAGTTGCGTAGAATCCCCAGTTCTCTTTCGTATCGAAATCAGGACGCTGCTTTCGGAAGCCGTGAGCGACCTGGCGAGGGATCTGAACGCTGTCCACATAGCCGACCATGTCGAATATGAAGGTGACACAACCCATGCGGGCCAACTGCGCGCAGCGCGCGAGCTTAGGAAAGCGCCCCGACGCCTCGAACCGCTCGGCGCCCTGGACGATCTGCCGGCGGATCCCTTTCTCGCCGTAGTCCTGGAGTCTGCCCCCGTGGCCGTGAGGGCACAAGACACCGGGCAGACGACCTTCTATTTGTTTGGGCTTGAAGAGCAGTCCGGTGACGAAATGCCCCGGCAGGCTCTCGAAATAGACCTTGTCGACGGTGAAATCATCCCGCTCAACTCGTCCATGAATGACAGGATTCAGCGGAGTCTTTTCCGGCATGGGCCATAGTCCGGTCGCCACCAGAACGCGGCGCTTAAGATCGTCGCTGCGCTGCTCCCATTTTTGCCGTGACTTCGGAACTATAAATGGAAAATAATCCCCGCTTAGTTCCTTCAGCCGGCCAAGACGTCGGTCATTCGGCACTTTGCCCGGTGGCAGCACACGAAGATTTTCAGCATTAACTTCGCGACTTACCCCTGCAAGGATGCCTAACATCCCCAGATAGACAACGAACAATTTGAACTTCATAGCTTACCTCTGATTTAGCGAACAGCCCGGACTTCTTTCTCCCAGTTCGCGAGCAACGCTTTGAGTCTGTTGACTTCATTAGGTCGTTTCGCCATTAGATTGTGGTTTTCACCCATGTCATTTTTGAGATCGAACATGTATTCTTCGGACTTTCTGCCGTCAGTTTGCCATATATACTTCATGTCCCCATCCCGGACGGCCTTGCGGGTGCGCTGGCCGCGTCGGCCTCTCCAAAAGAGTGTTCTCTTTTTAGGCGGCTGGTCGGTTTCTACGAGCTTAATGATGTCGATCCCATCGAAATCACGACCGCGCGGCACTTTCGCCCCGGCGATGCGAACGATCGACGCAGAGAAATCGAAAGTGATACAGGGCTGGTCGCTTATCGTGCCGGCGGTAATCCGCCCCGGCCAGCGAGCCACCGCCGGTACGCGAATGCCGCCTTCGAAGGTCGTGCCCTTATTTTTGGATAAAGGCGTGTTGCGGGCGCTGCCGGTGCCGCCGTTGTCGCTGCTGAAGATAACGACCGTGTCTTCGGCCAGGTCCTTCTCGTCGAGCTTGTCCAATATGCAACCGATACATTTGTCCATGTGCTCGATCATGGCGATATAGACATCCGGCGGCGCTTTGCCTTGATTCCACAACGGCGAATCTCCGGGCAACGGGTTCGGCATGTAGTCGTCCGGTCCCTGGAACGGCGAGTGCGGCGCGGTATACGGCACGTAGAGAAAGAAAGGCTCATCTGAATGGGCGTCTATGAATTTGACCGCCTCATCAGTGGCGAGGTCCGTGAAATAGCCTTCCCGCCGGATGGGCTTGCCGTTCTGGAAAAGGTAATAGGAATACACGGTGTCGATATAGTGGAAGTAGTCCATTCCGCCGCCCATAGCGTAGAAGGCATGATCGAATCCGTGGAGGTGCGGGGCGAACTTCGGCTCGTATCCGAGATGCCACTTGCCGCTGATGGCCGTTGCGTAGCCGGCGTCCTTTAGCATCCGCGCTATCGAGGTTTCCTCGACCGGCAGCCCAAGGTCGTTCGTCTCGCGCAGGCGGATCGCATCGTCGTAGCGGCCGACGTTGCCGTTGCCAATCGCGCATTCGAGACCGCCGACACGCTGCTGATACCGGCCCGTCAGGAAGGCCGTGCGCGTCGGGCTGCATTCCGGCCCGTTCGAGTAGTATTGTGTGAATTTGACCCCCTCGGCCGCAATCCCGTCGATCGCCGGTGTCTTAATGTCCTGCCGGCCGTAACATCCCAGGTCGCCGTAACCGAGATCGTCGGCCAGAATGAAGATGATATTGGGCTTTTTGCGGCTGCGCTGAGCTTGCGCCGAGACATCCGCACCAGCGAATAATGACGGCACGGCCGTCGATGCAGTTGCCAGACATGCTCGTCTGAGAAACTGCCTTCGTGTTTGCTTGTCCATGAGTGGCTCCGTAAAGTCTGAGGTTAGCTTGTTACTCAAGAGTGGTTTTCATTGTCCGCAGCGGATTCTTCGAATCGCGAAAGTCCAGAACCAGCATTCCGATCCGCTTGTTCCCGACCTTTATCACGCCCGAGCCATGCGATGAATTTACATAGGGACACTCGTACAACTCGTAGCCGTGGAGCGGCCAGTTCCTGCCGTTTACAGCAGCTTTGCCGTGATCGTAGACGATCGTGTCGCCGCTGCAACTGGTATACGACGTGTAGAGGCCCGTGTCGCGGCAGGAGCCGATATTGTTTCTGATGTCCCGCTTGAATGCCTCGTAGCCGGAATGTTCCGCTGAGGTGGAGACCTCGACTATGCCGGCTTCGGCGGACAGATAGTGCGTTGCTCCCACGTATACGGCGGCGTCCGGCGTGGGGATAAACCAGAAGCGGAATTCGCGATCTCCGGCAGTCTCGGTCGAGCAGTCCCCGCCTGCGGCGCTGAGGTTGCCGTTATAATCCATCAATTGTCCCTTGTAGAACAGGACGTTCTTGTACTGCATATTGGCCGTGTTCGGATTTTCCGGTTCGACAACTTCCTTCTTCTCGCCGGTACTAACCGCGAGACTGCGTTTGGGACCGAGTATCTTCATCGGATCGGCAAACGTCAGCTCCCAGACCTGCGTGTTCTTGAAATCCTTTGTTATTCTTCCGGTCACGTGATTGTCCAATTCCACTCTATCCTGAAGCGAGCCGAGACTGTATGACGGAGTAATATAATAGTACATGCCCCAGTCAATCGGACCGGGTGAAGGCTTAGAATAAACTGACTTCTGATGGCTCCTGAATTCGTACGAGCCCCGAGTCCGGCGATCCGCAATAGCCACTACCGGCTTCGGGGCGCGATATCCGGTAGTGGTAACGAATCCGTAATTAAGGATCTGATCGTTGAAAAGGTATTTCGGCATGGGGGAGTGGCCGAAGAACTGATAGCCCGCCACCCAGAAAGTATCCTGCGTGCCGT
>Ga0180434_10009517_pt1 | contig 10547 bp, 6 predicted proteins | sample SS_ome_7_FD_132453 | JGI IMG/M metagenome (GOLD analysis project Ga0180434, IMG submission 132453) | Hypersaline lake sediment archaeal communities from the Salton Sea, California, USA - SS_1_D_2 metaG | ecosystem: Environmental > Aquatic > Non-marine Saline and Alkaline > Hypersaline > Sediment... | reverse complement strand
ACTGTCTGACTAGGGCAATGAAGGATCTTTTTCCCCGTTATCGAACAATGAGAGGGCAGCTTTGTCAGCGTAAGGCAGGTTGGGACACGCACGGATTGCCGGTTGAGGTTGAGGTTTGTAAAGATCTGGGTATTCACAGTAAGGAAGACATTGAACGTTATGGTGTTGAGCCGTTTATACACAAATGCCTGGATAGTGTCTTTCGATACGTAAAACAGTGGGAGCAGCTCACCGAGCGACTTGGCTTTTGGATCCACTTAGACGAAGCGTATGTCACTTATCACCAGAGCTATGTTGAGAGTGTTTGGTGGTCGCTGAAGAATTTGTTTGACCGTGGATTGCTGTATCAGGGGCATAAGATCGTATGGTGGTGGGCTCAGGGCGGAACGGCCCTTTCCAGTGGAGAGGTCGGACAGGGATATCGTGAGGTGGCCGACCCGAGTATTTATGTTAGGTTCCCGCTGGTCGACATGCCGGATACAGATCTGTTGGTCTGGACCACCACGCCATGGACTCTGCCTAGTAATCAATTTGCTGCGGTAAATACGGCCTTGCAATACTCTGTGGTTGGCATCGAGGGCGAAGATAGAAAGCTGATAGTCGCTTCGGCACTCGTTGATCCGATTTTGGCAAAAATTGACAAGGAGTTTACCGTCGAATCGACTCTCAGCGGCGCAGAGTTGGTCGGAAAGCGGTACTTTCCTCCGTTTGATCATTACTACAAGAAACAAGGCCAGACCAAAGGCCACACAAATGACGGCTCAGAGCAATACGTTGCGTGGCGAGTTGTCGCGGCAGATTTTGTTACGACCGATACCGGAACGGGCATTGTGCATCAGGCGCCGGCCTTTGGTGAGGTCGACTACGACGTTTTGGTTGCTGAGCAGGCCAGATTTGTCGAGAACCAAGGACCAGAGTTGATCTGTGCGGTTGCACCGAACGGGACGTTTACGGACGAAGCCCCAGGGTATGAGGGACGCTGGGTTAAAGGGGCCGATCGTGACATATGCCGGCAGTTGAGGGCAGAGGGCTTACTGTTCCATCAGGAACAATATCTGCACGACTATCCTTTCTGTTGGCGGGCAGAAGACGATCCGCTGATCCAGTATCCCAGGAAGAGCTGGTTTATTCGCACGACCGACTTCAGTGACCAAATGTTGGCTAACAATAGTGAAATCAACTGGCTTCCCGAGCACATTAAGGATGGCAGATTCGGCAACTTCCTCGAGTCAAATGTTGATTGGGCGTTGTCTCGTGAGCGATATTGGGGAACACCTTTGCCTATTTGGGTTTGTGAAGAGACAGGCAAGAAGGAAGCGATAGAGTCCTACGATGAGTTACTCTCGAAGCCTGATGTTAAAGGTATTGAAGCTTGGGATAAAGCAAAAGAGAAGGACCTGGATTTGTCCGAGGATTTGAAAATCCACAAACCTTACATAGATGAGATTACGTACAAGTCGCCTTTTGCTGAGGGCGCTCGAATGTATCGCGTATCGGAAGTGATTGACTGTTGGTTTGATTCTGGCACGATGCCGTTTGCGCAGTGGGGATATCCCAAATCGCCAGGTTCAAAAGAGAAGTTTGAAGCCAGTTTTCCGGCAGATTTTATTAGCGAAGCAATCGATCAAACGCGAGGGTGGTTTTACAGCCAACTGGCAATCAGCACGCTCCTGTTCGGCAAGAAGGTCTCTGAGCTTGAATCGAAAACACCGACGCTTGAATATCCGCATCCGTTCAAAAATTGTATTGTGCTTGGCCTCATGTTGGGCGAAGACGGCGCCAAGATGTCCAAGAGCAAAAGGAACTATCGGGAGCCGCAAGAGATATTTGATCGATACGGTGCCGACGCTCTACGTTGGTTCCTTTTTTCAAACCAGCCGCCTTGGACATCAATTCGGTATAACGAGCGTTCGATCAAGGAGAGCGTGCCTGAGTTTTTGCTGAGGCTGTGGAACGTTTACAGCTTCTTTGTTATCTATGCCAAAATCGACAAGTTTGATCCGGCCTCGACGATCGACGGCAACGCCGGACAGCTTGGGCCTGAGGTGTTAGCTGAGGCCGACGACTATCGCCCGCCTTCGGGAAGGAGTGAGTTGGATCGGTGGATCCTGAGTGAACTGCACAGCACGGCTGCGACGGTAACTCGATTGATGGATGAGTACAACAATTATGATGCTTGTCGGTGCCTGACAGAGTTTGTTGACGCATTGAGCAATTGGTACGTTCGTCGTAGTCGCGATCGATTTTGGAGCGGTGACAGGTCGGCCGACAAAATTGATGCATATTGGACGCTTTACGAGTGTTTGTTGACGACATGCAAGTTGGTTGCACCGTTTACCCCCTTTGTTTCCGAGACTATTTGGCAGAATCTTGCCGTTGAAGCGTTTTCTGGCCGTGTTTTCGAGAGTGTGCATTTGTGTGATTTTCCGGTACCAGACGATGATGTGATTGATCAAACGCTTTCACAGCAGATGGCATTAGCCCGCGAGATTGTTTCTTTGGGGCGAAGTGCGCGGATGGGTGCGAAGCTTAAGGTACGCCAGCCGCTTTCGCTTGTTGAAGTTATTTTGCCTGACACTACGCACCAGTCGTGGTTGGAAAACCACGCTGAGCTGATCTGTAGTGAACTTAACGTAAAGCGTGTTGAGATTACTGACAAGGCGGATCAATACATAGCTTATACCGTTTTGCCAGACTTAAAACGGCTTGGGCCGCGATTGGGAAAGCGGCTGCCGGCATTGCGAAAGTGGCTTTCGAAGACGGATGGCGGGAAATTACTGGCTGAAATAGAGTCCAGTGGGAAAATTACAATCGAATTGTCAGATGGAACCGTTGAGCTCGACTCGGATGATATCCAGGTTCGCCTCCAGGCAAAAGAGGGTTGGGCTGCTGCTCAGGGGCCCTCTTCGGTGGTTGTGTTGTCGACGGAGTTGACTGAAGAGTTGAAGGCAGAAGGGCTGGCCAGAGAGATTGTCCATGCGGTTCAGAATCAACGCAAAGAAATTGGATGCGAATACACAGACCGCATCGAGGTTGGCATTGTGAGTGACTTGGAGGATCTGAATACCGCGGCCGAAAAGTTCGGTGATTACATAAAAGGCGAAACTTTGGCCGTTATTGTTCAAAGCGCCCCGATCGACGGTGTCAAGAAGGCCGAGGTCAAGTTGGCTGGTTTTGATATTGAGCTATATGTCAAAATCAACAGCGATTCCTGATGGACTAGTTTCAGTAAAAACATTGGAGCCCATAGCGTGGATATCAATGAGTCAAAGCCGCCACTTTGCATCGCTGTTCTCATATCGGGCGGTGGTACAACATTAGAAAACTTGATCAAGAGAGTTGGCGCAGGCGATTTGAACGTTCGGATTCAGCTAGTTGTTTCCAGCAGTTCTTCCGCTGATGGAATCCGATTTGCTGAGGAGGCAAACATCCGGACCGCTGTGATAAAACGGCGTGACTACGAGTCACAGGATGGGTTTAGCAACGCGATATTCTCGCAATGTCGCCAGGCGGACGTCAAGTTTGTCGTAATGGGGGGATTTTTAAGGCGAGTTACGATCCCCGATGACTTTGTCAATAGAGTGCTTATCATACATCCGTCGCTTATCCCATCATTCTGTGGGCAGGGTTTTTATGGGCACCATGTCCACGAAGCGGTGCTAGATTATGGGGTAAAATTGAGTGGCTGTACGGTACATTTTGTCGACAACCAGTACGATCATGGCCCAGTAATATTGCAAAAGGTCGTTCAGGTCTACGACGACGATACGCCAAAGACATTAGCTTCCAGGGTGTTTGAGGCTGAATGTGAAGCTTATCCCGAGGCGCTGAAACTAATAGCTTCTGGTAAGGTTCGGGTGGAGGGTCGGCACGTTAGAATAGGCTGACCTTTGGCAAGAGCCCTTACGTTGGCAAAGCACCTAAGTCACGGTGAAGCCAGATTGTTGAGAGCGGGGCGTTCTGATGGCACCTTGTTTGATTGGGCAGAATATATTGACGAAAATGTTGAGTTTCTTTTTATTGAGCTTGGGCTGGATTTTCCCTACGGCCTAGCGGGAATTCGTGATGGCGGTCTCCGGATTGGCCGAGTTGTTTTCGACCCACGCATGACGAATGAACTGAGCATTACCAGTACGCCGATCCCAGCTACAACCAATGTTACGTTTGTCCAGCGTTGGTTATTTATGAGATTGTCTAAGAACTGTTTTTCGGCTGGTAAGGGTCGTCGGACAGCTCCCTGTCGGAATGATTGCCACATCGACCAAGTTGTAAGCGGTGGATACTGTTCGATCGGCCGGAGCCTGGGGCGTGTCCACTGAAAATAAGCGAACATCAAAATTGCGGCGATGGTAATAACACCGCCCAACAGAATACATGCCCGCCGACTGTCCCAGTTCTTCCCCATTGCGATCGTTTGAGATTTTGGTTTGATTACGATGCGTTCGAGCTTTTTTACCTCTTGCATCGCAGGCACTTCCAGTTCATTGCCGCAATCGCACTTAACCGTTTGCCCAGCCTGACTAGGTTTAACCGGAATTTTCAGCTTACACGAGCATGATAGAAGATACCTTGTTTCCACAGGAAACCCCTTTTGTCTTTTCTTTGGCCGTGATATAAAGCCGCGGCCGAGTTTTACGAAGCTATTTGACTATAATGTCTGCTGGATGTACGGTTTTAGGGAATCGGGTGTTTCGTCTTTTTTTATTGTTCCAGGCATTTTGGGGAACGGACCCTTCATGTCCTTTTCCGGCATGAACTTTGGCTCATACGGATGACTTCGTTTATTCAGTACCTTTGCATCAATAATTATGTCGCCTTTCGGCAATGTCTGCTCGTTTAGTGGGGTCGGGTTTCGTCGCATGATTTTGGGTGCGACATCCATCCCCCTTACCACTCGTCCAAACACGGTGTGTTTTCCGTCGAGGTTTTTCTTCGGTACAAATGTAATATAGAACTGTGATCCACCCGTATCTCGGCCGGAGTGGGCCACGCCGACACTCCCCCGGAAGTGATGCCTATAATCGGGGTGATCGGTCTCACATTTGATTGTGTAGCCAGGTCCGCCTTTGCCATCGCCATCTGGGCACCCGCCCTGCGCTATGAACTTTGGAATTACGCGATGGAAAGTTAGCCCGTTGTAGAAGCCGGCCTCCACCAGACTGATGAAGTTTGCGACTGTGTTTGGGGCCTCATTTTCAAATAGTTCGATTTCTATTTCACCCCGCTCTGTGTTAAGAATTACGCGTGGTAAGTCGCCTCTGGTCGCCTCTTTGGCGCGGAGTTGTTTTTCTTTTTCCCAGCCTTTTTTATAGTATTCGATGTCAGCCAGATGTTTTTTGCCGGTTTTATTTATGATGCGTTTTTTCTGAGCAAATTTCAAATGACTCTCTGCCAGTTCGAATTGTCCCAGAGCAAACGCTGCATCGGCGGCGATGTTGAAAACGACAAGATTTTCAACCTTATTGTCTATCAACAGTTGAGCGAGTTTGAGAGCATCTTCATACTCTTCGTTGGAGCCTAGTAATAGAGTGACTCCTACCAGAAATCGTTCGATGTCTCGATTGGCAGCCGGATCCTTCGTAAACGCTATGACCGCAGTGTCGATCAAATCGCTCTGTAGAGCGAGCCCTTTTTTAATCAACTTGGCATGCGTTTTGGCCAGTTCTGGTTTCTTAGAAGGTGCTGCGGTTCGAAATTCAACATCCGTGTCTCTTAACTGCCCTACAATATCTCGCCATTTTTCATAAACCTCGTCGAACTGTTTACGCTGTTTGGAATGGGTTTTGGCGGGATCATCTTTTCCAAAAACAGGTTTTGCCGGCATAGAATTTACGCCACTCTCGACTGCGCTGGCCGGCGTGGCAATGCCAATAAGCACACAGACTACAATGATGAGCTGGAGTTGGCTCAGTTTGTGAAACGGCTTAATCATATTCTGAGTCTAATCATTTTTCCGTGTTTGCGAAACCGAGTATCCTCGCACTATTGAGTATCACAAGCAGCTCGCCAAAGAAGTGCAAAAAACCACCGATCCTTGGTCCGAAAATACCCATTGAGCCCAGCCATACAAACACAATCGAAATAGTTGCCCCGATCAATATATTTTGATGAATTGTTAGTCTGGTTCGTCGTGCTAATCTTACGGTCAATGGCAGGCGACCGAGATCGTTTGTCATCAGTGCGACGTCTGCACTTTGAAGTGCGATGTCAGATGCGGCTGCTCCGAGGGCAATTCCAACGTCGCCGCTTGCTAGTGCCAAGGCGTCGTTGACCCCATCGCCAACCATCATCACTGAGTTTCCCTGTTCGCTTTCTTTCCGGACTGTGTCCAGCTTTTGCTGTGGGAGTACTTCTGCGACTACTTCATCGAACTCCAGTGACTTGCCAATCTGTTCTGCGACTTCGCGACGGTCGCCGGTCAGCAGAACCGTTCGGTTTAATCCTAACTCTCGGAGATCGTGTATCGCCTGCTTTGCCTCTGGCCTTGCGACGTCGGCAAGGAGCAGGCAACCGATAGTGTGCGTCTGCTGCCCGCCGTTAGCCTTGTCGATCTGTCCGACCCAGACGATTGGGCCCAAGTGTTGTGGGTTCTGTGGTACCTCGATGCCCTCTTCGAGTAGCCATTCTCGCCTTCCGAGCATTGTAACAAGCCCATTGCCGGTGGCTCGAGTGCCTTTTCCACTGATCTCCTCGACTTGAATGTTGCTGTCAAGATCCGGTGCAGAAACTTTTGCGTGCCTAGCTGCATTTACTACGGCCCTCGATACGGGATGCCGAGAGGCAGCAGCACACGGTAACGCCCGTTCGAACAGAGCAGTTTGGTCATAACCGTTCATGGGTTGTGAGTCGACTAGCTCTAGTTGGCCGAGTGTGACAGTTCCAGTTTTGTCGAGGATTACGGTGTCAACACTGCCTAGCGATTCAAGGAAGCGGGTGTTTTTTATCAGTATTCCGAGACGAGAGGCGAGCGCCAAAGCAGCTACCATTGCCGTTGGGCCGGCAAGAATCAGCGCGCCGGGACACCCAACGACGAGGACCGTGACCGCCCTTGACATATCCCGGGTGACGAACAACACCACGCCGGCGATCGATAGAATTATAGGTACATAATAGCTTGCATACTGCTCAATCAGTTTCAGTGCAGGCGTTTTCGACTGTTCGGCCTCGCGAAGGAGACCAACTACTCGTCCGAGAGTTGTCTTTTCACCAGTTTTTGTGACACGTATTTTGATCAGGCCTGTTAGGTTCACTGATCCTGCGAAAACGGCGTCATGTTTTGTGACATCTTCGGGAGTTGATTCTCCGGTGATTGATGATTGGTCAATGGTCGATGATCCCTCGATAATGTCGCCATCGGCAGGAACAACGTCGCCGGGGCGGACCACTAATACATCGCCGGTCTTTACTGACTGTGGGTCGACTTCCTTTTCGCCTTCTGGCGTTACGAGCATGGCGTGCCTTGCGTGCAGTTTTCGTAGTCCCTCTATTGCCGCTTGTGCACCGAGCACGCTTCGTTCTTCAAGGAAGTGCCCGAGGTTCATGATGATAGGTATTATAGTTGCAGTGACGAAATCGCCCATCATCATCGCAGCGAGTGTTGCCAGCGCCACCAGTTGTTCAGTTAGTGTGTTTGGATCATTTGTGAGAAGTCCTCGCACGGCAATCCAGAAGATTGGGGCGGCAACAACGCAAGACGCCAGAGCAATGATGAGTTCGGCGATGTTGTTCAGATCAGGAGGTCCATATTTAAGCTCAATCCATCCGACTGTTAGTAATGCGCCAGCGAGCATTGCTGATCCGAGCTGAATTACGATTTTTGCTCGCTCGCCGATAGTAAGCGGAATGTCGAGTGCTTGGTCTAGTCGCTTTGAGGCTGGTCGTGCAAAGTCACTCACTGTTTATTCTCCGTGTCTGATACGATTACGCGAGTTCCAGGTGACACGAAACGAAGTTTTCCCACGTTTTCGATGATCTGCTCAAACGTTTCCATCAGAATTCTCTGGCTAACCAATTGAGGATTTTTCTTGTATTCTTTATACACCTCCGCAAACACCGAGTGCTCGGCACGAGCTTTTGCTTTTATAGCACTATCATGAGCTCTTGCGGCCTGTATCATTTGATTGCTTTCGGCTTCGGCTTCTGGGATTTTTCCGGCGACGAACCCTTTTGCTGTTTGCATGGCCGTTTTTATGTCGATTCGAGCATTCTGGACATCCCGAAACTCTGCCACAACGTGGCGAGGCGGATGCATTTCCTTAAATTCGATGTCAAAAATGGTTAAGCCACAGTCGATTTCGTCGAGTCTCCTTTGAGCATTTTGCTTTACCAGCGATGCCAAACTTTCCGTTGAACCGTTTGTAGGACGCTGTAGGCGTAGAACGTTGTCGACGTTCCAGCCTGCGACTGTTTGAGTTAGCGAGGCCAAAACAATATCGTGAAGCATTCCTTCTGGGTTGTCCATCCATAGTCGATACCTGATTGGATCTGTTATTCGGTACTTCACAACGATTTTTGTTTGAACGATATTTTGGTCGCCTGTCAGACAGTATCCTTCGAGTGTCGGGTCGATTTTGTCTGACGCGGCGAGATTCACAATTTCCTTCCAAACCTCAGTCACGACCACCTCGCCTTCTTGCTTAACGGGCACTTGCAAGAGTTGGTCGATTGGATATGGCATTGCTATGACAAGACCAGGTTCTTTCACTTGTGTGGCGTAGGATTTGCCTTGAAGCTTTCCAAATTGCAGCAGCAAGCCGACATTCTCGGATGTGACGAATCTGATCCCAGACGCAAAAAAGAGTATCAACAAGGCGACGATCACCCAGCGAAACATTTTTACGCCGGCTTCAAGTCCCTGGAAAATCACTGGGGTAGGGGCTTTTCGCATTACTACGTGTTCCCTCTCTAATTGTCTGTCTGGATACTGCGACCCTCTGATGTAGGAACCGCAGAGTTGAACAGTTCGTTAAATGGTTCTTGGTCGCTGCGAAGGATAACAGTGGCTTTTGCGCCAAGAGTCTTTCGTATCACCTGCATCGATCGCCAAAACTTGTAGAAGTCTGGATCCAGTTGGTGGGCTTGTGCGTATATTTGGGCGGCCTCCTTTTCAGATTGCCCTATGATCTCACCTGCTTTTTCTCTTCCAGTTCGAAGTATCTTTTCGGCCCTGACTAGCCCATTGTCTGTTATTCGTCTGGCTTCTTTCTCGCCCTTTGCACGAAGGGCCCCAGCTTCGGCACGTCTTTCAGCCCGCATTTGATTTAACACGGCTGACATGTTTTCCTCAGGATAGGCGATTCGTTTGATTCCAACTTGCTGGACGTCGATTCCAAACTTGCTTGCCTTGGCCTTAACGTCCTTCAAAATGGCGGCCTCGATCTCCTTCGTTTTAATTGCCCCCGGATCTGTCGAAACAAGAGATTTCAGGTCGTAGTTTCCGAGATGAAAGTTTTTGTTGGCCGCTACCATTCCGCCAAGTTTCTGTTCGGCGGCTGAAGGTGTACCGAGTGACTGGAAAAAAGTTAGTGGGTCTTTAACATGCCATATCACATAGGAAAGTAGGATTACATTTTTTCGATCGTGAGTAAAAGTTGCAGTATATGGAGTGTTTAAGAAGCGCGACCGGATGTCGATTTGATGTACCTGTTCGATAGGCCAGGGCCACTTCCACTGGAAGCCGGCCTCCTTGATTTCTCGAACCGAATCGCCAAACCTGGTGACAATTGCGTTGCTTCCCTCAGAAACATAGAAAGCAGATCCATATGTGAGGAGCAGGCACACAACAATTACGGCAAACGTTATTCGAAATAATAACGACATAGCCGAACGTTTATTTTGGACTTGGTCGTCATTTGTTTGGTTCATCTTTTTCGTTCTCCATTTATCAATGAATCCAGGCTTCTCGAATGTGGACGTAAATCCAACAGCATTTTGCCATCGCCTCCAACAAATGATTTGTCGATCACGGTCAAAGGTTTTGAGCTGAGTATTTCCTCTAGCGTTTGGCCTCGTAGTCGTAGTTTGAAAGATTCGGGAGCGACAGCAAAGGCCTTGCCTGTTGCTATAAAACGAGAAGACTCTTCGTTTGCGGCACTTACTCGCTTGTCGGTATTAATGTTGGCATTTGCTATTGACGAATCGCTTTCGGCTTGTGCTCTTTCTATTCTGATCGAAGTTTCGCCGACTGCTTGGATCTTTGCACGATTGGCATCGATTCGAGCGCTGATTACGTCGAGATATGATGGTGCGGCTTCGACCGGGGGATGAATGTTAACCACTGCGACATCTATAACGTCGATGCCAAGGCGATTTGTGTCGGCGTAGTGGCGTAAAGAATCTTCCAGACTCTTGGAAATTGCTGAGCGGTCGGTAGAGAGAACTTGTTCCAGTGTTGCAGACCGGGTTTTTTCCATTAATGATCGATAGGCGTAGCCCTGGAGCGCCATCACAGGGTTTTGAAAGTTATAGACATAGTCTAAGAAGCCTTGGTTGTCGTCGCGAATCTTATAGAAGATCAGGACGTTCATTGCTACCACTTCTGTTCCGTT
>Ga0180434_10009515_pt1 | contig 10548 bp, 10 predicted proteins | sample SS_ome_7_FD_132453 | JGI IMG/M metagenome (GOLD analysis project Ga0180434, IMG submission 132453) | Hypersaline lake sediment archaeal communities from the Salton Sea, California, USA - SS_1_D_2 metaG | ecosystem: Environmental > Aquatic > Non-marine Saline and Alkaline > Hypersaline >... | reverse complement strand
TGGTATCCAGTTTCATACCAAGAGTCCTTATGGGAATGGCCCAGCCCCCATCCTCCTGGCGTATAGAGAGAAGCCATTCGAATCCCCTCTCGATACGGGGGTCATCGCCGTAGCCGGATTTTATGAGTAGCTCCATGATGCCCGCGGAGTAATTGGGCGTATACTGGTTGCCGTATATTCCCCTGAAATCCCCCTCCTCGGTCTGGAATCCGAAGATGAACTCCGCCGCCGCCCTTATGGCGGGGCTTGCATCATTGAAGCAGTACTTCTCCACCATCTCCCCCAGCATCCTGTAGGTCTCCAGCTGGTCGTAATTCTCCTGCGATCGTACATCTTTATTTCCCCCCGGGTATTTCCACGATCCGTCATCCCGCTGCCTCCTGAGCATCTTCTCCGCCTGCGGCAGCCGCCATAGGGTCTCAACCGACGGCACTCCCTCGCCCAGAAGGTCCCTCCTCGTGAAATAGATGACGGCTTCATTTCCGGAGTTAATCAGGATAGGAACCGGGTCCACTTTGAGATGTTCTATCCAGGTACTTTCGGCCATGATATCCGAATGTTCCTCCCCTTGTATGATCACTCTTTCCCGAAAACGGGTTTGCGCTTCTCCACGAAGGCGGCAATGGCCTCCAATCCATCAGGATGGGCCGAGCAGGTGCATATCCCCTCGCGTTCGCGCTCGATATGGGTCTCGAAGGGGGTATTGAGAGAATCGGTGAGGAGGCGCTTGACCCACGCGAAGGAGTTCAATGAACCCATCGCCAGCTCCTCCGCCATGTCCACGGCCGCCTCCAGGGCCTTGCCGTCCTCCACCACCCTGGTCACCAGCCCCCATGTAAGGGCCTGCTCCGCGGAGATTGGCTCATCGAAGGCCGCTATCTCCATGGCCCGGGCCAGCCCGGCCAGCCTGGCCAGCATGAAGGTGCCGCCGCCGTCGATGCACAATCCGTTGGATGTATAGGCCTGCCTCATGCGAGCCGACTCCTCCATGACCCTGAAATCGCAGGCCAGGGCCAGGGAGAATCCGCCGCCGGCCGCCGCCCCGTTTATGGCAGCGATAACCGGCTTACCCATGCGGCGTATCTCGGTAACGGCGGAATGGAAGCGATCGGCGAGCATGTGGAAGGCGGCGGAGGGGCCATCGGGATAGGAATGCACGTACTTCAGGTCACCGCCAGCGCAGAAGGCCTTGCCCTTTCCGGTAATGACTATCCCCTTGACGCCGTCATCGACGGCGAGGGCCACCATATGCTTTGCCAGGGCCTCCAGGAACTCCCGTTCAAAGGCGTTGTAGGCCTCCGGCCGGTTCATGAACACCTTGGCGATTCCGTTTTCCCTCTCTACCAATATGGGCTCTGTCATCTCCGACACCTCCCGGCATCATTTGAAACCTGCTATTTCCGATTTAATCGCAGGGCTCCCTTCTCCGATACTATTTCACAGGTAAAGCACTACTGAAAAGAGGTTAGTATCATGCCTGTTCGATCACGCAGCGGCAATTATCGCTTTCTGACTATCCTGCTCCTCATCTTTCTTCTATCCTTCCCGCTTATCTTTGTTACCTCATGCAGTACCAGCACTCCCACCCTCAGCCAGGAGACGCAAGATAAGTTGGAGTCCGCCGTGGATGAAGCCCTGTCCGAATCGGGTGCGCCTGGAGCCATCGCCGGGGTGTGGACCCCGGAGGGAGACTGGATCACAGCCAAGGGCGAGGCCAACATCGATACCGGGGAGCCTATGAAGACCAGCGATAGGTTTCGCATAGGCAGTATAACCAAGACCTTCGTCGCCACCATCGTATTAACACTGGCCGACGATGGCCTGATGAGCCTCGATGACAAGCTGAGTGAATACTATCCCGATTTCCCCAAGGGGGATGAGATTACCGTACGCATGCTGCTCAACCACACCTCGGGCATCTTCTCCTGGGACGAGGACGAGGGCATCTTCAAACGGATATACGAAGATCCGGGCGCGGGATGGACCATAGAGGGGATGATCCAGCTGGCCCTGGAGCACCCCTTCTACTTCGAGCCCGGGACGGGGCAGCATTACTCCAACATCAACTACTTCCTGCTGGGGATGATCATAGAAGAGGTGAGTGGCCAAACCCTGCAGAAAGCCATCGAGGAACGCATCGCCGAACCGCTGGGCCTGGAGAACACCTTCCTGCCCGACAGCCCCGACTACGAGGGCGAGACGGTGCACGGCTATGACGAGGTGGACGGCGAGCTGGTGGACGTGAACGGAAGTAAAATAGAGGAGGTCATCTCCTTCGACCTGGCCTGGGCCGCGGGAGGTATGGTCACCACCCTTGACGACCTCAAGGTATGGGCCAAGGCGCTGGCCACCGGCGAGCTGCTCAGCGAGGAGATGCATAAGGAACAGATGACCATGGTGAACACCACGCCCGAGGGCAGCCCGATAAAAACCGGTTACGGCCTGGGCGTCAATGAAAGCGACGTCTGGGTGGGACACAGCGGTGCCGTCGTCGGGCATATGTGCAACATGGGCTATTTCCCAGAGATGGACGCCACCATAATCACCTACTTCAACAAGTTGAGCACATCCACCCTGGAAGCCAATGAGGCGGACCTCGAAGCTTACGTCAAGTGCTTCATCGATATGTCCCAGACCATCTACCCAGATACCTATGAGGGTTACTAACAGATGACCCGTGCCAGGCACCCTAAATCTGTAAAGAGATGGGGGCCTGGCACGGGTCATCTGTAGTTTTGCGGAATGCGGGAATCAGACCCCATTTATTTAAGGGTTTTGTTCATGATGTTTTTGAACCTGGTGTTGCTTATAGGGTGGTCGGCCAGCAGTCCCCCCTCGTAGACCAGGTTGAAGATGCCGCCGTAGGCGGAAGGGGCCTTCTGTGCCTGCCTGGCGTTTTTCACCTCGACGATGTTAGGCTCTATCCTGTATTGCTCCCTGGCCGTCTCGCCTATCTCACTTATCGCCTTGGCCACATAGGGACACTGATCCGATTTGATGATGGCCAGCCCTTTACCGTACTTCTTCGCCCGCTTATCCCAGTCCCCACTGAAGTTGGGCGAAGGGGCTCCTTTTTTAAACTTCATCGCCAGAAGCGAGAAATCCGGCGGGGCCTCCTCCACCACCTCGAAGCCGTGCTTTAAGAACAGCTCCTTGCCCGCCATCCAGGTGCCCTTGCGGGTGACCACCGCCGCGCCGTGCATCTTCTCCCCCCTGGCATCCTTCAGGCACTCCTCCACCATGAGGGAACCGTATCCTTTCCCCTTGTACTTGCGGGGGACCAGGAAGATACAGTGGATGACCATATATCCCTCGGCCTCCACCGCCCTCCAGGTATATTCTCCAGGGATGTATTCTACGGTACCGATGGTGCCGTCCTCTTCCGATTGAAGCAGCTTGAACCTCAAACCCTGAGGATAGCACTTCTTTAACCACGCCAACTTACGCTGATATCCCTCCTGCTTGGCGTCCTTATAGGTGCAGATAGGATATTCGGCGATGTTTTTGGCGTCGGTGTCGATTATCTCCAATTTATCCACGCGCCTGGTTGACTGAACTTACTCCTCGAAGGAAGGAATCTCGTCGATCTCCCTGATCTCGCCACCTTCCGTCAGTTCGGATATCTCTCTGACCTTCTCGCGCAGGCTCATCAGCTCCGACTCCAGTTCCCGCTCGCGCTTCGAGCGTCCGTATTTCGATTCCTTTTCCGCTATAAAGGTCTTCATCTCCGCTACAGCCTCCTTGGTCTCGGCGAGGTCCTCGGAACTGAACTTGAAAAGCGTGTCGCCCAACTCTTTCATCTCACCCAGAAAGCCGATCACATATTCACGGTAACTCATGGCGGTGTTCACGCCCCTCTTGTCCCCATCCATAAGCAGTCTGATTATGCCGGTCCCAAGCACTGAATCCACTTGTTTAACAAGACCCTCAGGGGTCAATCCCAGCAGGCTTTGGAGCAGCCCGGTAAGGCCCCTCTCGCTGGTAACGTCCACCAATGAACCAACTCCTTCGGTGGTCTTGGTGAACAATTCCCATATGTTGCGCAATGGCGCCACTAAAGACATCTCGACCTCCTATCTCACGAATCCAGCCTATATATATATAGATAAGTATCTACGCCTTGCTTAATTCTCTATTTCGTTTAATTGCATCCTGGTCAACTCAATGCCATTCCTATAAATGGGATAACTCAAGAAAAATGAAAATCCTAATCTTTATGATACCCGCATGCCACCATGATTATTGCAGGCTGTCATTCGAACTCTTCATATGAGAAGAAGCGTTTTCTGTACGCTCGGTACAAGCCGAGCAGCCTGGGATTGGAGTATATCTTTCCCATGATCACCTGCCGCATTATCACCCTTAACGGCTTACGGCCTATGTGGAAGAGCAGGGGAGACCAGGTAAGCCTGCGCTTGATCTGCCTTTTGGTGAATCCAGGCTGGTCGAGCACCGGCCTTCGCCTCTCCAGCTTACGGTCAAGGGGGCCGTCCAGCAGGCCTTGCTCAAGGGAGGTTTTATGCAACTCGGTCCCGGGATAGGGAAAGAAGGCGCTGAGCAGGTACCAGTCGGGCTGGCAGGCGCGGTTGATACGGGCTGTCTCACGAAAGTCCTCCCTGGTCTCCCCGGGAAGACCGATGAGGTTGTAGAGTCCCACCTTGAGGCCCTGCTCCCTGGCCGCGCTGACAGCCCTCATCACGTCCTGGTTTGAATAATTCCTCTTGAGAATATCTCTTCTAACCCTCTCGCTGCCCGACTCCAGGCCGATGTTTATAAATTCGAAGTTGCTCCTCTTTAAAGCAGCGAAGAGCTCCTCATAGTCGGCGTTGGGCGTCACCCTCAGGTTGGTACCATAGGCGATGGCCACATCATACTGCTCGTTTATATGCTCGAGCCGGGAACAAAGCTCTAAGGCCCACTCGAGGTCCGCCCCAAGGGTCTCTACCTCCAGGTACATCTCCTCCATCAGGTAGAGGACCCGCTTGATGCTCAATATCTCATCGGCGATGTTCTCGGGGCTCCGCAGACGGACGTACTTGCCGTCGGCCAGGCGCCTCAGGGCGTGGTTGCAGCAGTAGGTGCATTGAAAGGGGCAGCCCCTGCCCGCGAGAACCGAGCGGCGTGAGAGGGTATTGGCCAACCAGGGCAGCCACATCTCCCGGTCGGGAAAGGGCAGCGCCTCGATGTTCTCGAGGAAGGGGCGGGTGGGGGTTCTCTCGACACTGTTGCCGTGTTTTATAAACAGGTTGGGGATCCCCTGTGGGAACCTCCCGCCCTCTAGCTGTTCGGCCAGCTCCAGGGTGGGGTACTCGCCCTCGCCCACGCAAACGGCGTCGAAGGCCGATTCCAGGCACTCATCGGGTCTCAGCGAGGCATGAGGGCCGCCAACCGCGAGAAAGATGTCGGGGTAGCGCCTCTTGACGCGCCCGGCCACCTCGGTCATGAAATCGAATACGGTATACACTGAGGTGAAGCAGATCAGCCCCGGGTTGAAATCCCTTATGTTGTCGAAGACCCTGGAGTCGTCCTCCCGGGTGGGCACAACCAGCCTGGTCTCGTGTCCCTCCTCTTTCAGAACCGAGGAGATGTAGGAGATGCCGAACTGCATGCGCTCATACCCCGCGAGGGGTTTGTCGCGAGAGAAGTGGTCCTCTTCAGCATGTACGAAAAGAACGTTCAAGGCTTATCCTCTCCAACCGGCTTACCCGCCTACCTCGCCAGGACGCAGGCTAAACCCTTAACACGACGACCGCGCTCAACTCGAGTTTCAGGCTCTATTGTATAGTTACCGATAGGATATATGGAATGAGGAGGTATGCGGTGCTTTTCGAGAAGTCCGAACTCAAAGGGATGAGATCGAGTAACCGCCTGGTTATGTCCGCCGCCGCCGACCCCGATGTCACATCAGAAGGCCGTATCACCGATGGGCAGATAGAGAGGATGTCGAAGATCGCGGAGGGGGGAGTGGGCCTGTTGATAATGGGGGCCGCCACGGTGCATCCCAGGGGGCAATCCTCCGACCATTCGACATTGATAACCACCGACGACTGCATCCCTTTCTTCAAAAAGCTGACTTCCCGCATCCACGAGACGGACACAAAGATCGCCCTGGAGTTGACCCACTCGGGCTTATGGTGCTCGCCCTACCAGGAGAAACACGGCTGGTCAGCCCCTGTCGCCTCGCTTATCCCGCCCATCCCCTATATAACCGATAGGGGCCTGACGGGGGGTTATAAGGAGGCGACGGAAGAGGAGATACTGGAGATCGTCGATGCGTATGGGCAGGCGGCCAGGAGGGCCAGGGAGTCGGGTTTCGACGCGGTTGAGCTGCATGGCGCCCACGACAGCCTGCTGGCCCAGTTCGCATCGCCGTTGACCAACCGCAGGGAGGACCGCTGGGGAGGTTCCACTGAGGACCGTATCCGCATCCATCACGAGGCACTCAAAGCGATAAGGAAGGCGGCGGAAGACGACTTCCCCGTACTCATAAAGATAGGCGTCGAGGACGCGGTCCCCGACGGCCTCGAGTTCGACGAGGGTAAAAGGATCTGTGCTTACCTATCGTCGTGGGGATATGATGCCCTCGAGGTAAGCCAGAACCTCATGGGAAGTTCCTGGGACAAGACACCTCTGAGGACCAAGATCAACAAGATAGAGAAAGAAGGCTATTTCCGCCCATGGTGCCGCGAGATAAACAGCCTGGTGGAGGCGGCCACCATAATGCAGGGCGGCATGCGCTCCTTCGAGCTGGCGGAGGAGGTCATAAGCAAAGGGGAGGCCGACCTCGTGGGTATGTGCCGGCCCTTGATAAAGGAGCCGGGTCTCATAAATGACTGGATGAAGGGCGATTATCACAGGGCCACCTGTGTCTCCTGCAACAAGTGCGCGGAGGGCCTGGTAACGGGACAGCCCCTGAAATGCCGGCTCCACGAGAAGATAAAGCCCAGCAGTGGTTTTTAACCCAATGCCGAAATCTTATAGGCGGTTATTTTTATGTGTTATTTCCTGGAGTGGACGGCGATACGGTTGCCCTCCGTGTCCAGGAATATCCCCATATAACCGATTTCCTCCTTGATCAGGGTCTTGGGGAGCAGTATCTTTCCCCTTGCATCCTCCACCCTGGAGAGCTTGTTGGCGAGGTCAGGTGTGCGACATCTGGATCAGGCCTATATATGCCGGAATCATGGCGCCGGTAAGCAGATATAGGTAATCTCTATGTGGATATCTTAAGAGAGTGGCGGAACGAAAGGGGGACTGATTCCCATGGGTAAACCTCGCATAGCCATAGTCTCCTGCGAGTCCTTCAGGGAGGACCTGGAAAGCCTGCAGGCCGAGGGAATCCTGGAGGGAATAGAGGTTTTATACACCAATCCCTGCCTCAAGGAGAGGCCGAGGAAGTTGGAAGAGCTGTTGAAAGAGCGGCTCGAGGAGGCAAAGGGCAGTGCCGACAGTGTCCTGGTCATCTACGGAGACGGGTGCTTCGTAGACACGTCTGATTTCTCGCGCAGCATCGACGACCTCATCGAGGATGCCGGCTGCGAATACGACAGGATCAGGGAACACAGTTGCATCGAGATGATGCTCTCCGAGGAGGATAAAGAAGAGCTCTCCGGCGGCATGAAGGTGTACTGGATGATGCCGGCCTGGGTGGAATACAAGGACGATGTGTTCGAGGAATGGGACCTGGGGAAGCGCAACCAGACCTTCCCCCAGAACGACATGGCCGTCGTCTTGGACAGCAGGGGATTCTACGAGAACCTCCTGGAGAAGGATCCCGAGAAGATACTGGAGTTCTCCGACTGGATGGGCATCCCGCTGGACGCCAGGGCCATCACCCTGGACCGCTTCAGAGAGCTGCTGCTCTCGAGCCTGGAGAGGCTAAGGGGGGCATAGAGCGGTTCTCTTAAACGGTGTCACTTCCTGACCAGGACCCAGAGCATGGTCTCGCCGCCTATGGTCAGGTTTTGCATGGAGATGATGTCGAAGTTTTCATCGGTGAGCATCTGGCGATACTCTTCTTCCGTGAAATGCGCGTATGGAAGCAGGTGATCCCCGAACTTGATGACACCCTCGAAGCTCACCTTCTTGGTGTATCCCTTGCACGCCAGGGTGAAATAGGAGTAATCACCGGGTTTTAGAAGATCGTAGAACTCCTTGAAAACCTTTCCCTGCAGTTTCTTCCTGACATGAAAGATGCAGTAGAAGGAGATGATCATATCGAAGTGATCCCGTGGATACTCGATGTCCAGGAGATCGGCCTTGTAGAATTCGCCTCCCGGCACATTTTTTTCGGCAAGCTTTATCATCTTGCCCGAGATATCCACGCCGACGACCTCGCAGCCGAGGTCGACGAAGTACTTTGCCGCTGGTATGCCCGATCCACAGCCGGCATCCAGGACCTTGTCGCCCTTGCTCACCAGCTTCCCCAGCTCCTCGAGCTGTGATGAGTTGTCGAAGAGATGGCGGTTATCGTTGTAGGACTGGGCCATCTCGTCATACTGCTTCTCGATATACCCGGTGGAGAAATAGTCTTCCATCCTGCACCTCCTATTCCAGGTCAGAGTGTTAGCAACTCTAGCCATACTTGGTTTATTTTAGATTATCGGGGAGGGCAAAGCATGGTTAATCTTTCGCTGCCCCCAGCTGCAGGGTATTTTATCCGAAGTCCAGTCGGGGATTAACAGCGATTCACTTCTCGATCAACTCATCTATGACCGGCTTGGCGTTATCGATGGCGATGGCGAAACCGATGCCGTCGTACCCGCCGCTTTCGGAGACGATGGCCGTGTTGATTCCCACTATCTCTCCAGCACTGTTGCAGAGGGGGCCCCCGGAGTTGCCCGGGTTGATGGCCGCGTCGGTCTGTATCAGGCCGTAGAGATAGGGGCCTGAGGGAGGGATGTCGATATCACGATCGAGAGCACTGACGATCCCTGTGGTCACGCTCTGCTCGAAGCCCTCCGGGCTCCCGATGGCCACGGCCAGCTCCCCTACCACCAGGCCCGAGGAGTTCCCCAGCTCCGCGAGGGGAAGGCCGGAGGCGTCTATCTTCAGCACCGCCATGTCCATGTCGGAATCCCTACCTATCAATTCCGCCCGGTAGCTGGAACCGTCAGCCAGGGATACCTGGATATTGGAACCGCCCTCGATTAGATGGTTATTGGTAACGATGTAACCATCCGAGGTGTAAATGAAACCTGACCCTACCGCGTAGGAGTTCAGGCCGCGGAAATTGGATTGAAACTCCACCTCGATATAGACCACGGAGGGCAGCACGCTTTGGGCCACCTCCACCACCACCTCTTGATCGGTGGTTACTACCACACTTTCTACCGTCTGCACTTCCTCCGTCACCGTTTCGACTTTTCCGCTCAGGATGTCGATGGGATTGGCGCCGAACGCGAGGGGCAGCGTGAACACGACAGCCACGGCCACGAAAACCGCGACCAGCACGGCCCATATTATAGTCATCGTACCGCTGCCACGCCGCGGCGGGGAGGGAGGGAAACACCCGGGTGGTGCGGGGGGGATTCTCGCCGGCTCACCGTTCTCAAGCATATGTATCACCTCTATCTATCACAGGTTCTTCTCGTTCTTGATGGCTTCCGCCTCCGACTTGAGTTCCTCTATCCTGCTATCGCCCATGAAGCCGCCGCGGGGCATGTTTCCTTCACTTCCATCGGGCGGCATCATGTCCTCGGGGGGTTCCCAGTCCTCGGGTGGCGTCGCCTCCGAAGGGGGTCCGCCTTCAAAATCAGGCATCCCACCTTCAACTCGCATCCCCTGCATCCTCTCCTGCATGGAGAGGACCTGCTCGTATTCAGCGACAAGCTCGAGCATCACGTCGGCGTATTCCTTGTAATCCGCGGCGTCGTTCAGGGAGATGATGGCCTGATATGCCGTCTCGGCTTCTTCCAGGGACTCACCCATACTCTGAACGGTGGACTCCAGATCCTCCGTGAGATTCTCCGCCTCGTCTTCATCTACATCAGCTTCATCGCCGGTCGTCATATCCCTCATCTCTTCCCTTGCAGAGGTGATGGTCTCGAAATCCGCCTCCACCTCCTCCATCCAGGCATCGCCCGCCAACATAATCTCCCTGGCCCTGGCCTTGTCCGCCTCGTTATCACCTCCGCACCCAGTTAAAAACATCATCATGACCAGGGCCAGGGATATTAGCAACGCAAAAGCCGTGGCCGCCTTTTTCATGTCATTTCCCTCCGACATCGATGCCTTCCAACTTGCCGTCCTTCATGTGGTATGCCCAGTCGGCCGCCTCCAGGATGCTCTCGTCGTGGGTGACGATGATCACGCACTTGCCGTCCTTTCGGGCCAGGTTGACCAGGATATCCACGACGGTCCTGCCGGTGGCGGTATCCAGGTTGCCGGTGGGCTCGTCGGCCAGGATGATGTCGGGGTCGTTGGCCAGGGCCCTGGCTATGGCCACCCTCTGTTTCTCCCCGCCGCTCATCTTGTTGGCCCTCATCTTCTGGAGCCTCTTATCGATCCCCATCCTTTCCAGTAGCTCCAACGCCCTGCTGTGCTCCT
>Ga0180434_10009514_pt1 | contig 10548 bp, 7 predicted proteins | sample SS_ome_7_FD_132453 | JGI IMG/M metagenome (GOLD analysis project Ga0180434, IMG submission 132453) | Hypersaline lake sediment archaeal communities from the Salton Sea, California, USA - SS_1_D_2 metaG | ecosystem: Environmental > Aquatic > Non-marine Saline and Alkaline > Hypersaline > Sediment... | reverse complement strand
TTTGGGCAAAACTCGGGCACGAAGGAGATATGCCGGTCACCGGAGACTGGGACGGAGACGGAAAAACCGACATCGGTATATTTGGTCCTGCGTGGGTCGGAGACCCCAGGGCTATCGTGGCCGAACCAGGGTTGCCCGACGTTAAGAACACTGTTGCGGGACTCCGTAAAAACATTCCACCCGAGCCGGCAGCGGCGGCCATAGGCTGGAGGACTATGAAGAGGGGAGCACATGGATCGATACGCGCTGATCTGATCGACCATGTCTTCCATTATGGCACGGCAGGTGATCATCCTTTGTCAGGCGACTGGAACGGCGATGGAATTTCAACAGTCGGTGTCTTCCGAGAAGGGGTTTGGCATCTTGACGTTGACGGCAACGGTCGGTGGAGCGAGGATGACATATACGCGGAGTTCGGCAGGGAGGGCGACGTTCCGGTTGTCGGCGATTTCGATGGGGATGGCATCGATCAGGTCGGGGTGTACCGGGCAGGCAAATGGTACCTAGACACCAACAATAATCATTTGCTCGACGCGCAAGACAAAGCTCTCGATCTCGGCGACGCGGCCGATCAACCGATCACCGGGGACTTCGATGGCGATGGAATCGATTCGGTTGGTGTCTACCAGAACGACGTTGCAAACTAGGCAGCCAGTCAGTAGGAGAATCAGTTAGTGTGGGACATGTCCCCCGCCATAGACTCAGTTTTTCCGTTTGAATTCTTCCCTCGCCATTCCGGCTGCTCCGATAAAACCGGCGTCGACTCCTAGCGAGGCGAAGTCTATCGAAATCCTTGCGGCCGGGATTGGGAAGGCCCGTCGTTTAACTTCCTGTGTAATCAGATCCAGAAAACGGCGTCCCAACGCAGTTGAACAGCCTCCGAAGGTCATTGCCCCGCCAAGCAGTACGCCGTCCGGATCGATGGTGTGGATTAGCGTCACGATGCCGATGCCAAGATAGCGGGCTGTCTGGTCTACTACCTCCAGCGCGAACTTGTCACCCGCTGAGGCTTCCTCTGAAACAAGTTTCGGCGAGAGCTGCGCACCGTTGGCGATTCGAGCTACTATGGAGGTTTTTACGCCCGAGTCAAGCGACTCTTGTGTTCGCTTGACCACTGCTGTCGCGCTGGCGTAAGCTTCCAAGTGGCCACGCTGTCCGCAGCCGCATAGGCGGGCATCTTCTGCCATGTCTAGGATAATGTGGCCACACTCAGCACCGTGACTATGTTCGCCAACGATGGATTTGCCATCGAAGATTATTCCGCAGCCTATTCCGGTGCCGAGAGTCAGTAGTACGGTACTTCGATGGTTTCGGCCAGCCCCCACCCAAAACTCGCCATAGGCTGCTGCTGCTGCATCATTTGAAAATGCGACTGGCAGTCCACAATATTCCGAAAGCTTATCGCGGATTGGGAAATTGTTCCAATTCTTCAGATTCACGGGGTCAATTAGCATTCCGTTTGGAATGTCCATTGTTCCCGGCGAGCCGAGCCCTACACATTTGATGTCTTTCCGATCCAATCCTGCTTGCTGAATCGATTCGATTGCGGCCTCCCCTATCCGCTTTGCGGCGTCTTCGGGGCCGCGCTGGCCCTCGGTTGGAGTGACTAGCCACGACATTGGCCGCCCCAGATCGTCCACGACACCGACCTTGATATTGGTAGCGCCGAGGTCTACGCCAACAAAAAATGGTGCCACCGATTCACTTAGGGAGACAAATTGACGCTTGTAGGACATTTGAAGTCCTCGTAGGATGAAATTAAATCGAAACCCCAAAGTATATGGCACCCTCGAACGGATGGCAATTAACGCACACCATTGATGGGGGTATTGCTAGGGGGCAACGTGCTGGCAGTGCTTCCACCGGTGCCCTTTGCGACGGGTGTTTAACCGTGATTTGGATATTTTCTCCCAGAGAGACTATTTTGAGATTGCCACAAACGCTCGTATCGGCCAGAATACCCATCCCGTGGGCCTTACCCAGGTCGGATGACAGGCATAGGAGGAGTGAAAGGGAGTTCGCGCTTAATCGAATTGCCACTCATCGTATTTTGGGCGTTGCCCAATCGCTGGCTGGATGCCGGCGGACTCAACGGTTCGATTCGTATGAGCAGTGGTGACAGGGAGGTTGCCAACGCGCTTGGTTTTTTTCAAGACGCACCAGGCGTCTGGTCCAGTCGAGTTTTTGGGTTGGATTTGTATTTCTAGCTCAAAGCTACGGTTCCTCGAACTTTCGTTTGCTTCTTCTGCTTCGTCTGGGACACGTGTGGATTGAAGGAGAAGTCGGATGGGTTGGATACAGACGATCACAATGACGCTCGCTGTTTGTACTACAGGCGATACGGTTTTGTTAGACTTTTCGGCAAGCTGGTGCCAGCCGTGTCGACAGATGGACCCGACGATTCACCAATTGGCTTCAATGGGCTTTCCAGTTCGTAAGATCGACATAGATCGTGAACCGGATTTGGCCGCAAAATATGGCGTACAGAGCATTCCTTGTTTTGTGATGCTGGTCAACGGTCGTGAGGTGGATAGGGCCGTTGGCGCAACCAGCTTTGGTCGGCTCGAAAAGATGTGCAGGAGGGCGCCGGCGAAAACGGGGTTCAAACCGAAGCAACCGATGTTGGCTGTCGGATCGAGACCAACAAGGCAGGGCGTTGTTCCGATTCCCGTGGTTAGTAGTGGAACTAGTTTTTTGCCAGAGGCCAGGCAAGCGAGTGCTGCGGTGGCGTCCGAATCTCCAATTCCTAAAATGTCACCTCTGCCGGGCTGGAAGTTGTCTCAAAGTACGGATTCAGAGTTGATTGCCGCAACGGTCCGTTTGCGAATTAAGGACGACAACGGACATTCGTGCGGGACAGGAACAATCATTGACTCGCGAGAAGGACAAGCTTTGATCCTAACCTGCGGACACGTTTTTCGCGATTCAAAAGGACAGGGGGCTATCGCGGTTGACCTTTTTGGCCCGACTCCGGTAAAGGGGTTGCCTGGCAGACTAATTTCATACAATTTGCAGCGCGACGTCGCGCTGCTGAGCATAACCACACCAGTTCCGGTGGTTGCTGCACGAGTTGCCCCTCGAGGATACCGATTGTCCAGCGGCGATCCGGTAATCAATGTGGGCTGTAACAACGGCGCCGATCCAACAGTACGTCCCAGCCGGGTTAGCTCAATTGATAAATTTATCGGTCCTCCGAATGTACAAGTGGTCGGGGTTCCAGTCGAAGGTCGCAGTGGTGGTGGGCTTTTCTCGGCGGATGGCTTGCTATTGGGAGTTTGCAATGCTGCTGATCCGGCTGACCAGGAGGGCCTTTATGCTGGCCTTCAGTCCGTTTACTCCGAGCTTGACCGGTGTGGTCTGGCCTACGTATGCGAGGAACCTTCGACAACAATCCAATCCACGTCAGAGATTGCCGGTACAACGATGTCGCCAAAAGTGGCTGCCAACACGCCGGATTTGGAGCCACAATCTTCTGTCGCTACGGCTGGAGTTAGGCCGGGCTCAACTCCGACCGATGCTAGTAAGCTTAGCAGGGAAGAAATGGCTGCGTTGACTGAAATTCAGCGTCGACAGGCAAATGATGCGGAAGTGATCTGTATCATCAGGTCTCGTTCGGATCCGACTACTAAGAGCGAAATATTTGTTTTGGATCACGTTTCGATGGCGTTTCTCGAACAGTTGCCGAGAAAATCATCGGTTCGCCAGCAGCCCCACGAGACCTCAATGGAGGTTCCCGCGAATGGTAGAATAATTCAAGCTGAGTCATCCGGCGGCGCGCTATTTTCCAGCGGCTGGCAGGCCCGACAGACCGAAGCGTCAAACGTCCAGTAGTGAGAATTTGGTAGGCTGCGGATCGCCAAGATTTTCAAATTGCTTTTCTCAGGTTTTGATCCCGCGAACGCCGCTTTACGGATTTCATTGGGTGGTCCACCGAGGTTGCCAAGGGGGGGGCACCGACGGAATCGTGGTCTACTTAACCACCCCGCCAAAAGTGGCGTCGATCTTGCCAGTTTCGACAGGGGCTAAGCGACCGGTTCCGACCTCGATCCGGTTGAAAAAAGGCCGGAATGATGTCATATTAAAGGGTCCGGGTAGTTGAGCCAGACCTTCCCGGATGTAGAGAAGAGGCTGTCCTTTCGCGCAGGGCCGCATAAAATGAAACGCAGTCCGACGCGCCGATCGTTGGCAGTAGACTATCCGAACGAAACGTCGCAAGGGGAGAGTGTTTGTGCAACGTCTAATGCTCAGGTCAAAGATTCACCGTGCTACTCTAACTTCGACCGACTTGGAGTACGAGGGGAGTATAGCCATAGATCGTGATCTTTTGGACGCGGCCGACATTCTGCCGGGCGAGCAGGTTCACGTTCTCAATCTAAATAACGCGTCGCGCATCGTAACGTACGCAATCGAAGCGCCAGCGGGCTCCAAGACTATTTTACTCAACGGACCAGCGGCCAGGTTAGGCGTCGTTGGTGACAAGGTGATTATCCTGACCTACAGTCCAATGGACGAGAATGAAGCCAAGGCTTTTCAGCCAAAGGTAATCCTGGTGGACGGCAAAAATGAGATCGTGAAAAAGTTTTGATCAAGGGCGTCAGGAGCCAGTGACTTGGAATTTCTGGGGCATCTTTTCGGGATGACAGTCGCATACATGCTCTAGTTGTGGCGGTCCGGGCGTTATGAAGGTGAATTTTTCTCGAGCGGCTACTTCGTCCTTTCTTGCTTTGGATTCGATTCCCAATATTAGTAAAGTATCGCAAAGTGCTTGACCTCACTATTGCTTTTGTGCCGTCTTTTTGGATTGTAACGACTTGGTCCGGAAATCTACGTCCGACCGTGCTACACTTTATGAGTGAATGCGATCAAAAGCTTGTCAATCTTTTGAAAATTTTGTGGCCGAGAAGATCAAGCCGATTGCGGCCGGCTTGAAAGCCTTGTTGAGCTGTGGTTCTCTCCTAAGAACATATGACCTCCGACAAGGCTACTGTAATTTTTTTGCAAAATAACATCACAATGGAGTCCCGCTACCTTGGAATCAGAGCAAATCTTATTTCAACAACTCGGTCTCGCACTACTTCTTGGACTTCTGGTGGGCCTGCAACGTGAGCGAACGGCGACTCCGATGGCTGGCCTACGGACATTTCCCTTGATAACGCTGTTTGGCACAGTTTCGGCGATTCTGTCCGGTCCTGGCGTCTGGATGGTAGCCGCAGGGGTGATTGCCCTTGGGATCGTTATCTCTGTTGTGTTCTTTGTTCAGGGCCATCGCAGGGACGATCCTGAACGCGGCACGACGACAACAATGGCAATTCTGTTAATGTACGCAGTCGGAGCGCTGCTAGTGGTTGCGCCAGTGTCGGTTGGGATCGTGATAGGAAGCGGTGTTGCCATCCTACTGCAATTTAAGCCCGAGCTACATCTAATTTCGCATCAGCTTGGGGACAAAGATCTAAAGGCCATTATGCAGTTCGTGCTGATCACATGCATAATTCTGCCAATCCTGCCCAATAAGAATTACGGGCCATTAAACGTGCTGAACCCGTTTGAAATATGGCTGATGGTTGTCCTCATCGTCGGCATGAGTTTGACTGGATATATACTCTACAAATTGCTCGGCCAAACCTCCGGAATTTTTCTCGGCGGACTATTGGGAGGCATTATATCGAGTACGGCAACTACTGTGAGCTACGCGCAAAGAGCCAGGGAAAGTGATTACGCAGCTAGGCTCGCGACCGTCGTAATCATGATCGCATCGACCATAGTCTACGGTCGAGTCCTAGTGGAAGTTGTTGCGGTGGGGTACGAATCACAAGACTACCTAATTCGAACGATCGTTCCAATCTGCGTACTAATGGTTTTAACGCTGGTCCCTGCCTTGATAGTTTGGTTACGACTCGGGGAGCAGAAAAGACTATCTATGCCAGAACAAGAAAACCCAACTCAGCTTAAATCGGCTCTCGTATTTGGACTGATGTACGCCATAGTACTTTTTGCGCTGGCTCTTGCCAAAAAATTCTTCGGCGGTCAGGGCCTCCACGCCATAGCGGCCATTTCCGGATTGACCGACATGGACGCGATTACTTTGTCGACATCGCGTATGGCAATGGACGACCCCAGTATTGCGAGGGAAGGTTGGCAGTTGATTGTTATCGGGGCACTAGCCAACGTTGTTTTCAAAGTTGGCATAGCCGGAGTAGTGGGCGGTCGCAAATTGCTAACCCGCATCGTTCCTCTGTTTTCCGTGCCAGTGATCGGTGGAATTTTGATGCTAGCGTTTTGGCACAGCCTTTGATATAGACTGCTTATTTTACCTGGCTTTGCGAGGCCTTCTGTGTTGTCGGGGAGTCCATGTTGCCCCGGCAATTGACATTGCCCAGGACCATATCCGATCGCTATGATTCGGCGTTTCCACGCGAGGGAGAAAGATCGAATTGTATCGATCGATGTTCAGTGGTATCGTAGTTGTGGAAGGAGCCACCGTTGACGATGCAGAATTCGACCACCACGGTTGTTAGAGCAGCAGTTATGCTCGGGTGTTTGATAGCTATTCCAGGAGCTGCACTACTTGGTACTTCGCTGCCGGAGCTGGTCGACTCGATAATAGGTGTTATCGACAGAGAGAACGTCTCGTCTGCCGGGACCGACCGATCGCTCAGCGAGGCCCCTAGGTATGGGTTGGTAGTCCAACCGGGGAATTTGTCGTCCACCGCAGGAACACGATCCAACGACCCTTCACGTGATTCGGCCGGGTTTGGTCAATCTGCACCACGATTCCAGCTGGCGCAATCGCCGACCGTCCCGATAGCCCAAAACACCATTCCTGTGGGTTTGGCCGCTAGTCCGCCGCCGTCGTCGTATCCTGTTACTACTTATCCGTCTTCAACACAAATCGTCTCGCTTGAGTCGGCCGAAAACGCTCCTAATCCAAATATCGCTCCAAATCCGGCGTCGGGGCAAATGGTGCCGGTGGATTACCAGGCTGCCCCGTCGTATTCGCCCCCTGTAAAGCCGGCTGTTGCGACAAGGTCAGAAACAGCAAGCGATCAGTTCAAAGATGTTCAGCAGCGCCTTCGTCAACTCGGCGCAACTTATTACCTTCTCGAAGCGTGGGGCAACCAGGGCCATCTATATCGCTTTTATTGCAAGATGTCTGTAAGGGGAAACCCGAACTACAACCGTCATTTTGAGGCGACTGACGCCAGCGCTATAAAGGCGATGTCCAAAGTCCTGGCGGAGGTTGAGATGTGGCGACGAGAGTCCGCATCCTCTGACGCTGGACGACAGTAGCCGGCGAGGGGATCAATTGTATTAAGTACTTGCTCTGTAATCATTTGTAATTACTGGGGCTTTCGCTGTCCGGCGGGCAACCATTATGCCAATATCGTATCGCAATCGTCGAAAATGCGTCGGTAGATTGCTCAAAAGCGTAGCCATGCGTCATCGCCAGCCTCTTGGCGGGCATCGCCGGCACTGGGTTACGAGGGCGAATGCTCGATCCTTTCCAAAATGGCTGCACGAAAAAACCGAAAGAATCGAAGATTTTGTGGTACATGACGGGCCAAATGCCCGTTCCGCTTGCGTATCTAGACTTGAGGCAGTATTGTTTCTCGCTCGTGAACCGCTACCTAGTCGCAAGCTGGCGCAATTGGCCAACTTGGCAGATGGGACAAAAGCGCGTACACTTGTACGTTCGCTGGGACGACTACTCGACGCCGAGGGGTGTGCCTTTCATGTCGTCGAAGTTGCCGGTGGGTTCCAGTTGATGTCGCGACCGGGGTTTGCATCATGGCTGCGTCGGCTTCGCAACACAACACAGGATACAAGTTTATCGGCCCCAGCCTTAGAAACATTGTCAGTGGTGGCATACCGTCAACCGGTGCTGAGAACTGAAATCGAAGCGGTTCGGGGTGTGCAGTGTGGCGAGATAATAAGACAGCTGATGGAACGAGACCTCGTAAAGATGGTTGGACGTTCGGAAGAGCTTGGACGTCCGTTTTTGTACGGCACAACGAAATTATTCCTGCAGCTCTTTGGGTTGCGCCATCTGGACGAACTACCTCGACCCGAGTGGTTTTGTGACGCTGAATCGAACAACCGTGTTAGCGACAACAGTGCTGAACTTATTGGCCCAAGCGTTGAAAGATCAGGGCAACAGGAGACAAAAGTGAAAAGCGAAATTAAGCCAAAATCTCTAACCGAACATGACGCCCCCACAGTCGCGTTTCGCTCGCAGGTCATTGGCTCGTCTGATGACGATTTAGAATATGAAAACGACTATGAATATGAAGACGAACTCGAAGACGATGAAGACGATGACGAAGGGGATGACGATGAAGACGGGGATGACGATGAAGACGGGGACGATCTGTGGCAAGAGGTCACCGACGATGATGAAGACTTAGACGACGATGATGAAGACTTAGACGACGATGATGACGAGTGGGAAGAAGTAGATGAGGACGAGTACGAATAGTAACGTTGACACGGATGTTTATCGGTCACGGTGGTTTTCGGGCCTGGTAGCTTGGGCGTCCCCGGCCGATATCGGGTGTGGGACGTGTTTCAGCAGAGTGCCTTGTCGTGGTGCCATTAATCGGTCAGTTTGAAGAGTTTTTTCATCGCATCGAGCAAGACATTAGTCACCCCGTCATGCGATTCTTCTCTTAGGGTGGTCAGCGGTGAGTGCAGCACCTTATTGAGCAGACGATCAAAGGAGCGTCGAATTTCTTCCCGAGCGTTTTCGTCTAGCTCTGGCAACTTGGCCAATAGCCGCCCGAGTTCTTCTTCTTTTGGTTTTTCCAGTCCCTGTTTTAGTCGTTTAATCACAGGACCGGTTACTCGGTGTCTCACGTCGGCAATCAGCCGCGCGGCCTCCTGATCGACTATCGATCGGGCTTTTGGTAACTCTCCCTTTCGACGCTCGCAGTTTTTTTTACACGCTTCTTTGAGATCATCGATTGAAAACAAAAAGACTTCCGACCACTGTCCGATGTCCGGATCGAAATCTCGAGGCATTGCCAGATCGAGGATAAACAAGGGCCAATTGGTCCGCATCTCCTGTACACGGCTGAATTGTTCGGCGGTAACGATCGGCTCCTCTGATCCGGTTGTGCTGATAACAAGGTCGGCCTTGGTCAGCTCTGCGTCTAACGACTTCCACTGGGCAACAGTTCCTTGCCACCGGGCCGCCAGCTCGGCCGCCCGTTTCTCGCTCCGGTTGACAACTGTAGGGTTTTCAACTCCCTCGCCTCGGAGGTACCGCAGAGTTTCTTCCGCCATTTCACCGGCGCCTATGACCATTACCTTTTTGTCATCAAATTTCTCGAAGATCTGCTTGGCGAAGTCCGCCACGGCCACACTTGGCACGCTAACACGATACTGTTGTATGGCAGTTTCTGTAGCAACCCGTCGAGCGGTCTTCAGAGCTGCCTGAAAAAGGCTATGCATCAGAGCGCCGGTTCGTTCGAACTGAGTGGCCAACTCGTATGCCCGCTTAACTTGTGATAATATCTGAGGCTCGCCGATTACCATGCTGTCTAGGCTCGAAGCTACACAGAACAAGTGTTTGACGGCGTCTTGTTCGGGTTTTTCGTAGAGCTGTTGATCGATTTTTGAGAGTCCGCGTAGTTGAGCGAAAATTTTTCCGACATCCTCCCGTGACGGCAAGATGTTTCCTTCGGTTGCGACGTACAGTTCCACGCGGTTGCAAGTGACCAACAGTACACTTTCGACTTCTGGGAAGCGGCGGCTCAGTTGCTCCAGCGTGCTTTCGATCTCGCCTACGCTACATGAGATGCACTCACGAAACTCTATCGACGAATTATGATGGCTACAGCCAACGACTCTAAACTTCATCCAAAGACCCCCGACGAGTTTGGGGGGCTGTCATGTATCAATGCCACTTTTCTAGCGTCTTTTGTAGGGAAAACCTCAACGCTGGGCGGCTGATATGGTTGATTTTTATGCTCGCGATGTTTGCTATCGACCAGCAGACCGACCCCCAGTGCAAAGACTAAAAAGATGAAGCTGACAACGGTCAGGAACGCTACCTTTTGTCCGTGTCGGGCCGGCCTGTAAAAGACGTTTATCAACTGCGAAAACCAAAGCCAGCCGAGCATTAAAAAAGTTCCTAATACGGTTGGATCAGTCAAAGACAACGATTTTGCGTGGTGAATTCGGTTCAGAACCAGTCCCGACAACACTCCGGTCGTTAATAGCAGGGCAGAAAATCCGATTGCCCTGTTATTGGTTCGCTGGAGCCATTCCAAGCTTGGCATTCGGAATCTATTGTCTGAAGTTAGCTTGTGCTTCAATCTTCTAGCTTGCCAAAGATACATAAGCCCGGCGACGAAGCCGACTAAAACGCCTACCACCGCCAAAAGTACGGCCACTCCGTGTAGTGTTTCCCAAGATCTTGAAACCGACTCTTTCAGGACTACTCGCGAGTCTGCAAAAAACGTGGCTACTCCTATCAGGACTAGCACCAGTGGCAACAACAAGAGTCCAAACCGAGATGTTGGATGATAGTAGGCCAAATACAAATACACG
>Ga0180434_10009513_pt1 | contig 10548 bp, 5 predicted proteins | sample SS_ome_7_FD_132453 | JGI IMG/M metagenome (GOLD analysis project Ga0180434, IMG submission 132453) | Hypersaline lake sediment archaeal communities from the Salton Sea, California, USA - SS_1_D_2 metaG | ecosystem: Environmental > Aquatic > Non-marine Saline and Alkaline > Hypersaline > Sediment... | reverse complement strand
GACGGTGGCGCTACGACGACTGGTCGTTTAACCTTGCGACCCGTCGGCGTGGCGCAATGCTTCAGGAGGTGTACGGGAGTGAAAAGACAGAAAAGAACAAGCCATGCGCTCCTGCTGCTTTTCGGCGGGATCGCGTTGTTCCTTACTACTGCTACCCTGCCGCGACAGGCACATGCAGTCGTCACCATTGAGTGCGAGGTGCTCATCGAGAGCGGGCAGGTGCTGGAGCTTGGCGCCGATCCCGTTGCGGTGGTCGGGATCAACGTCGAGGAGGACGGCGAACCTACCGAGGCGGTGCCACCAGTTGCGCCGGTACCCCCTCCCTCCCCTGGCCCTCCCCAGATCGTCTACCTCGACCCCAACTCAGGACCCGCCGCTGGCGGCACTGACGTCACGATATATGGGTTCAACTTCGCTGAGGGTTCGCAAGTCACCTTCGACGACACGTGGATAACCGGCGCCACGGTCACCCTCGCCGAGGGCGAGGGAGAACTGGATGAAATACAGATAACGACACCACCGGCGCTAACGATAGCGACCCTTCCCGATGGGTTTGGCGCCGTCGACGTTACCGTAATAAACTGGGGCGGCGACAACGCGGGGAGCGATACGGTCGCCGACGGGTTCACGTACCTTCTCCCTTCTCCATACCCAGGTCTCGAGGGCAGTTCCACCCTGAAATGGGTCGAGGTGATAGTCAGCACGGACGCGCTGGACGATTTTTCCTCCACAGCCACCGGTGCGGACCTGATCGAGGACTTTCGCGATTACCTCGACAAACTTTTCACAGGGGTGACCATCTGGACGGACGGTCTTTCCACTCTCGAGGACGAACAGGGCGCCTTTTTCTTCAATGACCCGGTAGATCCGAGCTCCGACGACCGACCGCTTCGGCCGCTCCAAGATCTTCAGGTACCCGGCCAATCAGGGTACGGCGTGATCGACGATTCGGAGAACGCGATAGCCGAGGTGTATGAGAACCCGCTTATTGGGAGCCGCGGACGTGTGGTGAGCTTCGCCAGAAACAGGGCGCTCGGAAACGAACTGCGGGCGGCACTTATCTACTCCGAGTTACCGGCACCGTATGACCCGCCCGTGACAACCGAGGACACGGTCGGGTCTTTTCGTAATCCGGACCCCGATAACCCGATAATGCTCGACCAGATCATGTACCGGTTCATCTGTAAGTGGCCGGAGCACGATACCAACCCGGACGACGGGGACGCCCAGTACAATGAGTTCGTCTATCTGCTCGACCAATTCGAAGTCGCCGGTCTGCCGCTCATACCTATCTTTTTCGGAGTGCCGGGGCTCGGCTGGCCCGTCAGACCTTTCATCGGCGCACCGGGGTTCGTGGGAGATATTCCGGCACATGAATCCAACCAGTACATCGGGCCCTCAGGAACAAATGAAGGTGAGAGTCCTCTCTTCGATGGCAACGATTACTTCATCACGCTCGAACTCGGATCATCCTGGCCGCCCAACAGGCAACGGGTCGCACACGTGCGTGTGCTGGCAGGCAGCCCTCAGACCATTTTCATGCCGGCCCACCCTCCAGGAGTTCATACGGAGCCTCGTCCGGATGAGCCGTTCGAAGGGTGTACCAGTGACAACAGCCTTCTCATAGGCGCAAACATGCTGGTGCGGGTCGATCCGGTGCCCCGCAGGACCGGCGTGCAAGACTACTCGCCACCGAATGTCTTCACGCGGATCCGCCCGGATGCCTCCGGCACGGCATTCGAGGATGCTCGCATTGACGAGTGTCTGCCTACCATTATCGCAATGGAAGATCCTACCGCGGTGCTCGCAATACACGCTCACGGCGGCGACCCGAGCGAGAATCCGATCTTCATTGACCAGATCACGGTAACGCTCACAGACATTGGCGGGGGTGCGCAGTTCGGCCGCAAGGCCGCAGATACGTTCCCGGGTGACGGCGACTTTGACCCGTGGTTCGGTCTCGACAGCTTCGTCCGTGGTTGTCCCTTCCCCGTCCGAGGGGTAACCGTCTACCGTGACGCCGACAACAACGGTGATTTCGATCCGAACAGCGACCTCCTTTACTACGCAATGTGGACCTTATATGCGTACAACATAACCGATCCTCTCCGCGCACCCTGGTTTAGTCTGGAGTCCGGTTACGAGCCCTATGTATATGTCCAGGACCCCGGACGCGGTGGTCCGCGGCGGGGGAGGGACGATCCCGAGTGGACGATAGTGCTTGATCTCACAGCGCGACAGCTCGCGCGACCACCCGGCGGCGAGTGGGAACCGCTAACTGACAATAACGTGGCGGATTTCGCACTCGAAAGCCCAGTGGATCCCGATGACACGCCGGACTTCTTCGTTGTAATCCGCCTCGACTCAGGCTACGATGACAGCGGTATTGGCGTAGGAGACGGTACAGGAATACGGTACGGTGCCGATTTCCGCGCATACATAAAGCCAGAGGTACTGACCGACTCGGCCGATCCTCTGAACGCATATGCGCAAAGCGTCGCGCAGCAGGCAGCAAACGCAGGTATTATAAGCGAGCGTGAGGTCCCACATTACAGATTCCCCGGCGGCATCGTTTTCTCACACAACCCAAAACCGTTCTTCGCGACAACCATGCCCGAGACGGATTCTCCACCATATACCGGGGTGTTGGACACGCACGACCTCGTGATGAACATGCGGCAGAACAACGTTTTCGGCATGGGGTATTGGGAGGTCGTCCCATTCTTCCTGGAAGAGGATTTGCTCCTGAACTCAGGTCCCCGGTCGCCGTTCTACTACGCTCAAAATATGCTGCCGCATACCTTTCCAGGTCCATGGGCTTTTCCCCCGGTAAGCGATACCAACTACTACATCCCGGACGCGCAAGCCGCCGCTCTCACGCTATACGAAGAGCGGAACTTCTTCGAGGGTAAGGCAGGCCACCGGGTTTTTGCACAGCGAATCGATAACCTGTCGGCACCCACGGGCGTGTTGGGTCTCAACGTCGTCAACACACCCGACACCAGAACGGCTAGTCTGAACAACCTGCGCGTCGCCCGGATCGACTGCTATATCGTGTCCGAGGATCTGCCGCACGGTCTTACCGGATTCGAGCCGAGCGACCTGCTGCCCATATCGGACGACGGGCTGGGCGATACCGGCATATCGCTGTGGCTGGATAATACCGACGACGGTGGCTCGAGCGGCTGGTTCGATAGCACTGACGACACACAGGTCCCGCTCATCACACTGCGGGTTGGCGACACCCCTGTTCCTATCGACCTCGACGGGATAACCCAGGATAGAGGACCGGACATGTGGGGATACCCTGTAAGTCTGGAGCCGGTGAACTCCTTCGTCGTCCCACCGAACGATACCGGCGCCAACCAGGGAGACGATCTCTACGTCGTCATGCAGACATCCGACACCATTTCGTATCACGATAGGATCGAAGTGGTGATTCCGTACGGCGGGGTGGTATTTCACCCGGTAGGCCGCTCGTCGGGTAGCGCCACGGAGAGGCACGACCGAGAATTCTATCATGACGCTGAATGGTACTCCACGGACTTGCCGAGGCTTGCATGGTACTCGTGGCCGCTACCGATCGAGGACGGCGACAGCTCGTATCTGACTGCGGACGCGTCGCGAGCCTTCGCGACCTCAGCGCTCATCGCGAACGTGCCGACGGAGCTCAACCCGTTGGTCGTGCCTAACATCGACACCAACGCTGACGGCGTTGCGGACGCCCGGGCGATAGGTCCCGAACAGGAAATACCGGTGTTCGGCCTGGATATCGCTACGCTCAACGAGGACACGGAGGTGTACCTCGAATATCTCGTCGTTGAGTTTTACAACCAGGGAGGCGACGCCGATTTCGCCCCGCTGACGGACCTGCTGCCGTTCACGACCGATTCAGCAACCGGTGGCATCGCCCTGTACCGTGACGCCGACGGAGTAACGGGCAATAGGAACGGTGAGTTCGATCCCGATGTTGATATCCCTGTACAGTTCGACGATCCGCCCGATCTCGTGGGCGTATCAGGCGAGCCGCCGATTCAGGTACGGATGGTCTTCTCGAGTCCCGGCACCGACGATTGGGCCGGCACGGACGTGCCGATCAATGCGCCGTCAAACGTTGCGCTCGCTGACCAGGAGAACCTGCGCCAGCTCGTTCCGAGCACCTTCGGGCGGGATGAGGACGGTGATTTCATCTCCGGCGATCCGGACGCCGGAAACGACTTCTTTGTAATGATCCGGACGAGCGATAAGATCGGTCGCGGCGACGATTTCTCCGTTGGGATAGTCAGTTGGGGTCCCGACACGCCGACGGGCGTGGACCCCGACACGTTCACCGCGCCGCCTGCACCCTGGCAGCCATCGGACGAGTACGAGATATTCGACGAGAATCCGTGGAGCTCGCGCGGTATCGGGTTTATCGAGCTGTTGCCGCCACGCGAACTTTACGACGACCCTGACACGCCGGCTCAGGAGTTTTATCCCGAGTTCGACTTCTTCCGCACGAGATCAACCGTGCAGGCTGAGTCGGCGGTACTGTCGGCGACGACCGGTGTCGAGCCGAGCGAACCGGGACCTGGTCCGACTCCCGGACCCGGCGATCAAACACCTGAGTCGCCGTTCCGTGGTGGCGGCGGCGGCGGCGGATGTTTCATAGCGACCGCTGCGTTCGGCAGCCCATACGAGGATCATGTCGCGACGCTTGTCGCGTTCCGCGACCGGTATCTGCTCACCAACGCCTGTGGGACCTGGCTGGTACGGCAGTATTACAGGATGAGCCCGCCCCTGGCGGAGTCGATCGCCGCGCACGACGGTGTCCGCACAATTGTGCGCCAGACCATACGGCCCATCGCGTTCATGTCGCGACTGTGTCTTGCGACTTCGCCGGCATGCATAGTTGCGGCAACGACTGCTTTGGTGTTGGTCGCACTGGCATTAATTCGGACAAGGAGACGGCGGCTGGCGCCGGTCAAGGTCCGCAGAGGCTGACATCGGCTTTGATGACCGTGGACATACGAGTCCCCGGAGGTTGATCGAATATCGCTTCCGGGGACGTTGTATTACGGGGGCAGGGCGGGCGTCTCGTCGAAGATGCGCTGTGTTGAAAACTCGCCGTGGCGAGGCGTGCCCGTGATCACCATGGGCAAGATGCCCATGCCACGCTATTGCATAATGTATATTCCGTTGGGGGCGCGGCAAGCGGCGCCCCTACGGGCAGGCGGATGTAGGGGAGGCCCTCGTGGCCTCCCGCGGGAGGGTACGAGACCCTCCCCTACGCCACGGACGGACATGGGACATAAGGGACACATTGTTCCCAAAATTGCAGGGGAACGTGATATATTGGTGTGACAATTCGCATTGATTGCCATGAAAAAACGACCGTCCAGCTTCGTGAAACGCGCCGTACTGCTCGGTTCTGGCGCGCTGGTACTGTTCGCCGTGCTCGTGGCGGTAACCTACCCGTACGAACGCGCTATAGACCGGGCGCTCTCGACGATCAGCCGGACCAGTCCCGTGACCATCACGGTATCCGAGACGCTCTTCTCGTTTCCCAGCATAGTGACGTTCTACAATATGACGATAGTGCCGAAACAACGGCCCTACCATCTGCTCGAAACCAAGCTCTCGAAGCTCAACGCAGAAATAGGGTTACGAGCCCTCGCCACGAGGAAACTGCACGCGCGGTTCGACGGCGAGGTGGACACCGGTGACCCCGAAGAAGGAAACTACACCGTCGCCGGCGCCGCCACCTTACGGAAAGCCTCCGTCCAGGGCGCCGCCGGTTCCCCACAAAGCCACATCGTCCACCTTCACAACGTCCAGGTAATCGGCGCGGATGTCAACGTAACAATCGACGGAATCGTTACAGTTCATGGGGAATTGTTGAACCCTGAGCTGAACCTGAGGTTCGTCGTCGAGAAACTGGGGAGGACCGACAGCGCCAACTATGCCGTGGACAATTTCCTGAAGTTCGTCAAGGGCGCTCCCGGAACCGAATCAGTGCCGCCGATTGTTTTCACGGTGACGGGACCCTTCTCGCGCCTGACCGTGCGGGAAGAGCAAGAAGAACCGAGCGCCGAACAGTAGCCGTCCCGCCACCTTCGGGAACCATCCCGGCCAGCGCGATGTTTAACAGATGCGTGCTCTTGTACAGGACGTTTCCGTCGGCGCGTCGCTGCTTTTGACATACAGCGTGCACGGGAGTATAATTTGGGCTGTGCGGAACCTCCATGGTGGCGAAGCTCGGGGAGCTGAGAGTGCCGGGCGGCGGGGTGACAGAGAGTGCTATCCAGCCTGACAATTAGACGAGCCTTCTGGCTGCTTGATGTGGCGCTTGTCGCCGGTGTGGTGATACTTGCGTGGCAGGCGTTCATCGCGTTCACAGCCCCGCCTCCCGATATATCCACATCCGTGACTGCCGAGAATGCCGACCCGGCGGCACCCGCGCCTCAGCACAACCGGTCCGCCGACTATTATGCCGCAATGGGCAACAGCCTGATATTCGGTGATGCCGGCGTCGTGCCCGGCGCCGGCGCAAGTAGCAGAAACAGCAACGCCTCATCTTCCGGCTCACTCGATTCTCTGCCGACCACCGCGCTCACGAGTCTGACGCTGCTCGGCACAGCGGTGGGAACGGAGGAGATAAGCAGTGCAGTGATCGAGGACGGGGCACACGTCAAGGTGTACTGGGAGGGCGACAAAGTGGCGGGATCGGCCGTTGTGGAGCAGATACTCCCGAATAAGGTCGTGCTGAACCGCGACGGCACCCGCGAAGTGCTCACCTCAAGCGTGAGCCAGGTGTCGTCCGTCCGGCCATCGCCTCCGACCCGTTCGCCGACGGCGCGCACGCCGCCTGCCCGGGTCAGCTCCCGTCCCGGTTACACCATTGTAGACCGTGCCGAGTGGCAGGATAAGGACCCGTACGAAATGATCGGCCAGGGAAAGGTGACACCGGCGTGGAGAAACGGACAGGTCGAGGGGCTGCAACTGCAGAATATTGCCGATAACGAGTATGCGCAACGCCTCGGGCTGCAGGAGGGCGACGTCGTCCGGTCCGTCAACGGCGTGAGAATACGGAGCATGGAAGAGGCAATGAGTCTGGCCCAGAAACTGCAGCAAGCGCCCGTGATACGAGTCGAGGTGATGCGCGGCGGCAAGACTGAAACGCTCACGTACAGGATGCGATAACCACCCGCGGGGGACACGCCACACGACGTGGGCTTGATGGTTTGGCGATGATCACTGGTTCTCGAAGATTCGACGCTGGCGAGAGGAGATACTGATGAAAAGGGATCTGAAGGTCGTGCTCGTAACGCTCCTGGTGGCTCTCATGACACTCCAGACCGGCACCGTTCTTGGGCAGAAAAAGAACGAGTCGAAACCGTTGACCTGGAACTTCGCGGACACCGATATCGCGAAGGTCATCGAGGCGGTGGCGGAATTCACCGGCAAGAACTTCGATATTGATCCGAAAGTGCAGGGGAAAGTCAACCTCGTCATGACCACGGACGTCCCGCCGGAGTTGGCGTACGAGATACTCGAGGCCATTCTGGCCTCGCGCGGGTTCGCCTTGGTGCCCGTGGTGGGCGGAAACCTTGTCCGGGTAATCCCCGCACCTGACGCTGTGACGGCGCCGATACCCACGACGGTCGGCAAGGCGGCACCTGGCGAAGCGTACGAGAACCTCATTACCCAGGTGCTTCCGGTCCAATTCGCCCAGGCTACCGATCTCGGTGCCGTGCTCGATCAGCTCAAGTCGCAGGTCGGCCGCATACAGGCGTACGCACCCGCGAACCTTCTCATCATAACGGACAGAGCCTCTCAGGTGAAACGGCTTGCGGATATCGTCGACACCATAGATGTGCCGGGATTCGAAGAGCAATGGGAGATTATCCCCTTGAAGTATCAGAGCGCCGACCTGCTGGCCCAGGAAATCCTCGAAGTCCTCAGTGAGGAGGCCTCCGCGCTCGCGGCCGGTCAGCGGACTGCAGCGCCGGCCGCGCCCGTTCCGAGACCGCGTACCATAGTCAGGCGGACACCGGAGGCCGCCGAGATAGTCGGTGCACCTCGGACGGCGTTACGTATCATTGCGGATACCTGGACGAATTCACTTATCGTCGTGGCGATCGAGTCGATGATGGTCAAGGTGAAGACGCTCATCGCCCAGCTCGACGTGCCGACAGCATTCGAGGAAGGGAACGTGCACGTGTACGAGGTGAAGAACGCTGATGTCGAAGAGATTCAGAGCGCGCTCGGCGAGCTCGTCTCGACCGGGGGCGCCGCTGCCGCACGCCAGCCCGGCCAGCCGCCCGCAGCATCCGGACAGGTCGAAGCCTTTGAGAAAGAGGTGCGCATTTCCATATTCAAGCCGACAAACAGGCTCATCATAACCGCATCGCCGCGCGACTGGACTGTCATCCAGGGACTGCTCGAGCAGCTCGATATGCCGGAACGACAGGTCTACGTCGAGGCGGTCATCATGGAGGTGACAATAAGCGACGACGTGACCGTAGGTGTTGACCTGGCCGCGATCGACGAGGACGATTTCATCGCAGCCTCCACCTACGGCGACCTCGCCAACCTCCTCATACAAGGTCCCCTCGGTTTCACGGGCGGGCTCGCCGGCGTCGTCGATGGTGACATGGCAATCACCGACCCGCTTACCGGTGAGACGATAGTCGTGCCGAAAATCCCTGCGCTGCTTACCGCGATACAGACCGTGACCGATCTGGATATCCTCGCTGCCCCCGCGCTGGTCACCACCGACAACACGGAAGCGGAGATACACGTCGGGCAGGACGTTCCGTTCATCAGCGGGAGCGCACGACCGCTCGCACAGGAAGCTATCAGCCCCACCATATACAGCTCGGTCAATAGAGAAAAGGTCGGAATCACGCTGACCGTTGAACCGCAGATCAGCGAAGGAGACTACGTCAAACTAAAGGTACAGGTCACGGTTTCCGACACGATAGCGAGCGATGTCGGCATCGACCCGAATATCGCCGGCCCCACACTGAGCGTTGCTGAGGTTACGAACACGGCAATTATTCGCGACGGCTACATGGGAATCATCGGCGGACTGATACGGCAGAAGAAATCCCAGAGCAGGAGTCAGGTACCTATCCTGGGAGATATTCCGATACTCGGCTGGTTCTTCGGAAAACGCGGAACCGTCAACGAGAAGAGAAATCTTGTGGTCATCCTCACCCCGCACATTGTCAGAGAGAGCGAGGATCTCGACGCGCTGACGCGCAAGCATCAAGAGGAATACGAGCAGGGCAAATGGCAGATGCGCCAGGAACTCAATTTCTGGCGCAGAGCTTTCAAGAAAGAGAAGCTGGACAAAAGGTAACAGGGCACCCGGGAGGTGCAGACCAGCTATGCAGTGGAACGAAAACCTGATCGGCGAAGTGCTCGTGCGCAAAGGATACGTTGACGAGCGCCAGGTGCAGGAAGCGCTCGACCTGCAAAAGGTTAAGACCAACAAGCGGCTCGGCGAACTGCTCGTCGAGCTGGCGTACATCGATGAGGAAAAGCTGCTCGAGGCGCTCAGCGAGCTGCACAACGTCCCGTTCCAGAAAGAGCTCGAAACGCATATGGATACCGCGGTTATCACGAGGGTGCCGCTGCATTTCATCAAACAGTACAAGATGGTGCCGTACAGGGAGGAGCTTGACTTCTACCTCGTGGCGATACACGACCCGTTGAACCTTCTCCCGCTCGACGATCTGCGCCTACTTCTCGACAAACCCGTAAAACCGGTGCTGAGCACCACGGCCGAGATCGAGAAGGTTGTCAACCACTACTTCGACCAGCACACCGACAGTGCCGCGCAGGTGATCGAGGATCTTGACGAGGAAGAGATCGGTATCCTCTCCCCAATGGCGGTCCCGGAAGAGGAACGCGACCTGCTGGACATTGCACACGAGGCGCCGATAATCAAGCTCATAAACCTTATCGTGTCCGGCGCGGTAAAGGACCGGGCGAGCGACATCCATATCGAGCCGTTCGAGAAGGATCTCCGCGTACGGTACCGGATAGACGGCGTGCTCTACGACGTACTGAAACCGCCGAAGGCGTATCAGGCGGCTATCACCTCGAGAATCAAGATCATGGCGAACATGAACATCGCGGAACGGCGACTGCCGCAGGATGGGCGGATACGGATACGGCTTGCAGGCAGAGATATCGATATACGCGCGTCGGCGGTGCCCATCGCGCACGGTGAGCGGCTCGTGCTTCGGATACTCGACCGCACAAGTTTCCTGTTCGACCTGACGGAACTCGGTTTGCACGAGAAGGACTACAATACGTTCAGGTCGCTTCTGAACAGTTCGCATGGGATCATTTTGCTGACGGGTCCGACAGGCAGCGGCAAGACCACCACCCTGTATGCCGCGCTCAGCCGACTCAACGCCGCCGAGAAGAACATATTGACCATCGAGGATCCGATCGAGTACCAGATGCAGGGTATCGGGCAGATTCAGGTCATGCCGAAGATAGGGCTCTCGTTCGCCAACGCGCTCCGGTCGATACTGCGACAGGATCCGGACG
>Ga0180434_10009511_pt1 | contig 10550 bp, 7 predicted proteins | sample SS_ome_7_FD_132453 | JGI IMG/M metagenome (GOLD analysis project Ga0180434, IMG submission 132453) | Hypersaline lake sediment archaeal communities from the Salton Sea, California, USA - SS_1_D_2 metaG | ecosystem: Environmental > Aquatic > Non-marine Saline and Alkaline > Hypersaline > Sediment... | reverse complement strand
GTCGGGATCGCAGTTATCCACTGCTGTCGCCACACCGCCATCGCCTATGTCGTCGCATTCGAACGTGGCATCTCCCGGACAGGCGATCACTGGAGCCGTCGTGTCCACCACTGAGATGGTCTGCACACACGATTCAGTATCGCCATTGTCAAGGCAGGTCGCAGTCCACGTACGCTCTATAGTATAGGTCTGCAGACAATTTCCTGGAATCACCGTGTCGCTGTATGTGAAGTCTACAGAACCGCAGGTCCCCTCGGCGGTGGCCTCACCGGTGTTCGATGGGTCTATGGGTTCATCACACTCTATGGTAATATCGCCGGGGCAAATTATCGCCAGCGTAGCCCCACGGTTACCGAAATTGAGATTCATCTGCTCGGCTTTATCCGAGCTCAGTTCAACTTCCCAACCTACAGGTGCTACGTCCGCCGGTGGTGGTGAAACAGCCACACCGACCCCGTCTCCCTCGACAGTCCCCAAGTTCGGATAGGTCTGGGAGTAGCCGGTCTCCGCAGGCATGTCTCTCTGGGAATCCTCTTTGATCGTATAGGTATTGTCTACAGCCAGATTCGAGAAGGAATATACACCATCGACATCGGTGTCAACACTGGCCATAAAACTGAGACCCTCGACACTGCCGGAGATGTGAATTTCCCAGCCCGAAAGACCGGTCTCAGTACCATCGTATACACCGTTGCCGTCGTCATCCGACCACTTGGTCCCACTGATGACTCCTGGAAGCGGCTCCGGTATCGGCACACCTACGTCCTTATTGCCGCCAAGGTTCTCGATGTGCACGTGGCCTGAGGCCCCGGGAACATAACCCGATCCAAGTATACCGGAGGCGGTCGGCCAACCGTCGGTTCCGTAAAGATATCCCCCCCACACATCCGTAGGAGGCGTGTCATAGCCGTCCTGAAGCGCGTTGGCCCATATGAAGGTTCTGGCTTCATGCAACTGGTAGTAGACCACAACTGTCGAAGCGTTCGGGTCCAGGCCGCCGGCCAGAAGGTCGGACTTGTAAATCTTGAACATATGCCGTTCTTCACCTGGCGGTACATCAAGGCCGCCGTCCAGCTTGCGGTTCACCTGTTCGTTCGGCAGATTGAGAAGCGCGAAGCCGGACCACACATATTGACCCGGATTGTTCTGAGCCGCCTCGATCTCCTCTCTTGTCCCCATAGGCTGAGGGGTTCCACCCACTCCCGGCCATGCCTCGAGGTCCGTCAGCTGCGTGGTACCCACCTGGATACCTCTGACAAGATCCACAAACCGGAGATTCCCTCCGATATTGAAGTCGTAGGAAATGACTATCGAGTCAAGCCCAGCGAGGCCTGCCCCGACACCGGTGATTACAAGCTGGTAGGGAACCCACTCGCCCTCTGCCCAGGTATTCCCCAGGCTGCCCGTAACCCACCCTATGTCCAGCGAGCCACCCCCACCCTCATTTACCCTGAAGCCATAGTTCGTGGCCTTAAACCCGGTAGGTGGAGCCAGCAATCCTTCAGGTGTCAACTTGGCTGATTCCTCGCCGGCATAAGCTGCCCCCGGTACGAATACGACAGATCCAACCAGAAGAGCACAAACAAAAACGACCGACGCAAATACAATAGCGCGACGTCCCATACTACTACACCTCCAATAGGACAATTACGTCCTTTCCACCTCGTCCTTGGGATACCTCGGAAAAACACGGCGAGTCCGTCGCGTGTTGAGCTGAAGCCTCACTGGGGGGAAACCTCTCACTACGGATACAATTGTACCATGCGCCCGTTGTAAATGTCAACTGGAAAGGCTGCGATGGTGTGTGGCTTTTCGTTTCTCCAACCACAGCATTGCGCATTCTTGCAGGGACTTGGTTGGAATGCTGTGTTTCGACTTCTCACCACCGGCTGCCTCATGGATTTCCCCGGGAGAGAACCCGCTTTCTCTATGACAGCAAGAACCGAACCTTCACCAAATCACAAGGAATGCACCCGCCTCCGGCGGCCGCAGGGAAACCCAAAACGTGTGGCTGGGGCGGGAGGATTCGAACCCCCACACGCAGATCCAGAGTCTGCTGTCCTGCCATTAGACGACGCCCCAACCATAGTACTAAGAGGCGTTTCTAATATATGTGTCGGTCCCCGCAGTGTCAAGATTTAAGGGGTAGAGTACTCTTTGCTCAACGGCGATCACTGCCCGGTTCTGTATGCCCTTCCCCGCTTGGAACACAGAGCCCTGAACAACGTCGGGCACAGAGACCCGACGCTACGTGAAGGTGTGGCGCGCGTGCTCGAGGCGCGCCAGCACACGGTCCTTGCCCAGCACCGCCATGACGTCATAGATACCCGGACTGTGCCGGGAACCAGTCAGAGCGACCCTTACCGGCTGGAAGAGATCGCCGGTCTTAAGCCCCATCTCGGAAACAAGCCCTTTCATCACAGGCTCGATCGTCGTCTGATCGAAAGGATCCAGGCCCCGGAGCCGCTCCTCCAGCAACTTGAATGCCGGGCCGATATAGTGGCGTCTCAAGAACTTCTCCCCTGCCTGCTGCTCGAATTCGACAGTGTCCTTGAAGAAGAACCCCGCAAGTCCGGGGATCTGCTTCGCCACCTTCAGTCTATCGCCAAGTACCTCAACCACCCGGCCGATATAGGCGTAGCCCTCATCATCAACCGCCGAACTCACAAGACCTGCCGCTTCAAGATGCGGAATCACCAACCCTACTTTGTCTGCCAGGGGTCTCCGCTTCATGTACTCGGCATTCATCCACTGGAGCTTGTCGTAATCGAATACCGCGGCCTTGGAACTCACCTTGTCCAGCGAGAACTTGGCTATGAGATCATCCAGTTCGAAGAGCTCAGTGCGGTCGTCATACGCCCAGCCGAGAAGGGCCAGGTAGTTGACCAGGGCCTCAGGCAGGTAGCCGTCTTCCGTGAACTGCCCTACAGCGGTTGCACCGTGGCGCTTGCTGAGCCTGGACCCGTCTGCACCCATTATGAGCGGAACATGTGCAAACGACGGTACGGCCGACTCCAGTGCATGGTAGAGCATGATCTGCTTAGGGGTATTGGAGAGATGATCCTCACCTCTTATGACGTGGCTGATTCGCATCATGGAGTCATCCACGACGACCGCAAAATTGTAGGTTGGATAACCGTCGGATTTCATGATGACGAAGTCATCAATCTGCGGATTGGGGAATGTCACAGAACCCCTGACTATGTCCTCAAAAGTGGTTTCGCCCCCAAGAGGTGCTTTGAAGCGCAGCACATGGGGAGTGCCGTCTTTCAGGCGGCCGGCCACGATTCCCGCATCCAGGTCCCGGCACTTCCTGGTATACATCGGGTCCTTGCCCTGGCGCTTCAGTTCTTCCCTCATCGCACAGAGGTCGTCGGGTGTACAGAAGCAGTAGTAGGCCTTGTTCTCGGAAAGCAGACGCTCTGCATACTCCCGGTAGAGATGCCGTCTTTCCGATTGAAAGTAGGGGCCGTACTCCCCTCCTGCCAGAGGCCCTTCGTCCCACTCGAGTCCCAGCCATTTTAGCGCTTCCAGAATACCCCTGTAGGATTCCTCGGTGGAACGCTCAAGATCCGTGTCCTCTATCCGGAGTATGAACCGGCCTCCACGGTTCCTCGCATAGAGCCAGTTGAAGAGAGCCGTTCTTGCACCTCCGACGTGGAGGTGACCGGTGGGACTCGGGGCGAATCTGACTCTGACCTGATCTGCCATATTGCTCACCTTCCGCTCCTCCTGGACTTTCTCGGCCTGCTTCCACCGGTCTTCGCCCTGCGGCCTTGTCCGGATGACTGCCGCCCACCGCTCCCCGAAGACCTCCGGCTCTTACGCTGTTTCCCACCGCCTGCGGATTTTCGCGAGCTACGCTCTTTCCCACCGCCAGCCGGTTTTCGGGGGCTAGGGGGCTTCCCACCGCTCGCAGACTTCCTGCGTTTGGGCCTTCTGTGCGTGCCGCTCGTCTTCTTGCGGCCTGCACTCTTTGTCACGCTTCCCGATCTTCCCCGGCGGGCCTCGGTGGCATACTCCATAAACAATCGCCTCTTCTCGCGCCGCTCATCTTCCATAACCACTATACCACGGTCTTCCTGCGGTACAACCCCGGTAATATCGAAATCGACCTCGCGCCTGGACCTGTCAACCCTCGTCACCCTGACTCTGACCTTATCACCCATCCTGAATACGCGACCCTTCCTGGCTCCGATCAACATGCTGCCCGTGGGATCAATTGTGTAGTAATCGTCAGCCAAACGGCTCACATGCACAAGCCCTTCCACCAGGTTCTCTTCCAGCATTACCCAGAATCCGAAGTCCTTGACGCCGGATATGATGCCCCAGTATTCCTCCCCGATCCTGCTTTCCATGAACCCGGCTATTCGCGCCTTTATGGAGGCGCGTTCAGCCTCATCACCCTCGATTTCCCTCATTGAGGCTATATCCGCTGCCTGCCTAACGAATTTAAGAATCGCCCGCCGGTCCTCGGGTGTGGACTTGTAAAGGCCGTATCGTTTCAGCAGCCTGTGTACAACAAGATCGGGATATCGTCTTATGGGAGAAGTGAAGTGGGTGTAGCATTTGCTGGCAAGCCCGAAGTGACCGACGTTCCTTTCCGAGTAAAGGGCTTTCTTGAGGCTTCTAAGCAGAAATGTGCTTATGATATAGTGCTCGGGACGGCCCTCTACTTTCTCCAGCAGTGACTGAAGCGCTCTCGGTGAGGTCCCTTTGGTCCATCTGAAGCGGTAGCCGAAGGTCCCGGCGAAATAGGCAAGCTCCATCATGTCCTCTACGTCGGGTACCTCGTGGACCCTGTAAATGAATTCCCGTCCGAGGTAAGACATACGCTCGGCAATGGTCTCGTTGGCCAGTATCATCAGCTCTTCGATCAGGTTATGCGAATCAAGCCGGCGAGTGGGCTTGAGATCAACCGTATTCCCGGCGCCATCCAGGACGATGTCGACCTCGGGAGTGTCCAGCTCTATCGCTCCACGCCTGATCCGGTTCTCCTTGAGCACCTTGCGGAGCATGTCGGCCCGATCGAGTGATTCAGAAATCCGTTTCATATCCCGGGAGGCACGCCACCCTGCACCTTTATCAAGCAGCTTCTGGGCTTCATCATAGGTGAGCCGTGCCTTGCTCTCTATGACCGACTCCTTTATCTCATGCGAAACCACCCTTCCCTGGCTCCCCAATTCCAGGAAGACACTTACCGCCAGACGAGGCACCCCCGGCTTAAGTGAGGCCATATCGCTCGACAGCCTGGGTGGAAGCATCGGGACTACACGGTCCACCAGGTAAATGCTTCTTCCCCTGGCCATGGCCTCATTGTCGAGACGGGAACCCTGTCCGACATAGTAGCTGACATCGGCAATGTGTATCCCCACACGGAGCAGTCCGCTGCCGGCATCTTCGACCGATATCGCATCGTCAAAGTCCTTAGCATCCGAAGGATCGATAGTGAATGTCGTCAGGGCAGAAAGGTCCACACGCCGCCTGATCTCCTCCTCAGGGATAGTCTCGGGAATGGCCTCCGCTTCATCCAGCACGGCTTTGGGAAAGGTAAGAGGAAGATTGAACTCCTTAACGAGCTCAGCAAAATCCTCGGCCGGCGTAGAGCGTCCCCCAAGGACTTCAGTTATTCGCCCCCGCGTCCTCTCGTAGGGCTCTCCCCAACGGGGCACCCGGACGACAACATAGTCCCCGGCTTTCGCTTTAGAATCCATAGCAACGGAGACGCTCTTGTGACGGTGATCGTGATTCACACTAACCAGCTCTCCGCGTTGTCTTTCGGAAACCCGGCCAACCACGTCGGCGGCAGCACGCTCGAGTACCTTCACAACGCGTGCCTCCTTCTCACCGGTCTCACCGCGTAACAGCTTGGCGATCACCAGGTCCCCGTGGTGGGCTTCACCAAGGTTCTCAATCCCTATTCGTATCCGGTCGCCGGCATCCTCGGGAACAAGTATAGCCACCCTGCGGCCGTAACCGTAGACGATACCTTTCACATGCCCCGCATCGCCGGGTAGTTGATACCGGCGCCTTCGACCACGTATAATGGTACCCTCCGTTTCCATGTCGTAAAGCAGTGATCTGAGTGCTTTGAGATCCTTGGAGCCGATTCCGGCTTGGCGGGCAATGTCCTTGGCCTTGAGGCCTTTGGAACCCGACTCCTTTAGAGCGGACAGAATGTCGGCTTTTTCTAATCCCACTTACACAGACTATCTCTTCTTCTTCTTGTGCCTGTCTCTTCTGAGTCTCTTCTTACGCTTATGCGTCTTGATTTTCGATTTCTTCTTTTTCTTTCCGCAAGGCAACTACTTCACCCCCTACACGTATACTCCAGCGTAATAGCGATTGGTTTGTATATACTAGATGCGCTACACGGAGTCAACGAGTTTGACTAGTTCCCTCGATGCTTTGAAGTAGGGCACGAGCTTCTCAGGCACGTCGACCCGCTCCCCTGTCCTCGGGTTTCTGGCGATTCTGGCCTTCCTTGTCTTCACCTTGAAACTGCCGAAACCACGAAGCTCTATGTGCTCCTGGTCCGAGAGCGCCTTGGATATGGTCTCAAGCAGAAGATCCACAACCACACCCACATCGCGCTTGGTAAGCCCGGTCGCATTTGCCACCTCTTCAACGAGATCGGCCTTGGTCATTGCTGTCCCCCCTTAAGCTCAGCCACATGAACCGCAGTCCTTCGTGGTACAGGTACTGCAGGCACCCGAGGTCCCGCTGCTGCCACCGATCCCCGGTTTTCCCGTACTCACGCTGAAGCATGAGAAGAGCTTGCTAACACGCTTGGAAGCGCACTGCGGGCACACAATGGTCTCGGGTGTATCACCTGAGACCAGCAGCTCGAAATGTGTTTTACACTTAGCGCATTCGTATTCGAATATAGGCAAAGTCATCCCTCCTAATGCTTCTACTAAAAGAAGTTAGCAAAATCGGCAATACATTGTCAAAGGGAATCTTGGGTCTAAGGCCTAAACATCTAAGAGGCAAGCCAGGCGACGTCGGGCATGGAAATCCGACGCTACAAAGAATAAATGCCGGAGCGAAGCCGCTCCTCGTAGCGTCGTGACTCCGGTCACGACGAATGTAGTTCCGAACAGCGACAGACCGGCAAGCGAAGCCAGACCCGTCGCATGCGGAGACCCCGGCCGTACATTCGCTGCCACGGGAGTGGCAACGCTACAAAGGCGAGCCCGCGCTAGTTGAAAGAGTATTCGAGGGAGGCGCCTTGTCCCCCCAGTCTTGAGGCCACCCCGAAAATGTCTTCAATCAGGTCCCACAGGCTTATGGCTTTTCTCCGAGGTCTTACGACGACAGGCTCACCATCTATGCCTGCCAAGTCCGCCGCCAGGAGCACGGCATCTCTGAAACCACCCAATCTGTCGACCAGCCCCATCTCCAGAGCCTGTCTCCCGCTCATCACCCTCCCATCGGCAAAAGCCATGACCTCATCCTTGTCGATATTCCTCTCGACCGATACCACCGTCACGAATTGATCGTGAACGTCATCCAGCATTTCCTGGAGCAGGGCCCTCTCGTCCGGTGTCATCGGTCTGGATAGCGACCCCGTATCTTTATACTTGCCCGTCTTTATGACTTCATATCGGAGTCCTATCTTCTTTAGAAGTTCCTCAGCGTTAGGAAGGCGCATAATCACGCCTATGCTTCCTGTCAGGGTCCCGGGATTGGCCATGATGGAATCGGCACCGCATGCCACATAGTACCCGCCGCTGGCGGCAATACCACCCATCGAGGCCACTATGGGCTTGCCTCGGTTTCTGACCTTGATGAGCTCATCATAGATCTCCTGAGCGGCCGCAACCACACCCCCCGGGCTCTCTATTCTTAGGACAATAGCCCTTATGCCATCGTCTTTGGCGAACTGCCTTATATCTTCAACAGCCGGAGTGCCTGTTATCATTGTACCTTCGATCTCAATGACTCCCACCTTCTCACCGAACGCCAGTGTCCGCCGGTCGGGTAGAAAAGCCCCGAGGGAGATTAGGATGAGAAAGGATACGGCTCCCGCAATCAGAACTGCGATGACGAATATCAGAATCCAGGATTTGCTGTTCAAGGTCACCCCTCCTTCAGGGATTCGAGTCCCAAAACCTCAAGCATACTATATAGGCCCGGGGAGGACACAACGACAAACCGGACCGCCAGGAGCGTACCCTCACCAAAGCAGATCCGAGAACGGGCGGTGTGAGTGATCTCGAGCGATTCCCCCCCAGGTGTTATGAATACAGAGTGGGTGCCGGCCACATCCCCCGCGCGCAGAGAATGCACTGCTATCTCCTTGCCCCGCTCCCTGGTGCCTGCGAGCCGTCCCACTATGACGGGCTTCCCGGTCCTTTCGCTCAGAATGCCGGCGATTTCCGCAGCGGTCCCGCTCGGGACATCCTTCTTTGTCCTGTGGTGGGTTTCTACAATTTCCAGGTCGGAGGTCTTACCCATGACTTCACCCAGCCGATGGCACAGCGCGAACACTATGTTCATCCCCACAGACATATTCGGCGCGCTTACTACAGCGGTTTTGCTCGCAAGGGGTCTGAGTTTCTCCCCCTTTCCCTTTATGCCTGTAGTACCCGTCACAAGATGTCTGACGTTCTTGATGCAGGCCGCGAGGATCCCGTCGAACGCTGACGGCAGGGAGAAGTCCACCACGACATCCGCCAACCCGACTGCCTCTTCAGCATCAGACGTTAGCAGGACGGGATTCTTATCATAACCGACCGCCGAACGATAATCCTCCACACCACGCAATGCTTCCGGAGTCTCGAAGACCGAGGCGATCTCAATGTCTTCGCTGGCCGCCACGAGAGACGCGATTACCCTGCCCATTCTTCCCATTCCGCCGGCCAGACAGAGTTTTATCATGGTCTAATGCTCCATCAGTTCGAGCTGGCTCAGCACTGATTTCACCATCTCCCGGTTCTCACCCGATATCGGAACAAGCGGGAGCCTGAGCTCTCCACTTCCAAGACCCTGCATCTTCACCGCAGCCTTGACAGGTCCCGGGTTGGTCTCGATAAAAAGGGTATGGAAGAGCGGCAGGAGGCTCAAGTGCATTTCACGCGCCTCAGCTACACGGCCTTCCAGGAATGCGCTCACCATGCGCGAGACAAGTCTGGGGGCTACATTGCCCGCCACGCTCACAACACCTTTCGCACCGACAGCCATCATGGGGAGAGTCAGCGAATCGTCACCCGAGAGTACCGTAATATCGGCTGTGGCGCATATACGGGACACCTGATCTACAGAGCCGCTCGCCTCTTTGACAGCGACGATGTTGTCGATCTTCGCCAGCTCCACCACCGTCTCAGGGAGCATGTTGACGCCGGTCCTTCCCGGCACGTTATACAAGACTATTGGTAGGCTCACCGCACCAGCAACAGCCTCGTAGTGCTTGATGAGACCCGCCTGGGTGGGCTTGTTATAATATGGTGTAATCAACATCACAGCGTCGACGCCCACTGCTTCGGCGGCTTTACTCAGCTCTATCGTAGTGGCGGTGGAATTGGTGCCGGTACCTGGTATTATGCTGATATTGCTGTTGCCGCCCCGGGCTTCAAGCGCAGCCTTTATGATCGAATCCCGCTCATCCCCGGTGAGCGTGGCCGCCTCGCCTGTACAGCCGGCAGGCACCAGGCCGTTTACGCCGCCTGCGATAAGCGCCGCGGCATGCCGCCTGAACATGCCCGTGTTAAGCTTGCCGTCGTTGAAATCAGTGACCATCGCAACATGAGTGCCTTCGAACATACCTATGCTCCTTACTTTTCGGGCCCAGCTTCTATTGTATCAAGGCATAAGGTACCCTCAAACACGATGCGGGCCGGCCCCACAAGAAATGAATCCTCCCCATTGCTTCGCGGCAATTCCACCTTGAGCCGGTCCCCTGAGGCAACTCTCAGTGAGACCAGATCGCCCGCCAGTCCTTTTTCCCTTAAAAGGTGTGCGGCCGCAACACAGCCGCTGCCGCAAGCAAGCGTCTCTCTCTCGACTCCGCGCTCATAGGTACGGATGGCGAACTCTCCGGAACCAAGGTCCGCTACGAAGTCCACGTTTGCGCCTTGCTCGCCGAAGGCAGGGTCTGACCGGATCGCCCTGCCTATGTGTTCAACGTCCAGCCCGTCCACCTGGTCTGAGATGATCACTGCATGGGGAACACCGGCCTTCATCAGGTATATGTGGTATGTCGAGACCCCAACAGCCAGCGACAACTCCCTCTCCCGACAGGCCGGGTTCATGCTGACGCGCGCTCCGCCATCCGTGGTCTCCCCCACATGATAGCCGGACCCCGATCTGAAAGCCACCCTGCCCTCGGCAATCCCCTTTGCCACGCAGAAGACGACCACACACCTGGCGCCGTTCCCGCAGAAGTCCGCCCGACTGCCGTCACTGTTGTAATAGTGCATGACAAGTTCACCGGAGTGCTCCACTATTATCAAGCCGTCGGCTCCTACCGAGGTTCTCCGCACACAGAGCCTTCGGGCCAGATCCGCAGCCCTCGCCTTGAGTGAGGAATAAGACGGGCCGAGGACTAT
>Ga0180434_10009510_pt1 | contig 10550 bp, 11 predicted proteins | sample SS_ome_7_FD_132453 | JGI IMG/M metagenome (GOLD analysis project Ga0180434, IMG submission 132453) | Hypersaline lake sediment archaeal communities from the Salton Sea, California, USA - SS_1_D_2 metaG | ecosystem: Environmental > Aquatic > Non-marine Saline and Alkaline > Hypersaline >... | reverse complement strand
TTGGCCCTTCTCGTAGAAGAACTTCGCAAACCCTTCAGGGTTCAATGCTGCTGAAAGAGCTCTGTGGTATCCCGCAGCGTCCTTCAGAAGTCCGTCCTCGCCAATGTACTTGCTTATGAAGTTCAATGGCGACTGATGGCTCTTCTTGAGCTCCTCTGCTTCGGCTGGTTTGAAGCTTATCTTCTTGTCCCCGATATTGAACTCAAAACCTTTGAACTCATCGCTGAACAATTCGTCAGTCTTCTTGCTGAACCATTCTCTTTTCTTCTGGTTCTCAGCCTCGATACTCTCAGCCTCTTTCATTTTTTCTCTGTAAGACTTCAGTTCCTCATCGAGCTTCGGATCAGCAGACCCCTTGCTTGACTCAAGTGGGATCTTGTACGCCTCCTGTTGCTCCTTTAAGAACTTCTCAGCCTTATTGAGTTCTCTTTTCTTGGCTAACTTCCTCTTCTTTATCTCCGCATCGTCATCGATGTCCTCGTCATACTTGAACTTCGAATCGATCAGGTCTTCGATATCATCCGGATCAAGCCCCTCCTCTGTAAGGGCGTAGTACTCTCGGAGTTTCTGATCCTCATCCATCTCATCATAGTTCCTGTTGAGTTTGATGAAGTCATCGATACCTCTTCCAGTCTCCTTCTTGTACTTGAAGAAAGCCTCGACATCCTCTGGTAATTCAGGTGATGTCTCCTTTTTTTCGATCAGCTCATCGAGTGAGTTGATCTCTTTGCCGTATCGGTCTTTAATAAGTGAAAGAACGTCCTCGTCTTTTATCTGTACAGGTTTTTCCTCCTGCTTTACTTCCTCCTTCTGTGGTTCGGTCTTTGTCTCCTCTCCACTTATCTTCTGATCGTGCTTCTCAAGTAATTCCTTTTCAATTTCCTGAGTAGACTTTGATTCGACCTCTCCGAGGTCTCTTACTTTAAATTCTGCCATTTCATTTGATTTTGTGCAAAGTTATAGATTTTATTTTTATCGGGGCTCGAACTCAGCAAGGTCGAAGCCATCAAGGCTGTCATCGTTCGACTCGAAGTTCAGTGGCGGCAGGTTGTTCTTTCGCTGCTCGATGAGCTTCGATTGCTGCGTGTTCTGCCTGTCGATACGCTTGGCCTTCTCGTCCTCCTTGAGCTGCTCCCTTCTGGTCAGTGCCTCAGCGTCAACACCCTTGAGCTGCATCTGCATCTGGAACTCACGCTCCATGAGCTGTAGCTTGGCGTTGACCTCTGCCTGTATCTTCTGCAATCCAAGGTCGTTCTTGATCTGCTCGAGTTGCATCTTGGACTGAGCCTCAAGCTGTATCTTCTGTTGCGCTGATTGCGCAGCGGCCTGCTGCGATTGCATATTGATCTGAGCCTGCATCTGCTGCTCCTGCATGCGCTGTTTCTGGTCGTTCTCCTGCTTCTTCTTGCGCTTGACCTTTAGTAGCTGGTTGGCCAGTTTGATGTTCTTTATGTCCCTGATATCGATAGCGTCCTCGAGGTTTATGTCCTGCTTGGACAGTGCCATCTGTATGTTCGCCTCCAGTTGTGCCTTCTCCTCCTCGTCCGGAGCGATGTCAATGAATATGCCGAAGTCGTACAGGTACAGATCCTTGATCTGTTCAAGCGTGTCGACATTGTAGCTACCGATCTGGTCAAGGAACTCATCCCTGAAGTCAGAGTACTCGAGTATGTCGGCCACTCTAAGAGACACGGCCTCTGACAGGGATCTGAGTATGAAGTGGCTTGAATTGAGTATGTGTCTTGTTGCTGTGTTCGAGTTAAGCGCTGCAAGCTTCTGCACACCAACAAGTGAGTTAGGGTCTGGTGTTGATCCGTCACGTGCCTCGTTCAATCCGCTCACCGCTCTGATCATGTCCAAGTAGTGGTTGTAGTTGGCGATCAGCATCTGGAACTTACCAGTACCTGAACTCTTTGAAAGCTCCTGAATGGGTATCCTCGCGTTGTTGAACTCACCGTCCTGCGTGTAGCTTCTGCCGACAACACTACCGGTCTGGAAGTACAGCCTTAGTGCGTCCTCTGGGTTGTATGCGTTGCCTGTTCCAAGGTCGACCTCGTTCAGTCCGTCAGCATCAATGAAGACACCGTCAGGCACCATCCTTGCAATTAGCTGCTGTAGCTTGAGGTGTGTTATCTGTATCAGGTCAACGAACGGAACCATCCTTCGTACAAGCGACTCGATAACGCCCTTATACATCCTTGGGGCACATGCCACGTAGTTTGGCATCGCGTGCTGGCTGGCTGACTTTGGTCTGACCATGTTCTTTGATAGATCCCACTTCAGTACAATGTTGGTACCCATGACCATGACGCCCTCATACCACACCTCTATGGTCTTCTCGATACGCTCGAACTTGCCTTCCTCCATCATCTCCTGTGGAGGGTTGAACGTGTCGTCCTTCTCGATGACCCTTTCGCCACCGTTGTCGAGTATCTTCTTCTTGTATACGAACTTCTTGGTCGTCTTGTAGTTGAAGAACATCAGCGTGCACGTGTCCTTGTAGAACATGTCGTTCTCGTAGAACTGAGCCACGTTGTAGTAGTTGTTCCAGTCCTGACTGTACTCTGATATCTCCTTTAGCTGTTCGTTCGTTAGGTCTGGATCGATCTTGATCAGCTCGGTTATGGGCATCGTCTTGATCTCTCCCCAGTAGAAGCAGTCCTTGAAGTACGGATCCTCGGTGTAACTGTGAACAATGTTCGCTGGATCAACGTACTCGATAACGACACCTGCCCCTTTTCGGAACTCGTGCTTTGCAACGGATATACCGATGGTCATCTGATCGTAGTCAAGACGCTTCCTAACGTCCTGATACCTGTTCTCTTCGAGTATGGTATTGATCGCTACCTCCTCGGCTATCTCTATGGCCGGCTTGTAGTTGAGTTGCATGTACAGCGATAGTTCCTCGTCATTGTCTGGAACATCATCAGGGTTCATCGTGTACGGGTTCACCCCGAACTCGGCCTGAACGAGATTGAAGACATCCTTTCCGGCCATCTGGGTCTCGACACTTCTCTGGAACTCGTTCTTCTTCCTTGACGACATGGCGTCCTGAGCCTGAGCCCTTACCTTGAACATCCTGTCCGTCATTCCGTTGACGACTATGTCAACGAATTTTGGTAGGATCGGTACCGGAGTCCAATCTATGTTCAGGTATGAAAGGTCTCCATCAATGGCCAGCTCGTTCTTGTACTTTGCAACTGATTGCTCACCCCTTGCGTACAGTCTGAGCTTGTGAAACTCTCTGAACCTGTCGTAATACCTGCAGCTGCTTCCATCTCTTTTGAACCATTCGTAGCTGATAGCCTCCCCAACTCTGAGGCCGTATTCTTTTGTTGCTTTTACGCTATCACTAGCAAACTGATCAGGAAACCCAGTGCTTGGAATATTAATCTCTACTTTTTCCATTTATACATGCTTCCAAGTTTTTCTATTCAGTATGCTGGTTATATTTCCCTTCGCAACCCTATACTTTCTTGCTAAACTACGATGAGATTCACCTCCTTTTGAATATAAACTCCTAATTTCTAAAACATCTTCTTCTGTTAATTTTGAGGATCTATTCTTAATTCCTAAAGAAGACTCTGATATCCTTTGTTTGTGCCATTCAGAAATTTTCTTTCCGTACATGTGGTTTTTTTCACCAATCATGTTTTCTGGCATTAATCGTTTTCTTTCTTCGGTATGTTTTTTCCCTTTGTGAAACTTAGATATGGCTTCTCTGTGTTTTTTGGATATTACCTTCCCCTTATTTGGCGTGCCCATCTTTTCTCTGGATTCTTTTGAATGAATCAGCCCTAAGCAACCATCTCCTCCATCTGTTTTGTTGCACAAAGTGCCTTTCTTTAAATCACTCCTACCATAAAGAGCTATGAACTCCACTTCCTTTTCTTTAGCGTGTTCGTAATCAATATCTTCAAAAAGAATGTCGACTCTGTATTCTGTTTTTGAAACTATAGAGTTCCAGTGCTTATTTCTATTCTTAGTAGAGTACGCTCTGTATTCATTGTTCCCTATACCAATATAGAATGGCTCGTTCTTATCTAGTCTCACATGTCTGTATACGTAAGCCATCTATCTTTTTAACTGGCTGGTCAACCCATCATTACTATATCGTGCAAAGTTAAGGACAATTTTCGACTGTTGCTTCTTCGGGGTGTACATACCCTTCTGATTTGCCATTATCGCAAGGCCAGAACTGATGGATGCATCGAACTTCGTCCTCTGGTTTATGTCGAATCTCGCCCAGTCCTCAAGCGTTCTTGTGAACGGCATTGTCCCCATCTCGTCAGGATCTCTGAACGTACCCATCGAATCAAGTCCCACATACTTCTCGATGTACGACTCTATGGCTGATGCGTGAACCTGCTTCACAGCCTCACTCGTGTTCGGTATCCCTCCAAGCTCCCTCTCTGTCTTCGAGAGGTTGTTGAATGACTTGTCCGGCCTGTTCATTGAGTACCTCCTGTATCCCCTGTTCTTGAGGTGGTACAGTAGTCTCGGTTTGTTGTTCTCCACCAGTATGGGCATTCCGTAGAACACTATGGCCATGAGCACTTCCTCGTAGAATATCTCAGCTGTCTGAGGTCTTGCTATGTACTGCAGGAAGAACTCGTTGCTCGGAGCCTCATCCATGTTGAACTTGGTCAGCCCGTGCAGTGCACCGTTCGATCCGCCACCTCCCACCGTTCCTGAAATGTCGTACGAGTCGCATCCGAACGATCCGATATGTTCGTTGGCCGGATACTTCATTCCGTTCTTTATCTCCACCCTGTTCTGCAGGTGTGCCGGAGGTATCCAAGACACCAAGAACCTTCCGTTCTTGTCCGGAACCCATATCACCTTGCTGTCCTGCACCCCGTCCTTCCAGTAGAACCTGCCTCTTGTGAGGTGGTGCTCCTTGATCATGTTGTCGTTGTAGTCTATCTGCTGATAGATCTTGGTCAGGTTGAACAGTGATTGCTTGCTCTCGTCTCTAAATGCGTGCGACTCTGTTCTTGGGTACTGCCGGTAATATTCATTCAGTGCGTCAGCGTCTGACTTGAGTGACTCGACTTCGTTCTCCCAGTAGTCGATAGCGCCCGTCTTTATCGTCTCTCCATCTATACCCTCTACAGTTTTCTTTGGTGTCCTTAGCACCGGCATTCCGTACCTGTCTATGAACCCCTCCATGTTCCATTCCATGGGGATGAACAGTTTGTAGAGGCCGCTCTTCGTCTGTCCGTTCGCGTTCCTCTCGAGTGGATCTGAGTCGTAGTACAGCTTCTTGAAGTTGTCACCACCCTTCTCCAGAGCGTTACATGTCGAGCCCATCATGCACTTGCCGATGATCTTCTTTCCAAGCCTCAGACACGTCTTTGTTACGCGCCAGTTGTTCAGGATATTCTCCGGCTTCAACCACTTACCGCTCTCATCGTGAACAAGAAGAAGTAGTTTCTCACCATCGTAGCTGTTGTCGTCCGTGTTCTTCCAGTCAATGGTCGTGTTGAGCCCCTCAGGTTCGTCCTCATCGACCTTGTGCATGTTATTCTTGGTGATCTTTGATGCTGGAACGGAGTATGACAGCTCCGTCTTCGGCCTGTCCATACCGTCCATGATCGGCTTGAAGAAGAACGGGTAGTTACTGTTTATCGGAACGACCTTGTCTGTGAACATCTTCTTAGCATCAGAACCGGTCTTTGATAGGATGCCTACCCTTGAGTCCTTTGCAAGTGTTGCCACGTTGACTCCCTCAGACGATGCCATGAACGAGAACCCTGATCGTCTGATCTTCAGGTATATCATTCCGTAACACCTGACGTCTGCCTTGCATGCCTCCCAGAATATGTACAGTATCCTGTTCGCCTCTCTGAAGTCAGGCAGGCCAACATCGATCTTTGTGTGCTGTAGGTATGTGTAGTGGGATCCGGTAATGTAGGTTGGTGTGCCGTTGTTTTTGAACCAGAAACCCTCTTCCCTCCTGTCGAACTCGGTCTCAATGAAGTCGATCCAGCGGTTCTTGAACTCAGCCGGCATGTCGTTCCACTGGAATATGTTCTTTACCCTTGACAACTCCTTCGGAAGCTCACTCGGCTCCCAGTACTGCTCCTCCTTCTTGTCACTCCTTGAGAACACGCTCTTAGGTACGCTCGGAAGCGCTACCCTGAGGCCGCTTATAAGGTACACATCGCCAACGGTTCCGTCCTTTGAGATGACGACCATGTCGTACTTATCGTCATAGCCGTACTTCCAAGATCTCGCCTTGTTCTTTGTTGTGAGAACGGATCTTGGAACGTGATCGGTGAGGATCTCGTAGATGCTACTTTCTTGAACGTCTTTCTGCGAATCCGCCACTGTTCGTGTTGTTTGTGCTGTTTGATTCTGGAGAGTCTATCTTATCCTTCTCCTCCTCTATGCGCTTCAGTATGTCGAACGCATCAAATACTGCAAGCTTCTTTGTAGCTGCCGCATTCTTCAGGCGGTCAGCTGCTATCTCGTCCTCGTCTGCCTTCAGTATCGCCTCCTTTGCGACCTTGATAAGCTCCTTCACCGCTATCTCCCCAGCCTTGATAATGTCTTCCTTTATTTTTTTTGAGTCCATTTCTATTGTATTTCGTTTTTGGTGATGATCGGTCTCCTGAATATCTCCTACTCTTACCCATAGCTATAGAACATTACAAATATCATTCTCCTTTCCTTCCAGCTCTTGTTCGGATACTTACTGTGGAAGTATGACGATGGATAGGATATGAGCCTGTTCTCTCTGTGTCCTATCACGGTGTTCAGTTTCCATCTGCACGTATCGTTCGCTTCCTCCTTTAGCATCCTGTCGAACTCTTCGTTGCTGACCCTTGGCATCACATGGCCGTACTCCTCGTGCTCCCAGAACGCTGTACCTGTCAGCTCAATATCAGAGTGGTTCTCCGACACGAACAGTACAATAGCCCTGTCAGGTTGCTCACCGTTTATCTTCTGGTCGGAGTGTATCCTCCAGTCTGTGTCGCAGATCTCTGACGACATCCTGAAGAAGCTGAGGATGTTCCTGATCGGCCTACCCTCTATGGCCTCAAGCCTTGACGTGACGGCTATGTCCATCATACCGTTCGATGGCACGATCCAAAAGGACTTGTCGCCCACTACCACCTCCTCGAACTCCGAGTCCTCAACCTGCTTCGATATAAGATCGTAACTCTCCTTGTCAAGGAAGTCATCAACGAAGTATATCATAGCGCCAGTGTTATGTTGTCGGTGAACATCCGGTAAAGCTTCTCTCCATCGACCGTGAACTCGTAATCACTGTTCGGTTTGTAGGATATCTCGTCACCCTCCTTCAGTCCGAGCTCTTCAAGCTGCTCGTTTATGTAGCGTATCGTTCCGATCAGTGGCTCTTCTGATGTGTTCTTGAATATGATCGAGTCCTTCTTCTCTGAAGGTTTGATGAAGCAGTACTTGTCGTGGGCGTGCCATCGGTCACCATCGTGGTACATGAAGAACTGCATGTGATCTACAAAGAACAGGTCGTCCTTGAAGAAGCTCCTTCCGCTCTTCTGCCTACCCTTCATGTCGTAGTAGAACTTGAAGACGTTGTGATGCACAAGGAGGAGGTTTCCGATCTTGATGGGCCCATCGTAGTTTATAGGAAGCTCGATCACCTCGGCCACTCTCTGGGAGAACCTGTGGTCTTCCTGCGATGAGCTGACGATCAGTCCGTCACTCTCGTTCGCGTATCGCTTGCCGTCCATTGGGCGAACGATGAACATATATGGGGATCTCATTTTAGAAGTTTATGTTGTACTCGATTGAAATTGGCATTGTCTTGAATTCCTTCCACAGGAGTATCTCTTCTCTGTTGGTTATCCATATCCTGAACGAGTCGACATCCTCGTGGAACTTTATTAGGTGTATCTCGTAGTCACCTCCTATCACGGACTGTCCTACAATGTAGTGCATGGCGTCCTTGTAGTTGGCGCCTACTGAAATTTTACGGATATCCATATTACCAAGTCGCTATCGCTACGCGTTTCCATGTGTCTGTTGCTGTGCATACATAAATGTAATCGGAGTCAACAGCTATCTGTCCTACTTCTCCGGTATCTGATGCTGATGATGGAGCTGTGTTTGTAAGTCTGATTCCGTCAAATATAGATGTCCCTGATGTAGCTGTGATACCGTACTCAAAAACAAACCTTGCGAATGTATTTACGCTTGCTGCCAAGTTTCCTGACGCACTAATAGTTAGTGGGCTACCTATATTTGAATCAATGTCGTTAACAAATAGATCACCAGATATTTTTGCATTAGCATCAACCTGAAGACCCGTGCCTGAAGCCTTGCTCAACGTAAGCGTGTCTGCAATGTCAGCAGGCCCCGCTGAGTCGATCTCGCCAAGGAATGATGTTCCTGATACGAGGAGCCCTCCTGATGTATTCAGTGCTGTTCCCGACACAGGCCCTCCAGATGATGTGATGCCGGCAGCGTCCGTCACAATTATGCCACCTGAACCATTTACAGCAAGGCCTGATCCGTTGATGGTCGCGCCTGCAGACATCGTCACCGCTCCGGTAACTCCCAGTGTCGATCCCAGTGTTACAGCTCCTGAAACATCAGCAGTACTGTTTGCATCGATAGCTCCGTTAAGCGTTGTCGTTCCTGCAACGGTTATGCCTGTCGTTGTTGAAGCTCCCGCCTGACACACATCGTCAAGCGTTGGTGTGACCGCGTTTCCAAGGACGTATGCTGATATGTCTGAAAGCTTGAAGTTCTTTGTCTCTCCTTGAGCACCTCCAGCTGATCCTATTACAATGTCATCACCAACTATCGGTGTCGATATTGCGTATGCTGATGTGTTGTTTATCTTTGCCATCTTAAACCTTTTGAAGAGCCTTCTTAGTGACCTCGCCAGTTGCCATATTGATCGTTGAATCAGCTCCATATTTCTCTATCAGTGATCGTTCAAGCGCCATGAAGTCGGCCTTGATCTTCTCTATCTCGGTCAGTACGACCTGCTTGTTAAGCTCAATGTCACCAAGCGTCATCTTCGCCTGATTGAACTGCTCTCTTGCAGATCTTATCTGCTCCAACTCTTTTTCTTCTAACTTCATTCGATTACAAATTTACAATATTTCTTCCTACCCTGAATCCAACATAGTGATCTCCGTTGAACCCATAATCAACGCTAAAGTACGATTTTTTAACGGTCGCCTGCAAACCAAGCCCCATCAGTGGAACATATCTTGACTCAAAGTCAGATATCAGGCCAGCGTTACCATGTATGCCGAGTGCAAATTTTGCACCTACCACTTTCTTAGGTAAGTAGTCTATTACTAAGTTCTCACTTACATTCTGGTAGTTGCTCCACATCATCCTTACCGTTGCGCTTGTGAATTCTATTGACGTGTCGTAATGTATCCTTTCGTACAGCCAAGCGTCAATTATCGCATTCGTGTCTACATTGATGTCAAAATTTGAAGCGTACGGTGTGTTCGTGTGTATTATTGCTTCAGGATCGTTAGACATACTGAAGACACCTTTCGGTTTGTTGACCGGTATCGGCTGTACAAATCGACCGTCTTTTGTTGGCGTTTCCTTTGTGACCTCTACGGGAATCGGTTTCTCGATGGTTACTGTCTCAGTTACCACCTTATTTTCTCCATCACCACAACCTTTCCACGCAACTATGACCCCGAGCAGGAATGCTATCAGGTACGGTAGTGTCGTGCTCAGTATGTGTCTTGTTATGTCGTTCATTTCTGATGGATTGTAGTATGAGTGTTGCACACAGTATGCTAATTATGAACAGAAGAACCTTATGACCTCCATCGCAGCACATTACTGCGTCCAGAAACCGTACTCAAGTGTTACTGTTCCGGCAGATGCGTCTATTTCGAGTCCTACTGACGCTGCTACCGGTATGAACGCCCACTCCTCAGGGCCCAACGTTCCAAACACAACGCTTGTTGCTGCTTCGGCAAGCTCAAGACTGTTCGTGTTGTCTGTATTTCTCAAGTATACGTACGTGATGGATGCCTTTGCTGCCGGTATGATCGTCTCAGCGGCACCTGCAGTTATATCGATCCTGCTCGTGTTCTGTACCGGATTTGTTACCGCTATTGCATCGGTCTGAGATATCGCCAATGACTCTGATGTTGCGTCAGAGCTTGTGATGTTGAGTGTTGCCTGTATTGTTGCCATAATGCAAAGTTAGTCACTTTCTTTTGAACGCATCTGTGATCCTTTCGATCAACTGGCCCGCATCAAACCTGTCATCAAGTGCCACAATGTTCTCAAGTATTGACTTACCCTCAGTTCCCATCAGGAATGAGTATGCCCATATGACGATCCATCCGAACAGTTCGACCTGCTCTCCCTTAACCTCAAAGCTGTCAAGACCGTGTATGACTATCAGGAAGGCTCCGTACTGTAACGCCTTCACTGCCGTTCTGCGTATTCCGTATGATGTGACAGCGTGTTTGTTCTTGATCGCCTTTGCTATACCTGTCACAAGGTCAAGCATCATGAACGTAACGAGCCACTTGAGAAACTCCCAATCAGCGAAGAGATACTTCTCTGTG
>Ga0180434_10009507_pt1 | contig 10553 bp, 11 predicted proteins | sample SS_ome_7_FD_132453 | JGI IMG/M metagenome (GOLD analysis project Ga0180434, IMG submission 132453) | Hypersaline lake sediment archaeal communities from the Salton Sea, California, USA - SS_1_D_2 metaG | ecosystem: Environmental > Aquatic > Non-marine Saline and Alkaline > Hypersaline >... | reverse complement strand
CGACGAGCTTCGAGGGATATTTTTGAACCTAAGGAAAAAAACGGTCTGTTTTTGAAGTGGCTTAAGCTACTGGTTATTAATGGGAAGTTTGAGGTCTGTTAAAAAATGTCCTGTACTGAGCATTTTTCCTCCAATGTTTTTATTCAAGGAGATTATCAATTAATTTGGAATTAAAAGCACCGTAATCGTTGTTTTGGCAACACCCTTTTTCTAAGCTAGCCCTCTCTTGGGGGGCTTTTGTCAAATTTTGGCTAAGAAGCCTTATGAATATAGAAGTTTTTTCGAAAAAATCCTCATTTACATCTTTTCTAAGGTGTTATTAATATTGAAGGAATGAAGACTTTAGTTATGAAATTTGGGGGTGCCTCTTTGAAAACCCCAAAACATTTTGTGAATGTTGCTGATATTATCGCAGCCAAGAAGGGACGCGTTGTTGTTGTCGTTAGTGCTATGGGTGAGATGACCGATGAGCTTACACACCTGGCCCATCAGGTAGCACGTAGCCCTGCTCGCCGCGAGATGGATATGCTGATTTCAGTTGGTGAAAGAATTAGTATGTCCCTGCTTGCTATGGCATTAGAAGAAAAGGGTGTTTCTGCAATTAGTTTAACGGGGAGTCAATCGGGAATCATTACCTGCGGCATGCATAATGATGCTCTGATTAAAGATGTTCGCCCTATTCGTATTCAAGAGCACCTAGCTGAAGGAAAGGTTGTGATTGTTGCTGGTTTCCAAGGGGTAAGTGAAAAGAAGGAAATTACCACTCTTGGCAGAGGGGGGAGTGACACATCAGCGGTGGCTCTTGCTGCAGCCCTTAAGGCGGAAAAGGTGGAGTTTTATAAAGATGTCAAGGGAATCTATTCAGAAGATCCTAAAAAAAACCCCAGTGCCAAGCTTTATACGGAGCTTTCGTCTGAGCAAGCGATGAGCTTTTCGGAGTTTGTCATTCACCGCCGATCCATTTTGCTTGCGTCAAAAAACGGTTTGCCCTTACACGTGTTAACTTACAAGAAGGAGCTGTGGAAGGAGTTTCCAGGAACATGGATTGACTCTGCAGCATCGAAGAAAGGGTTAACCTATGAAAGTAGCAGATGAGCTAGTTGATGAGCTTCTTGAAACAGGAGTTCCATCTTGGAAGCTTGAGAAAGGGGAGGGGGTGACCCTATATCTTCTAGCTAGTCGTCGTCCTTATATTGGGAAGTTCATTCTTGAAATGGTTTCTCATCTAAGCCCTAACCATTTTTCACTAGGTGCGGTTCATGAAAAATTTCTTATTGCAACTGTACATATGGATGAGGATTCTCCCGAACTTGAACGGATTATTCATGAGTTAGAGCTTGGCGTTCGTTCTCCATACCATGCTGCCAGGATTCTTGAAATGAAAGCGCTTTCAATGGATGAAAAAAGAGGGCTTGTTCAGGAGCGTATTCTAACTATGATTCGTCGCTTTCCATCGCTGTTCGACTATGATCTGTTTTCTGAAATGCAGCAGTTTTTTCTCAAACATTCAGATCAGTATTTTCGTTCTCGCAGTGTACGAGAAGTGACTCAAACTCTTTCAGCTCTTTATATGATCCGAAAAAAGGTGCTCTTAAACCATGAAAAATCTTCTCTGCGTCGCCATGTTGCTGTTAAGATAATGCGACGCACACTTACCTTCCCTTTGGAGCAAAAGGAGGCTTTAGAGGTTTCTGTGGGGCTGAATATCCTTCGAGAGAATGAGGTTTTTAAGAGAGGGCATCTCATTAAGGCCATTCAAAGTCTCCTTCCTGATGCGCGCTTGGTTTCAGGAAGTGATTATCAAGAAAAGGAAGAAAATTTTCTTCACCTCCTCACTTTAGAAATCGAGAAAGCAGGAGGTTTTGAAGTGGAAGAAATTGCTGATTTAAGGCGGTGGCTCCCCCGTGCCCTTAAGGGAAAAATTGAACATCTTCAGAGATCTGTGTTCATGCCGCGCAATGAAGAAGAAATTCTTCGTCATGTTGTGACTCTTGGGCGTGAGCTCCGTTTTGCTCGTGATCTCCCCCAGCTGATTTTATCTTTTGAGAGGCAGGCTGAAACTCACCTCATTTTTACTGTCATCTTGGCTCGCATCCTTCTCCCCAAAATGCCCCCGGTAGAAGATGTTTTGATGGCTTCGCCCCTCCGTCCAAAAATTGATCGGATCAAGCAGCTTGGGATGCTTCGGAAAAAGTATCCAAAAGAAGCTGCTGTATTTAAGGTGGAGCTTCCCATTCTCCCGTTTATTCGAGAAGATCATTCAATTGACCTTTACAAGGCACGTCAAAAGATCCTTAGTCAGTTGCAGAAGGTGTTTGGGGAGATCCGTGATTACAATGGGGGAATGATATCGAAGCAAAATGAAGTTTTTTCTTCATTAGAAAAAATGGTTGGCGCTCATGACTCTATTCTTTTAGAAAACTTTTTTCACTCTTTACTTCCTCTGGAAAAAAGAAGTTTTATAGATCCTAAATTGTTAAAAACACTTTTCCTCCTTTTCCAAGAACAACTTCACTCTTCTATGCCTTTTTTGTCTCTAGAGGAAAAAGATCACTTTTTTATGGTTGGGGAAGGAGAAATGCTCGACAAGCTTCATGATTTTTCTGCTCCTATCATCACTCTTGATCTTGAGCATGATGAGCGCCATTACACGGGTTTCATCACTCCTATTCAATAAATATTTTTTTCTTGCTGTACCGAAAGTTGGGTTTTGAAAATATTTGACGATTAGGCATATAATCTCGACTTTGTGTGTTTTTTGACTGTGTCTCTCCTATGGTTTCAGGAAATCGGGGGGATTTTTAATTTTTAGCGATGGCCATTTGACCATTCCATTAAAATTAAAAACACTCTGCCCCACAGGAAGCATTGGAGATCTTCTAGCCAAAAAATACACAAAGTCGAGATAATGGGAGATTATGTCTGAGATTTATATTGAACCATCAATTTTCGCTGGTGACTTTGGTCACCTTGCCGATGAAGCTAAGCGGGCTGAGGATGCTGGCGCTAACGCTATTCATTTTGACATCATGGATGGACATTTTGTTCCAAATTTGAGTTTGAGTCCCAAAGCACTTGCTGCTATTAACAAGGCAACCGACATCTATTTAGATGTTCACATCATGGTTTATAAACCATTCGATTATATTGAACAGTTAATCGCAAATGGTGCTGACTGTATCACCTTCCATATTGAGGCAACTGAAGATGTTGAGGATACCCTCAATTATATTCGCAAATGCGGTGTTCATGCAGGTTTAGCGTTTTGTCCGGAGACAAGTGAGTCACTTATCCCGAAATATCTCGATAAGTGTGACAAGATTCTGCTGATGACCGTTCATCCCGGTTTTGGTGGACAGGCATTTATCCCTGAAGTTCTAGAAAAGATAGAATTCACTCGGGGATTGTGTGACAGATTGGATTTAAGGAAAGGGGGCAAAGTTCCTAAAGAAGGAGAAAGTCTCCCTCCTTTTGATATTCAGGTGGACGGTGGAGTCGACGATAAGACCGCGCCTCTATGTATTAAGGCCGGAGCAAACCACTTGGTTTCGGGTACCTACTTGTTCAAGGGGGAAGGTATGAAAGATCGAATCGAGGTGCTTCGCGGGTGAAAAAAATTGTAGTCATGGGTGGAGGAACAGGGAATTTTACTGTTCTTCGGGGGCTCAAAAAACATGCTGTTGATTTGAGCGCGATTGTATCCATGGCGGATGATGGAGGAAGTACTGGGATTCTCCGCGATGAGTTAGGGGTCCTTCCCCCAGGTGACGTTCGTCAGTGTTTAGTTGCCCTTTCAGATTCTTCACGATTAATGCGAAGCTTAATGAACTACCGCTTTGAAAATGGAGGGCTTGGTGGGCATAGTTTGGGCAACCTCATTCTGTCGGCGCTTGAAAAAGTTACAGGAAGTTTTGAGCGGGCTGTCGAAGAGATGGGGCGGATCCTTTACATCAAAGGAAAGGTGATTCCGGTGACAACGCACCAAGTACGCCTTAAAATGATCCTAAAAGATCGGAAGCTCTTAGAAGGTGAAAAAGAAATTTATCTCTCTCACGAAATTGATAAGGGCTACAGCAAGATCTATCTGGAACCTTTTCCAGAACCCAATCCTCACGCACTCTCTGAAATTACAAATGCTGATTTGGTCGTTATTGGTCCGGGAGGTCTTCACACCTCGATCATTCCTAACTTGCTAGTTGATGGTGTGAGCAAAGCTTTAAGGGAATCTCAGGCAAAAAAGATTTTTATCTGCAATTTGATGAACCGGAGAGGGCAGACAACAGGCTACAAAGTAAGTGATTATCTCAAAGAGATCGTTCATTATTTAGGAAGGGATGTCTTTGATTATATCTTAGTAAATAACCAAACTCCTGATCCGGCATTAATTGAAAGATATGCCGAGGAAGGCGAGCTTGTAGAAAATGATATCGATGATCCTCGAACCATTTCAGCAAACCTGTTAGGGGAATTGACTGAAAAAAGGAAAGGGGACATTATGAGACGGAGCCTGATCCGCCACAATTCTACGCAAGTAACAAAAGAGATTATGAATATTGTTGATCATCTTTGATTTAGACGACACATTGATCGATACAAGTGGTTCGATCCTCCCCGGAGTTCTAAAAAAAGCCCTTAAAGAGATGGAAGGGGTGGGGCTGTCTATGGCCAATTTTAATCGTTCCTACCAAGAACTTTTGCGTCTTAATACATTTCATACCAGCTCAAAGGATGCTTTGATGGAGTTTCTTGAAATCAATCAGGCTCCATCCTCTTGTCTAGATATTGGATTAGAGACTGTTTATGAAAGGCCTATTTTTGATGAGACGATACAACCCGTAGAGGATGCAATTGAAGTGCTCTCAGAACTTTCGAGATCGCATCCTTTGGTTCTTGTTACGAAGGGGAAGGAAAAGATTCAGCGGGAAAAAATGAAGCGAGCGGGAATTTCAACTCAATTTTTTACTAAACTTTACTTCTGCAAAGAAGGAGAGAAAAAAAATATATACCGAAAAGTGAGTGAAGAGATGGGAATTTCCCCATTAAATGCTTTAGTTTGCGGAGACCGAATCTCTCTAGATCTCACTCCTGCTAAAACACTTGGCTATAAAACTGTTCAGATTAGATGGGGACGTGGATTAGGTAATACTGGATTTAAAAAGGACGTCGATTATACCATTTTACACCTGAAAGAGTTGAAAACCCTTTTGGAAACCCTTAAAATAGTTGGTTAACACACAGATGGCAACAACAAGTAATCAGATTTCACCTGGAACAACACTATCGCTCGATGGAAAAATCTACCGAGTGGAGACGAGTGTAAAAGTCACTGTGGCCAAAGGTGTCCCGTTTATTAAAACGAAACTCAAGAACCTTATGTCTGATGAGGTCATTGAGAAAAACTTTAAAGTTGATCAAGAGATCGATGAGGTAAACTTAAGTGAGAGACGATTGGAGTTTCTTTACTTAGAGGGGAAAGACTACCTGTTTTTGGATATCGATGAGCTTGATGAAGTTCTTGTCGCAACCGATGTCGTTGGAGATAAGGTCAATTATTTGAAAGAGGGAATACAGATTCGAGCAATGTTTTATGGAGAGACGATCTTTTCGATCGAACTTCCTCAGTTTTTGGAGCTGATGATCATAAAGCTTGAAGATATAAAATCTAAGGTTTCTGTTTCGAGTGCGAGTAAATATGGAATTCTGGAGACAGGAGCAAAAGTAGAAGTCCCTCTCTTTATTGAAGTGGGGGACATCATTAAGGTCGATACTCATCTCGGTGAGTTCGTACAAAGAATCTAACTGTTTGGAGTAGGCTGTGGATTTAGAAAAAATTAAAGAGCTTATGGAAGCCATGGAAGACAAAGGGATGACGAAAGTGACCCTAAAGGAAAAAAGTGGTTTTGAGCTAGAACTTGAAAGGGGAAGCGACTTTGAAGTTGCCCCGTACCCTACGCATGCGCCAATGATGGCAGCACCTCGCGTGGATACTCAGGAAAATAGGATTCTTCCTGAAGCGGCAAAAGAACCGGAAAAAATCGAGTCCAAGGGAGATGATGCAATAACATCTCCAATGGTGGGAACCTATTATGCGTCTCCGTCTCCAGATGACGATCCGTTTGTCAAGGTAGGAGACAGCGTGAAGGAAGATACTGTTGTTTGTATCATCGAAGCAATGAAGGTGATGAACGAGGTAAAGGCTGGAAAAAGTGGTGTTGTAAAAGAAGTTTTCTTAGACAATGCTGATCCTGTAGAATTTGGAACGAAACTCCTTACCATAAGTTAGTCATGAAAAAAGTTTTAGTTGCAAACCGGGGTGAAATAGCAGTTCGAATTATTCGAGCGTGTCACGATCTTGGTCTTCAAACAGTGGCTGTTTACTCCAAAGCCGATGCGGAAGCCCTTCACGTACTTCATGCAGATGAAGCGATTTGTATTGGAGATGCACCTTCGAACCAATCTTATCTTAAAATCCCTCATATCTTATCGGCTTGTGAGATTTCTGGTGCCGATGCGATCCATCCAGGGTATGGCTTCCTAAGTGAGAATGCTAACTTTGCATCGATTTGTGAAAGTTGTGGTATTACCTTTATAGGCCCTTCAGCAAAAACGATTGCGATGCTTGGCGATAAAGCGCAAGCTAAAAGCATCGCAAAGAGTGTGCGGTGTCCAATTATTCCCGGATCGAATGGAATCGTAGAAACTGTTGACGAGGCTCTTAAAGAAGCCAAAAAAATTGGATTTCCAGTCTTCATTAAAGCGACAGCTGGTGGCGGTGGAAAGGGGATTCGAATTGCTCAAGATTCTGAGGATTTTGTCCGTCAATTTGCAGCGGCTCGAGCTGAAGCAGAGGTTTCCTTTGGAAATCCCGATATTTACTTAGAAAAAATGATCTTTAATCCCCGACATATTGAAGTGCAGATCCTTGGAGATGAGCATGGGAATTATGTGCATCTAGGTGAGAGAGACTGCACCATTCAAAGAAGACGACAAAAGCTGATTGAAGAGACTCCAAGTCCTGTTCTGACTCCCCATTTACGAAAAAAGATGGGAGAAGCAGCAGTGCATTTGGCAAAAGCTGCAAAGTATCACACTGTGGGGACTGTGGAGTTCCTCCTAGATGAGAAGAAGAACTTCTTTTTTATGGAGGTCAACACTCGCATTCAAGTAGAGCATACTGTGACAGAAGAATTGACGGGAATCGATCTTGTGAAAGAACAGATTAAGATGGCAATGGGAGAAAAACTCTTATACAAACAAAAGAATATTCGGATGGAAGGCCATATCTTTGAATTCCGGATTAATGCCGAGAATCCTGCGAATAATTTCATGCCGTCTCCAGGACTTTTAGAATACTACATTCCTTCTGGTGGACCCAACGTGCGCGTTGATAGCGCTTGTTATTCTGGATACCGGATCCCGCCTTTTTATGATTCGATGATTGCGAAGCTCATCGTTAAAGGAAAGGACCGCGCCGATGCTATCGAAATTTCGAAACGAGCTCTTCGTGAATTTCATATCGGTGGCGTATACTCCACGATCCCGTTTCACCAATATATGCTTCATAACCCTACCTTCTTGTCAGGAGAAGGATATAACCTAGCGTTTATCGATACCCTGATTGAAGAAGGATGCAACTTTGTACACGATGAATCAAAAACTGATACAGAAGAAACAGCCCCCGGGCAACGAACTGCAGCTACAACTCCTCATTAGTTCTCAAGAAATTGAGGAGCGCTTGGAAAGAACCGCGCGCGTACTTGAAAATCATTATCCTACTGAAGAGCTTACCATTGTAATGGTACTAAAAGGTTCCTTCATCTTAGTCGGCGACCTTCTCCGCCATACCCACCTTCCCATCCGTTTAGAAGCGGTTCAAGCTACAAGCTATGGAGAGGGAGGTATTGTTAAGGGGGAGCAAGAGCTTGCGGGCGTTGATTCCCTAGAAATTAGAGGGAAGCATGTTCTACTAGTCGACGACATCTTTGATACAGGAGAAACCTTGGCAGAATTGTCTAGAAAAATTCAAGACAAGCAGCCAGCTTCTTTTAGGTCTCTCGTGTTGCTTTCAAAAGATGTTCCTCATAATACTGATTACCGTCCTGATATTTCTCTTTTTGATATTGAAGATCGATTTGTTGTCGGGTATGGTTTGGACTACAAGGAATATTATCGGGGTCTTCCCGATATCTACTCAATAGAGATGTAATATGAAAGGTATCGTTTTGGCTGGGGGGTTAGGCTCACGTCTTCATCCCTTGACGCTTGCTACGAGTAAACAACTCCTCCCTATTTACGATAAGCCGATGATTTACTATCCTCTTTCCGTTTTGATGCTAGCGGGGATCCGGGATATTATGATTATCTCTACGGCTCATGATTTGCCTCGTTTTGAGACCCTCTTTGGGGACGGGTCCCGGTTAGGACTTTCCCTTTCCTACGCCGTGCAGGAAGAGCCTCGAGGGATTGCTGAGGCTTTGGTCATCGGTGAATCCTTTATTAATGGAGAGAATGTGGCCCTTATCCTTGGGGATAATATCTTTTATGGCGACCACCTGTCCTCCCTATTAAAGAGCTGTGGCCAGCTTGAATCAGGGGCGGCCATCTTCGGCTATCAGGTGAAGGATCCTGAGCGCTATGGAGTAGTTACGTTTGAAGGGGACAAGGTATCTGATATCATTGAGAAACCTAATCCTGCTCCTTCCTCATATGCCGTCACAGGGCTCTATTTCTACGATGGTCAAGCGGTCGCTTTAGCAAAAGGACTCACCCCTTCGGCTCGTGGTGAGCTGGAGATTACTGATCTCAACCGAGCCTATCTTGACCAAGGGGCCTTGAGAGTCCATCTATTCGATCGAGGCTTCGCTTGGCTCGATACTGGGACCTTTGAAGCTCTTCACCAAGCCTCTAACTATATACAGGTCATTCAGGAGAGGCAAGGGATCCAAGTAGGATGCGTTGAAGAAATTGCCTATCAAAATAAGTGGATTGGAGATCTAGAGCTCGAGTCTCTTGCTAAGCCGTTGATTAACAGTAACTATGGGAAGTACCTATTGGCGCTTTTAGAAGATAATAAAAAAGCCCTAGGTCGACAATCTAGAGCCTCTTATTTATAAGCTACTGATAATAAACTACTAACTAATTATTTCAACATGGTTGTGATATTGTCAAATAGAGAGATTCTAGTAGCTTTTCTACGAGCTTCACCCGACATATTGTAGGATTCTGATTCATCAGTTTTTCTACATGATTAGAAAGCATGTTAAACAGATCCTGTTGAACCGGTCTAAATTCGTCTTTATATTCAGCCGATGCATATTGAGTGAGTTTCGTGATGAGTCCCTTATCACGAAGACTTGACCACGCGCTAATCGCCTCAATGTATGATTCGCTTTTAAAGGCCTCTTCCGCAGCCGTTAATTTCTTAAGTGACTGATTTATAGTTGTTTGAATTTTGGTTTGTAGATCCTTCCTGGGTAGGGAAGTACCTTTAACCATATGGTTGGTACATTGAATGTCTTTCATTTAGTTTCCTGTTTATTACTATATTACTAATTATTAATAGGATAAGTAACTTTTTAAAAAAGAAAAATAAACGCAAAGGATTGATTATTAATTGATTGCTTGCCCCTTACTAGTACCATCTCTGGTGCCTAGCCTTATTATAGAGGATTATTAAGACAATGTAAATATATTTTTTCGACAAACCCCATCAGGTTTGTTGTGAATTGCCATCCAGCTTAAGATGAGTTGTTTGTAGTTTTATTATTAATAAATAATTAATAAAAGTTTGATAATAAATATAACTATGTTATTATTAATCTAGAGGAGAGATCCGTTCATCATAAAAGAGCATGTAAAAAGTGCTTAAACAACTTTATGAGATTTGGGTCCTAAAAGGAGTTTCCTTAAATCGTCAGTCTCGCTTCCGAGAAGGCATCCTCTAAAGAAGTACCAGGTACTTCATATCTTTAGACCATACATTTTCCAACTAGATTAATACCAAATAAGGTTTTACCTTAATCTTGGATAAGGATCCATTCTCATATGTATCCAAGTTTTAGGTAAAGCGGGGCAAGAAGGGGTTTTTGCTCCCAAATAATTATATAATAACAATAATACGGGGTAATATCCACTACCTGTAGTGGATGCAAGAAGGGAAGTCATTCTTTGTGGAAATCATTCCATAACTTTCGCTATTGCTTGCTCGAGAGAGCTTTCATTTTTGCCATTACCTCCTATTAATAATATGGATCGTTTCTAAGCCATTGGTTTTAAGAAACGAATAAAATAGGGGTAAATTTATGTCAACAATACCGGAACCTCAGGCGCCTACGTTTGAAAACATTCCAAGCCAAACAACGTTTAGTGATGAGTATCAAACGATGCTTACAAATATTCTCAAGGAGCTAGATAACTCAAAGCATCCTCATAATCATGACGTGGCGGGAATCGCGCTCAATGACATTATTCAAAAATTGATGCCTTTCATCCAGAACTACAATATGGAATATACTCAGGGCAATATTGCCAACGGTCAAAAGGCAGCAACCTAT
>Ga0180434_10009506_pt1 | contig 10553 bp, 2 predicted proteins | sample SS_ome_7_FD_132453 | JGI IMG/M metagenome (GOLD analysis project Ga0180434, IMG submission 132453) | Hypersaline lake sediment archaeal communities from the Salton Sea, California, USA - SS_1_D_2 metaG | ecosystem: Environmental > Aquatic > Non-marine Saline and Alkaline > Hypersaline > Sediment... | reverse complement strand
TATTGCCGGCGCGCCTCCCACGAACAGCCTGTCGCGCGGCCACAGCTCGAGCGCCGAATTCACAAGCCGGTCGACTGTTGCCGACTTGCTTAACGACGCATCCAGAAAGCACAGGACAACGGCTGCGTCTCCGTCTTCGGATACAAGCTGTCCGAGCGCGTTTTCATCCGACAGCACTTTCTCCCTTACTGCATTGAGACCATCCTTATCCCCGGGCTCCGGTATGCTGTCTACGAGTTCACGCACCTCAAGGCCCCATTCCCTTGAAACAGGATGCGGAAGGTCGATAAAGCTCAGGGCCTGTTTAACCCCCCTCGTAGACTTCAGCCTGTCTGTCAGGCGCTTGAGCCTTTTCAGGTTTTCGGTGGTGAAAAAGTTACCTCCCCTGAAAGGCTTTACGCCTACAAGAACGACCTCGAGTCCGCCGAACTCGTCCGACACTCTTCTGAACAGCTTTATGTCTTCGTCGTGCTGCGGCAGGAACTTGATCACGTCGTCATCATGCCTGATGGAGGGAATGAAACTTACGCTTAAAAGAGTGATTGCGACTACGCTGAGGAGAACTGCCCTGCGCCATCTTGACAGCCATTCGGAAAGCCGGTTCATTCATGACAAGTACCGCACATGGAGTTTAAATATCAAGCAGCAAGAGCACCGGTTTTTCGACTACTTTACCTTATTGTTCGAATAGTTATGCTCATGAAAGGAGCCAGGGAATGAAGGGAGAATTCAATTACCAGAGTCTGCTGGCAATCGTGCTCACTGCCATGATTGCGTTTATGCTGATCAACAGGCTCACAACGATAAAACCCGCATTTGCGGCATCGGGCAGAACGAGCGTTATTACGGCAGGGGAATTCAGGCTTGTCGATTCGGAAGGCAGGACGCGTATGAGGATGTTCTTCCCGCATTCAGGGAAAAATCCTTCCGCCGTCCTCGAAAACCCGACAGTCGATTTGTATGATGCGGACGGCCGCATCAGGTTGTCGATGGGACTGGAATACCCGATGGGAAAACCCTACATAAAGCTCAACAACTCGGGCGGCGACGAGACCTTATTCCTTGGATTCGACGAGCTGGAATCGGATTCTCCCGGCCTGTATTTGTATAAAAAATATCGTATGGAGCATCACCCTCATTACTCGGGCAGAAAGCGCGTTCTACTTCCCATCGAGGTTATCTGGCCACGTGACTGAAATGAAACCGGAAGAAATTTTTGAAGGAGATCCCACTCCCGACATCAGCTTCAACCGGCTCGATGGATTGAGAACCGTGTGGATTTATGCACTGGGAGCACCCCTCCTCGCCTTCTGGATGCTATTTTTTACTCTGGCAAGCAGGTTCAGAAAACCCTGGGAGTACGAAAGATGGGCCAAGGCGTGCGCCCGCTCGTTTACACGGCTCGCAGGCATCCGCGTGTCCGTAAGAGGAAGAGAATTTCTCGATCCGAAACAGACCTGCATCTTCGCCCCCAATCATGTGAACCTGTTCGACATGTTCGTGCTTTACCAGTCCATACCCGTGTTCACACGCTCGCTTGAGCTTGCCGAACATTTTTCGTGGCCCGTTTTCGGCCGCCTCATTACCGCGGCGGGGCAGATACCGGTTGATCCTGCGGATATCAAGGTGACTGCAAAAGGATTGAGAAAAGCCGGGCAGATGCTCAAAGACGGCCACTGCATAATGGTTCTGCCCGAGGGCATGCGGACGCGGGACGGCAGAATCGGAAAGTTTTATCCGGGCGCTTTCCGCCTGGCCATACAGGCGCAGGTCCCCGTGGTTCCCATAGTCATGAAAGGCGCCAGAAAAATCAACCACCCCGATGACTGGCGGATAAGGCCGGGCAAAGTGGAAGTCATTTTCGGAAAACCCGTGGCCACGCACGGCATGAAGATATCAGAAACAGAAGAACTGGGCCTGACTGTAAGAAACGAAATGATAAGGCTTCTGAACCCGGAGGCCTTTTCCTAGTACCTTTCCAGGAAAACGTTGTCGATGTAAAGGCCGTCTTCCGTGTCGGAAGTCGTATGGGATTCGAAACGTATGCGCACCCTGAACGTTGCGGCAAGGTATCCATTTGGTATCTGCGCTGTCACCACGGTCCAGCTGTCCCTGTCGTCAGCCCAGGATGTTACACCGTTCAGACCTCCCGTGATTCCCGTTTCCAGCGATTGATCGTATGCAGGTGTGATGTTCGTAGTTATTCTCGTCCACGAACTTCCTCCGTTGCTGCTTACTTCCACAACCGCTCCTGCCCTGTAACGCCAGTCCGGGTCACAACCACCGGAAACGTCTTCAATTGCGAAATGGTGTCTCATGGCGAATCTCAGACGTACATTCTCACCGTTGCAGTCTGCAAGGTTTGCAGTCGGAGAAGCGATGTAGCTGCATTCACCCGTCGCGTAGTTGCCGCCGAGGTTTGTGGCATAAACGTTGGGTGAAGACACAGCGCTTCCCCATGAAGGCGATCCCACATTCCAGGTGTTCGCACCCGAGCAGCCACCGCCCGTGATCACGCCGTCGGTCCAGACTTCAGACCCGTCAAAGTTGTCCGCAAGCATGGATAAAGCCGCATCGCAGGAACCGGCCGGCGATCTTCCTTTACAGCACCTGAAACCGAGATTGGGCATTGCGAGATCCGGCTCGGCCGCCCATGCATCGTAATCACATGCAAGAGAGACGTAAAGGTCGTTATAGGAACCGCCCCTTACTTCGAACGCCCTGTTGCCGCTCAGGTACACGGGCGTGCCAGTCCATTCCTCCGCATTGCCGCTCTGATCAAAGACATCGCCTCCGGCGTATGATGAATAGCAGTCAGAGACATCCGGATGCCCGCATTCCAGAAGAACGTCCGTGCCTGCGTACCGGTCGTAGCCGTTACACGTCAGCGCTTCGTATGGGTTGCCGTATGGATACACCGTAGTGTCCGAATTAGCGCAAATGTACTGCCAGTCCGGTGCCATGCAAAGGTCCCACTCGTCATCGGATCCGCTGCAGCATTCCTCTCCCGAGCAGTCGGCTGCAGAACCATTGCCCCTGTTGAGCTGGCAGCATGCGGCCCTGGCATTGTACCAGTCCACGTTCACCCAGGGTTCGGTGGAACCCGTGTCCGTGGAACAGGCCGTTCCGGTCGTATCCGCATTTTCGGCCTGGCTTGCCTCGTACTTGAATATCTCCACATCCGTTGAGCCGATAGTCACCGTAACCGTCTCCAGCCTTGTTCCGGCTCCGCTTGAAAGATCCTCATCGGTGTAGCCGTCGCAGTCGTCGTCTTCTCCGTCGCAGACTTCATAAGCCTCGGGTGAGCCGGCCTGATCCAGCTCATTTGACGGATTACAGGGCGCTGTACTGCAGCACAGCGTTGTGGAAGGATCATTTACATTACACATCCAGGTTCCCTCGTTGTAGCAGATGCCTTCGCACTCACCAGCGAATGCGGGGATGTCGCACGTTGTGCATGTCTCGCCGAGCTTGTAGCTTCCACCGTAGAAGTCCTCGTCGGTTGCGCCGTCGCAGTCGTTGTCCTCGCCGTCGCAGTGACCCGCCTCATTGCCGACCGGATTTCCGCCCGAGCAGTAAAGGGGCGGTGTGCATGTATACGAGCAGGACCATGAACCCGCAGCACAGCTCAGCGAGGCCTGCCCGCTGCATGCGCCGAGCGTGTAGCACAGGGCGCTTACGTCCGGTGTACTGAGCCCGCCACCATTGTTGCCGGGCTGTACTCCCGTATCCTCGGCATCCGTTGCGCCGTCGCAGTCATTGTCCACGCCGTCGCATACTTCGGGCATGGAATCGAACCCGTCGTCGATGTCGCCGTTGCAGTCGTTGTCCTCACCGTCACAGAGTTCGACTCCGTTGTTCGTGATCTTGCAGGTACACGACCACGGCGCGGACTGATCAGTGTCTGCGTATCCGGGTTTGCATCCCGTGATTGTGCAGTTTCCGCTCACGCAGTCCACCAGGCACGTCCTTGTGTCGGCTCCCGCCGTGCAGTCAGCGTTTGAGTCCTGGAAATCAGTCGTGCAGTTCTCATAGCTTGCGCACGAGTTTCCGCAGGCGAACACGTCGTCATCGGCGTAAAAGACCTCGTCCGTAAACCCATCGCAGTCGTTGTCCAGATCGTCGCAGGAGTAATTGCCCTCGGGCTCGGACACGGGTGCGTCGCATGACGACCAGGTCCCGCTCGAGCAGGTCTGCTCGCCTTCACAGTAATCGAGAAAACCGTTCGCCGGCCCGTCGTCCTGACTTCCTGTGCAACCTCCGATGCTGTCGCACGTCGTACCGCAGGGGATTACGGCGAGGCTGTCGTCCGTAAGACCGTCGCAGTCATTATCCTGGAGGTCGCATTCCTCGGCTTCGACCGGATGGGTTCCGGGCCCGTAGATGCAGCTCTGCCAGCTTCCACCGCTGCACGACCGGCTGCCTTCGCAGTAGTCGAGGTAATTGTTCTGGTTCACATCCCTGCCCGTGCAGCCGCCTCCTGGAAGGCCCGTGCACACAGTGCCGCAGGGCAGAGCCTCAACGTAAGACGGGTTTGATCCGGGAGCCGAGGCACCTTCATCCGTGTCTCCGTCACAATCGTCATCATCATTGTTGCAGGTTTCATCCTGCGGTGTGACGATGCCGGTCTGGCACTCGAGATTGCCACCACGGCTGACACAGCATCCGAGGCCGAATATCTGCCCGGCTCCGGGAGAAAGGTCGAGGCACATTATGCTTCCGGCCGTGCACTCGCCCTCATCCGTACCGCATGGCTGGTCAGTGCCCGGCACAAAGGAAGCATTGGGTCCGGGGTTGCCTGCATTCTCATCAGTCAGCCCGTCACAGTCATTGTCCTTTCCGTCGCAGATTTCCTGTGCAGGACCGATATCCTCTATGCACGTAATCTCGCCGCCGCCTTCAACCATGATGCCCCTGCAGCATTCCACCTGCTTGTCGTCTATGTCCGGTCCACCCACGCAGCGCCACACGCCCGTCTCGCAGCTTCCCTGAGTTTCCCCATTGGGACATTCTCCCGGGGTGTCGCAACCGCCGCAGCTGTTGAAAATCCCCCCCGTCATATCGTTCTCTTCGTCGGTCTGTCCGTCGCAGTCCTCGTCACCGGTGCCGCCGGAAATCCTTCCGCACATCTCAGGATTACCGCTTGGGTCTCCCCCGGAACAGCTCACGCCGCCGTCCGCGCACACAGTGGTGCCGGCCGTGCAGTCACCCTCCATGTAACCGCAGGGCTGACCCAGCCTGCCGTCGGTCGTTGGACTCACGTTATCGTCCACAAGGCCGTTGCAGTCATTGTCCTTGCCGTCGCACAGCTCGCTGTCGGCCGGATCGAGATCTCCAATGCATCCCTGCCAGGTGCCGTGTTCGCAGTACTGTATTCCCTGGGCGCATTCCCCCTGATCCGGATTGCCCGTGCACTGCGGTTCCACATCGCAACCGCCGCATAACTGTGAAACTTCCTGGTTTGCGCTGGTTTCGATATTGCCGTTACAGTCGTCGTCCAGGTTGTTGCATTCCTCGGGCACCGGCCCCTGATCTCCCTGGCATACCCAGATAGGTCCTCCGTCAGGATACACTCCGTAGCACACCTGCTCACCCTGGCTGCATTCGCCTTCTTCCGGGTCTCCCGTGCACTGGGGAGCGCTCACGCAACCGCCGCAGGGAATTATGGCTCCACCGCCCGTTCTCTTGCGCATCGGCTGGGTGCTTCCTATCAGTTCGTCCTCGTCCACGAATCCGTCACAGTCATCATCCAGGCCGTTACAGGGGTGATCGAGCTCGCTTCCCGGGTCGACGTTACCACTGCATCCAGACCATGCTCCTCCTGCAGTGCATGTCTGTATTCCGCGCTGGCAGACGCCCTCGTTCGGATTACCCGTACACTGCGCAAAACCAACACACCCGCCGCACTGCTGAAAAATAACACCTCCGTCTGCTAATTCGTTTGTCTCTCCGTCACAGTCATTGTCCACAGCATCACATACTTCTTTTTCAGGCCCCAAGAAGTTCTGGCACACGAGCCTGCCCCCGATGCAGTACATGTTACCGGCTTCGCACGCCCCCTCGTCAGGATCACCCGTGGGCGTGGTACCGCATACAGCGCCCCCTCCGGGGCCGTAAGGCGGATTGCCGTTGTCGATTTTTCCGTCACAGTCATCGTCATTTGCGTTGCATGTCTCCGGGCCCAGATAGTCGCAGTAATATTCACATCCGGCATCCGGATCTATGTCGTAATAGCCGTCGTGACACTCATCCAGGAAGCATTCACCACTCGCACATCCCGCAATCGCATTTGCATAGTTGCATTTGTGGCCGCAGCTTCCGCAGTTTTCAGGATCGTTGTTAATGTTCAGGCCGGGCGAGCCGGGAGCGTGATCCTCGTCGGTCTCTCCGTCGCAGTCGTTGTCCACGGCCTCGGGATCCCCGGTGTTCCATTCATATATTCCGTCACAGTAATCCTCGTCGTCTGATTCCGGCTTGCAGTAGTATTCGCACCCGTCTTCGGCCTTGTCATTCTTGTCGTAATAAAGAGTATCGCACTCGTGAATGGCGCACTCCCCGTCCTCGCATTTTGCCGTGGCATGGGGAAATGCGCAGACGTTGCCGCAGCTTCCGCAGTTGTTGGGGTCCTTCTGCAGGTTGAAGTCCTCGTCGGTCTCGCCGTCGCAGTCGTCATCCAGGTTATTGCATATTTCCTTGGCATTCGGATCGCACGGAAAGTCGGCATCTGATCCTGCATCCCAGTTCTGATCAGTATCACTGTCCGAGTCCGAATCTCCATCCGCAGCAGACGTATCAGCATCGCTGCCCGTGGATCCGTCACCTTCTCCAAACACGTACGGCTGAACGTTACAGCCCGCCGTCCACATCAGAACTGCGACCATCATGGCCATCAAGGTCAGCGTGCTTTTCAGCCTGCGGGAACGGGAATATGCCGCTCTCATTACGAGTCCGCCAATAAACATGAGACAGAAAATAAGGCCGCCTGCGGGCGAAGCGCTCTCGCCTATGTTTCCAACCGAGCAGATTATTCCGCCCGCGCCTGTGGCCAGCACGCGCTTGCTGCCGCCGCTCGTGTCTGGAGGACCGCCGTCCTTTTTGTCCCTGCCATCGTCTTCATCATCGTCATCGTCGTCGTCATCAACATCTACCGGATCAATTCCTCCGGATTCGTAGCAGTCTCCGTCAATGCACTCTTCTCCGTCCGGACAGTCGATGTTGTGACATGGATCATCCACGCATTCGCCGTCCCTGCATATTGTGCCGTATTCGCATTCAACTCCTTCGCATTCAGCGTCCTTCTGGCAGGTGCCGTTGATGCACTCGTACCCATCGACGCACTTCACGCCGGCACATGGATCATCCACGCACTTACCGTCCCTGCAGCCTTCTCCGGCCGGGCAGTCGACGTCCGCACATGAGGCACGGCACTGTCCGTCACGACAGAATTCGTCTTCGGCACATTCCACATCAGCGCAGGGATCGGGCACGCATTCGTGATCCACGCAGACTTCACCGTCGGGACAGCCGGACGAATAGCATGTGTCAGGATAACACTGCCCCTCAGGAGGAATGTTCACGCACACTTCATCTTCCGGACACACCTTCTCGTAGCAGTAACTCACGCACAGTCCGTCTTCGCATTTACATGGTTCGTCATAGCCGTCCTCGCACTCCTCGACATCGTCACAGTCGGGAGCCACGTAGCCCGTGTCCTCATCATCCTGGCATTTGTCGCCGATACAGAAATACTTGCCGTTATGCTCTTCGCACTTCATGCCTGCGGGACACGGGAACTCGCTGCCCGGGTCACAGGGCTCGGCGCATTTTCCTTCTATGCATTCGGAACCCTCGATCGGGCATTCCACATCCAGATCCTCGTCTGTTTCCCCATCGCAATCATTATCTTTTCCGTCACAGACCTCGGGCGCGGGGCCGATTCCTCCCTGGCATACCCAGTCTCCGTCAATGCACCACAGTACTCCCTTCTCGCATTCACCTATGTCGATTCCGCATTCTTCATCAGACTCAATGCCGTCTATGACGCCATCGCAGTCGTTGTCCTTGTTGTCACAGATTTCATCCTCCGGAAGTCCTTCATCAACGCACTCCACATCACAGTTCGGATCCGGAGCATTGTCGCATACACATTCGTAGTGTCCCTTGTGACATTCGCCTATTTCCTGGCCGCAGAGCTGCCCCTGCTCGGGGTATTCCTCATCCGTCTGTCCGTCGCAGTCATCATCGTCGCCGTTACATTCCTCGATAGTGGGCGGATGTGACTCCATGTTGTACTCACACCCCTGCCACAGACCTCCGGTGCAGCTCTGCAGGCCTTCGCAGTAATCGAGAAATCCGTTTCCGTCCAGGTCCTGCTCATGAGTACAGCCGCCGCTGATTGATGAACATTCGGTTCCACACTCATTGCCCGAAAGACCCTCATCAGTGCTGTTATTGCAGTTATTATCAAAACCGTCGCAGACCTCGGTATCGGGATCCACGTTTCCGGTACAGTTGCCCCAGACCCCGGCCGTGCATGTCTCCGTCCCCTTCTTGCACAGGCCCACGCATGGAGGCGTCAGCGCAAGACATGCTCCACAGTCCCTGAACAGCCCCTCGTCCGTCTGTCCGTTACAGTTGTCGTCCTGGTTGTTGCACTCCTCTGGAGGATTCGGACCCACGTCCGGGATGCAGTATCCATTGCCGTCCGTTCCCTGGCAGCAGTCGATTGTATATCCGCCGGTCGGTGTGGGAACGCACATTAAAGTGCCCGGAATGCAGATACCTTCATCCAGTCCGCAGTTCGCCCCGAGCACAGTGATGCATGAGGGATTGCTGCCCGGAGAACCACAGTCCTCATCAGTGCTGCCGTCGCAGTCATCGTCCTCGCCGTTGCACACTTCCGACTGAGGGCCTATCTGGCCGGTGCAGTCGGTCCAGCTGCCCGAGGTGCAGTAAAGGCTGCCCCATCTGCATCGGCCGACTCCGTTCGGGAACCCGGGATCAGGACAGTCCTGGCTCAGGGCCTCGTCCGTAAGCCCGTCACAGTCATTATCATGGTTGTCGCAGGTCGTTTCCGGGTCTTCTGGAGGGGATTCAGCTACACATACCTGGTTTCCGGCCTGGCACTCATATTTCCCTTCACACCATGTTTCAGTTCCTGCGCCCGCCTGGCATGAATCACCGATCCAGTCAATATATGACGGGTTGGGACCGGTGTCTGAATTACCCTCGTCGGTAAGGCCGTCGCAGTCATTGTCGAATTCATCACATATTTCAGCCTGTGGGTCCACGCTGCCGCTGCAGGTGGTGGACCATCCGCTCGCCCCCTCGCACATGTAAACACCCTGCTGGCATTCTCCACCGTTGACGCCCTGAGGGCACTGCGGCCCGTTCGTGCAGCCGCCGCAGTTTGAGCCGATGAGTCCCTCATCCGTGTTTCCGTCGCAGTTGTTGTCATCTCCGTCGCATACTTCGGCTTCAGCCCCCGTGAATGAGCAGCTTCCCCATGAACCTGTCGAACACGTCTGCGTGCCCTGGCAGTAGTCGAGGTAGCCGTCGGCCGGGCTGGTGTCCGTTCCCGTCGGGCATCCTCCTATGCTGGCGCATGTCACACCACACAGTAAATCCGGGAGATCACCCGGTTCATCAGTATCGCCGTCGCAGTCATCGTCCACGCCGTTGCAGATCTCGCTGCCCGGCCCGTGAGCGCCCGGTCCGTAGATGCAGCTTCCCGACCATGTTCCCGCACTGCATGTCTCGGTGCCCTGACAGTAGTCCAGATAAAGATCGCCGTTGGTATTCTGTCCAGACGTGCACCCCCCGATGCTGGAGCACAGGGTACCGCAGGTCCGAAGGACGCCTTCATCCGTCTGCCCGTCGCAGTCGTCGTCAGCATTGTTGCACGACTCGGCCGATCCGCCCGTAAATGAACACGATCCCCATGAGCCGCCAGAGCACGTACGCGTGCCCTGGCAGTAGTCGAGGTAACCGTCGGCCGGGCTTGTGTCCGTACCCGTCGGGCATCCGCCGATGCTCGAACACTCGGTTCCGCATGCCACGCTTCCGAGGTCTTCATCGATATCGCCGTCGCAGTCGTCGTCCAGTGCGTTGCACGTTTCGGTACCGGCCGGATGCGATCCGCCGCTGTACGTGCACGAACTCCATACCCCGCCTGCCTCGCAGGTGCGGGCGCCTTCACAGTAATCGAGGTAGCCGTTGCCGTTTGAATCCGTCCCGCCAGGGCACCCGCCAATAATGCTCGAGCACAGGGTGCCGCAGGGATCAGGCGGAACACCCTCATCAGTTTCCGAGTCGCAGTCGTCGTTAAGGTTGTTGCACGTTTCCGGCTCGGGCCCTGTGGGTTCTTCGGTGCACTCAAGATTTGTGCCCCTTGTAACGCAGCATCCAAGGCCGAAGTTCTGTCCTGAGCCCGGCTGAAGATCGAGGCACATTACAATGCCGGGGACGCATTCAGGATCAGGATCGCCGCAGGTCCCACCGGTTCCGGCAACGTATGAGCGTTCGCCCGGGTCGGTGCTGTCCTCGTCCGTAAG
>Ga0180434_10009505_pt1 | contig 10554 bp, 10 predicted proteins | sample SS_ome_7_FD_132453 | JGI IMG/M metagenome (GOLD analysis project Ga0180434, IMG submission 132453) | Hypersaline lake sediment archaeal communities from the Salton Sea, California, USA - SS_1_D_2 metaG | ecosystem: Environmental > Aquatic > Non-marine Saline and Alkaline > Hypersaline >... | reverse complement strand
CTCGACCGAGACCTCCTCGCCGCGCCGCAGCCGCTCGATGAACTTCTCGGCCAGCGCCTCGACCGGATCGCGTTGGGCATGGGGATCGGCCATGGTGGTTGCCTTTTCGGTAATAGTTTAGCCAGCTTGGGCGTCGGAGTTTGGTGAGACGCTCACCACGCTCGGTTTCGGGGATGCCGATGGGTTCTACCAGGTTCCGACCGACGCGAGCCAGCTCGACGCTTTGCCCTGGAGCGGAGTCGCGGTCTCGCATGGTGGCAAAGCAGTTGCTTCCTGGGGCATATCCGGCTATGGTGAAAGCTGGGGGTGCATCGGAGGAGGCCCTTCCACCCCCGCCCTTGCCTCTGCCAGACTTTCCTCGGGAGCCTTGCCATGTTCGAGAATGCGGCCGTCATTGCGATTGGGGCCTTTGCCGCCTTGATCCTCGGCTACCGCTTCTATGGACGCTACCTTGCCCGGCGGATTTTCGACCTCGAGGCCAGCCACACCACTCCCGCCCACCTGCTGCAAGACGGCATCGACTACGTCCCGACCAAGGTACCGGTGCTCTTCGGCCACCATTTCGCGTCGATCGCGGGCTTGGGGCCGATCCTCGGGCCGGCGATTGCCGTGATCTGGGGGTGGTTGCCCGCCCTGCTGTGGGTCGTGCTCGGCTCGATCTTCATCGGTGCGGTCCACGATCTCGGCTCGCTCACCGTCAGCCTCCGCCATCAGGGCCGATCGATCGGCGACGTCTGCCAGGACCTGATCGGCCCGAGGGCGCGGATGCTGGCGCTGCTGATCATCTTCTTCCTGATGGCTCTGGCCATGGGCGCGTTCGTATTGGCCATCGCTGGGCTGTTTGTCAACTACAACCCCGACGCCGTCATCCCGTCGTTCGGGCTGATGTTGGTGGCCATGGCCGTCGGTATGGCGGTCTACAAGGGCAAGTCTCCCCTCGGGCCTGCCACGGTCGTCGGGCTGGCTGCCTTCGCGGGCTTGATCCTCTGGGGCGTCGAGCGTCCGGTACTCAGCTACCAATGGTTTACCGGGCCCGAGGTTCGGCAGGCTGTCGTTGAGGCCCAAGGAACCGCGCCCCAGGGCGACGATCCCGGCTTTGCCGCCCCCTACGGTGCGGCCGCCGCGGTCGAGCATTTTCGCCCCGTCGGCCAAGGCGAAACGGCCGATGCGATTCTCGCCGCTGCGACCCGGACGCAGCACGCCTGGATCGTCCTGCTGCTGGCCTATGCCTTTGTGGCCTCGGTCCTGCCGGTTTGGCTGCTGCTGCAACCGCGCGATTACATCAATAGCTTCCAACTCTACTTTGCCCTGGCAACGTTGCTGATTGGCCTGACGCTTGCTGCGGCAAAGGGCGCCCCGGAGAGTCGGATCAGCGCGGCCGCGTTCCGCCCGAATGTGCCGGCGATGACCGCCGAACAAGCGGTCGCTAAGGGGCTCAGCGTCGAGGAGGCCGTGCGGCAGGGCTTCGTGCTCCAGGCGTCGCCGGGCGTGGAAACCGCGTTGGAATCGGCCTTGCAGAACCGCGACAGCCTCGAAGACGCGCTGGCCGACGGCGTGGTGGTCCGCGAGCTTCCCCGAGCGCCCGCGTGGTTCCCGCTGCTGTTCGTGACGATCGCTTGCGGGGCGGTCAGCGGGTTCCACTCGCTGGTCTCCAGCGGCACGACCGTCCGGCAATTGAACCGCGAGACCGACGCCCTGCCGATCGGCTACGGCGCGATGCTCACCGAAGGCGCCTTGGCCGTGCTGGTGATCATGGCCTGCGTGGCCGGGCTGGGAGCCGGCGCCTGGGAGAGCACGGGCGAATATGCGAGCTGGGGGAGTATCGGCGGGGCAGGGCTGGCCGTGCAGCTCAGCGCCGTGGTTCGCGGCGGGGCGGCCTTCCTCAGCCACGTCGGTATTCCCACCTCCTACGGCATGGCCCTGCTGGCGGTCACGATCGTCGCCTTCGCCATGACCACGCTCGACACAGCCACCCGACTGCTGCGGTTCAACGTCGAAGAGATTTGCCGCAGCCTGAAGCTCGAGCCGTTGGCCAACCGCTATTTCGCCTCCCTGGTCGCGGTCGCCGGCATCGCGTTTTTCGCCTTTATCCTCTCCACCGGCGGCAAAACGCTCTGGCTGATGTTCGGCACCACCAACCAACTGCTGGCCGGGCTGGCGCTGCTGACGATCAGCGTCTTCCTCTACAAGCTCCGTCGGCCGGTCGCTTACACGCTGATCCCGATGTTCCTCATGCTGGGCGTCTCGGCCTACGCCATGGCCGGGCAATTGCTCGACTTCTGGGCTGCGAGGAACTGGCCGATGATCGCCGTCTCGGTCGTCATCCAGGGCATTGCGCTATGGCTGATCGTTGAGGCCGTGCTAAGCTTCCGCCGCGGGCGGGAGCGACCTAAAGACGCATCATCTGTTTAGGCCGGCGGCGCGAACAAATCTACCGCTCAGTGGGCCATTGCTGCCGAGCCGAACGGCTCGGCGCGCTGACAACCATTGCCGGCACGAATTCGATTCTAGTGGCGACGAAAACGCCGTCAACAAGATGTTTCCAAGCGACGGGCGTTGAGGATTTCGCGGGGGGGGGTAGTTCTACGTCGTTTTGAGAAAACAGGTTGCGCGGCTCGGAAGTGGGCCGACAAGTGTTTCGCGGCGGGCCGGATGGCGGGCCTTCCCGGCGCGCCACGGCGAGCCGCGCCGAGGATTCCCGGCGATTTGCTCTTCTTGCGGCCCGGTCTGCTGCGACAGACTGCCGTGGTTGACGCAAGGCGCTACCAGCGCCGGGAACTGTGCCGCCGCGTCCAAGGGCGAACGTTGCCACGGAAGGCGAGCATGTTGTTCGATCCGCAAGAAGACCAATTGATTCGCTCGGCTGCCCGGCGGTGGACGTCCAAGCTGCCAGCGGCCAACCCGGTCGAGCGCTGCTGGTCCGCGTTGGAGCACAAGCGGAATGGCGTGTTGCTCCGCTGCGTGAGCATCGTGCCGGCATGTGCTGTTCGAATGACGTGGAAGGGAAGGCATCCGGAGATTGCCCAACTGCCGGGAGAATATCCGTTGGGCGTGAAGCTCAGCCGGAAAGAAATGGAACCGTGGGAAGCCCGCCTGGAACGCTCCGCAACTCTGCCGAAATACGACATCACGATCAAGCCGCAGGGTGCGGCAACGGCGGGAATGTGGTTTCCGCCGCTCGCCTATGACAGATGGACGGCACTGTCGTTGCGGTCTTCCGACAATCTGTCGCTCGGGGGCGTCCAAACTGTCGGGGCCTTTGGGCGCGGCCGACCGCCTCTTGGATCCGATGTCGCCGAGAGTGCTGCCGGCGGGCGATATTGGCCCGGGCGTGTCTTGTGGGATGCCTCGGAATGGCACATGATGTGCTGTGTGATCGTTTGGTCGGCGACCGACCGGCGGGAACCGTGTGGTGTGCCCGTCTTCCGCTTGTGCGGAAGCCGGTCGTCGCGATGTTGCCGAAGGGGGTCATCCATGCCGTATTCCAATGAGGGGCCTAGTCTGCGGATTGAACTGGACGCGAAAAATTGCAACTTCTCGCCTGAAGCGCTGGACGATATCCAACAGGCCCTGAACCCGGTGCGCGACTTGATTCGGGATTTTCCGGTCTCGGACCTTTACGTTACTATCTACTTTGGGCAACGAAACAACGAGTACCGGGTGAAGACGGCCCTGGTGTTGCCCGGCCGCACGTTGGCCACCGGCGATCATGACCCGCATGCCGACGCGGCCGTGGAGCGTTGTGCCCGAAAGCTTGCCCGGCGGGTGGAGGACTACAAGGAGCAGATGTCCGGTAAGCCGGAGCGCGCGAAGGTGGCGGAAGGGACGCACCAGGAGGTGGTCCCCGAGCAGGAGCCGGACGTCGCGGTGTTGGGCAGGGCGGTCGGCGAGGGGGATTACCGCCACTTTCGCCACGCGATGTTCGTCTACGAAGAGGCGATTCGCAAACGGATCGGCCGCTGGGTGCAGCGCTACCCGGACCTCGACGCTCGGATCGGCCGTTCCGTTCCCATTGCCGACATCGTCGAGGAGGTTTTTCTCAACGCGTTCGAGCAATATCGCCGGCGGCCCGCCTCGTGGCGGATGGGCCGTTGGATCGAATCGTTGATCGACCCGTCGATTCGGGCGTTGATCGAACATCCGGACGAAGAGTTGGAAAACATCGAGATGGTCCGCTCGCTCGAGGAGACGGAGGAAGGCGAGCGGCCGGCCGAATAGGAGATTGGTGATTGTGGCTTTCGAGGTGATCTTCGAAGACCGAACCGATGCCGGACGAGCCTTGGCTGAGCGACTCGGAGCGTACGCCAACCGCGACGACGTGCTGGTGCTCGCGTTGCCGCGAGGCGGCGTGCCGGTGGCGTTCGAGGTCGCTCGGAAGCTTCGCGCGCCGCTGGATGTGTTTCTCGTCCGCAAGCTGGGCGTGCCCGGACAGGAGGAGTTGGCCATGGGCGCGATCAGCAGCGGGGGCATAACCGTGTTGAACGAGAATGTGGTTCGGGGGCTGGGTATTCCCCGGGAGGTGATCGACCGTACCGCCGTTGCCCAGCGGGAGGAATTGACGCGCCGCGAACGGCTCTATCGCAACCACCGGCCGGCCCCGGAGATCCGCGGCCGATGCGTCCTTCTGATCGACGATGGCCTGGCCACCGGCGCCAGCATGTTGGCGGCGGTCCAGGGATTGCGCAAGCATGAGCCTGCCCGCATTGTGGTCGCGGTGCCGGTGGCGGCTGAACCGACCTGCCAACGGTTTCAGGGCGTGGCCGACGAGATAGTCTGCATGGCCACGCCCGAGCCGTTTGGCGGCGTGGGGCAATGGTACGAGGACTTCCGCCAGACCACCGACGACGAGGTCCGTGAGCTGTTACAGGCGGCCTTTGAGCGTCAAGCGTCGGGACGGGAAGAGTGAGAGCAGTCAGGGGGGCAGCTCTCAGCGATCAGTTGTCAACGATCAGCGGTTAGCGGTTTGGCAAGGGCAAGACTGAGTCTGATATCTGCAAGCCGAGATGTCAGATTTGAGATACAACGATTGATTGCTGACGGCTGATACCCGACCGCTGCTCACCACCCCTAGCCGGGAGACGAGAACTCATGTCCACCATCGATATCGACAAGTACAAGAACTGTCTGCTCGAACTGCGCCAGCGGCTGCAAGGTGAGGTCAAGGCCGATCTGGACCGATTGCCGCAGACGACCCAGCCGCCAGGCGACGTGCCGGATGCATCGACTCATTCGGCCGACCAGGACGTCGAGGGTCTGGAACAGGAAATCGTCGTGAGCACCGCCCAGCGCGATATTCTCGCGGCGGTCGAGGCGGCATTGGAACGGATCGAGGCGGGTAAGTTCGGCAAATGCGAGCATTGCGGCATGTCGATCAGCACGGAGCGGCTCGACGCCATCCCCTACACGCCCTGGTGCCTGCACTGTGCCGAGGCGGCGGAGGGCTAAAGGAGGGCGACGCAGGCGAGCGCGTCGGGGGTTTCCCGACAAGACGCCGCGAGACCGCCTGAGCGGAAAACCGGGGTTGCCCCGGTTTACGTGGGCGTCCTCCTCGCGGATTCTTGTAGGAGTAATCTGCCCGGCCGACTCAGAAAGGGGACACGATGCTAGTGCTTACGCGGAAGAAGGGGGAACGAATCATGATCAACGGCACCATCGAGGTGGTGGTGCTTTCGATCCATCGGAGCAATATCAAGTTGGGCATCTCCGCGCCGCCGGAAGTCTCGATCGAGCGCGTGGAAGTTCCGCGTTCGAAACAGGGGCAGCTCGAGCAGCCACCTCCCCGGGAAACCTCGCAAGAAAGCCAAACGCCGGCAGCCCACCCCCAATTGTCCCTGAAGCGGCAAGTCGCTCCCTCCCAACCGGCGAGCGCCAACTACTGATCGGGCTCGTGGCGCGATCATGGATCGCCGCTTCGCCCACGGAGATGCCCGGCGCTAGTCTGGAAATATCGTCGCCGGCGGGTGGACGCGATGTCGGGTTGTTCGGTCTGCTGGTTCTTCAGGTCGGCCAGATTGGCTTGGCAATAGCGGCAGCCGACCACTTCGACATGGAAGGTCATATACCGGGTCGCTTCCGCCGAGATCGCCCCCAGCAGAAAGCTTCCCCATTGCTCGCGTGTCGGGCAACTCAGCCGATGCTCGCGCCACAGCCGGCCCAGCGATATGCTGCCGGCGTTGCGTTCGGCATGGATCGTCGCCAACCGCTCGACCAACGCCGGCGAACCGCGCAGGGCCTTCTCGATCCGCGCCATGCGTTCCGCCGGCAAGGCCTCGTCGAGGTAGGCTTCCAGTTCGGTCTTTCGGAATGCTTCGGTCATTCGTACAACTCCGGAAACACCTCGCGCGGCAAGTCTCCGGCTCGGACGGATGCGCGGAGCTTGGCGAGGAACTCGTACTTGTGGTTGGCCACCGTCTGCTCGGACAGGTCCAGCACGGCGGCCGTCTCTTTGTTGCTGAGTCCTCGGACAAACAGCAACTCAGCGCACTGGAGCTTCTCCCACTGGCCGCGGCGTCGGCAATGGTCGATCTGCTTGCGCATGGCGGCGACCAAGGCGGCGTCTTCGAGGTGGTGGCGTTCGGCGCTGCGGGCCAGGCTGCTCGGGCCGCGCTGGTAGCCTTGCGGCTGCCAACCGCTGGTGCTTTCGCCCGGCGGCATCAGCGGCACGGTAGGGCGGCGCCCTTCGCGGCGCAGCAGGTCCGTCAGCTTATGGGCGGCGATCGAGAAGAGGTAGCTCTCCAGCGGTCGGCGGCTGTCGTAGTTGGGCAGGCTCGTCAGCAGCCCGATGAACGTCTCCTGCACGACGTCTTCGGCCGCGTTGCGGTCGCGGGTGCGCCCTTGGACGAACGCCAGCAGCCGGCCCTCGAACCGGTCGATCAACTCGGCCCACGCCTCCGCGTCGCCCTCGCGGATGCGCCGGATCAGCAGCATGTCGGACTGACTCGGATGGCACATCGCGGAGTTCTTTCGAATCGTTCACGTTTTTCTGGAAGCTAGCAGCGGTCAGCGGCCCGGCGTCAACTTCAAATAGACAAAAACCATCCCCAGACCGGCCAACACAAAGCCGGTGATCGTCGCGGCGTTGATCAGGCGTCGGGCAATGATCACATTGCGCCAGGCCTCGTCGATCCGCTGTTTGATCTCCGGATCGAACTCCAACAAAGCGTGCAACTGCGTCATTTGCCCAAAGGACGTCTCGACCGGTTCTTCCCATTGGTCGCTCAGGAGCGCTTCGCGGAGATAATCATTGGGCAAATCGACTCGATCGACGGCTTCCCGCCCCAGGTAGTTCTCGACGAACTGATCCAGCGCCGACTGGAGCACCTCGGGTAGCCGGGCGTCGCATTCCAGCCGAGTTGCATACGGGCCGACCGTCACGGCCATCTGGTACGCATCGCCGACGCGCCGCGGCTGCATCTCGACCCACGCCGGCCGGCTCGCGACGGCCTCGTTCGAAGGTTCCGCTGCCGAGGCATCCACCCTGTCGGCCGCATCGGACTCTTGGGCGTTCTCCAGCAATCGTGGCGGCGCTGTCTCAGGTAGCGAAATGATGCTTGTCTGCGCTGCCTCTGTGGCCGCTCGCCGCAATTCCGCACGCTCGAAGTTGAGAAAGAAGAACCCCACGAGAAGCAGCAGCACCGGCACGACCAGCAGTCCCAATCCGATGGCGGCAAGGAGCGTTGGAGCATTCAGCCAAAGCCAACGGATCGCGACCACCGCGAGCACCGCCAGCCCGACGAACACCCCCAGCAAAACAAGCAAGACAACGAGAGCCATGATATCCATGATACTCCATTTTCCAAATGTTCAGGCCTTAGCCGCAGAACTGTCTCGCTCAGCCGCTTTCCGCCACAGCCTTCGGGTTTTCCCACGGCGCGGCCATTTGCACGGCGACCGAGATGCTCCCGGCGACCATCAAAAGCCACGGCTGCGGGAAATGCCACACCCCGGCGACCACCGCCGCGACAACCCCCGTGACGGCCAGCGTCCAAAGGCTCAGCCGCGACGACCGCAACGGATCGGCTTGCCGCCACCAGCGGAGCACGAGAAACAACGTGCCGAAGGCGGCCATGTGAGCCATCACCAGCGGCCGGCCGTCGCCGGCAAAAAAACTTGGCGGCAATTGGTAATCGGGCGGTTTCGGATACTCCGAGCCAGGCGGCAGGCTAACCAGAAGCGAGTCGGCCATGCCGAACGCGGCCGCCCCGACAGCCAGCCCAATGACCATCATCACGAACCGGCGGAGCATCGGCTCGCCGGGCGTGCCTTCCCAGAATTTCGCCGGCACGAGCACGGCCCAACTGCCCAGAACGCTCACCAGGGCGAGCCAGGCCGCCTGTTCGGGCCGCGTGGTGGTGCCCTGGTAACTGCTCAGCAGGACCATGACCACGCACATGGCCAACGCGACCATGGCCGCGCCCAGCATCGAGCCGACCAACTCCGTCAGCCGTTGGCGCGGCGGCTTGGCCACCAGTGCGGCGGCGACTTCCTTCGCCGGAGGCTGGCGACGATGCCACCGGCGGCGCGACTCGTGCCGCGCGGCTTGGTGTTCTGCCCGCGGCGGTTCCGGCGGCTTTGCTCCCGGCTGAGCCGCGGCCCGGCGGGCATCGACCGCGCGAACCGCCGGCCGCACCAACGCCCGAATCACACGATAAACCCCGTAGGCGAACAGCGAGACGATCAGCAACGGGATCCATGTTCCCGCCATCGCCAGCACCACGAACAGGCCGACGACGAGAATAATGAGCTTCAGTGGCGTTGCGAGCCGCGCATCGCGCCAAGCGGTCCGGAGCTGGTGCCAGGCGTCGAGCACCGCGCGGAGGATTGGCTCGTCGTCGACCGGTTCGGCCAGGACGATCGTCGGCTTGGATACCGTGGCATCCGGTCGGCCCGACGCGGCATTGGCCGAACCGGAGCCCACCCGCGCGCCGCCCGGAGGTACTTGGCTCGGCCCGGGCAAGGCGGCAATCATCTCGCCGGCCGAGGCGAACCGCCGCGCCGGGTCCTTCTCCAGGGCTTTGGCCACGACGCCGCGATACGGCTCGGCCAGGGCCGACAGGTCGGGCTTGGCCGTCAGGTGTTTCATCAGCACCTCGCCGACGCTCTCGCCCTCGAACGGCACGCGGCCGGTCAGCAGTTCGCAGAGCAGGATGCCCAGGGCGTAGACGTCCAGCTCCTTGCCGTAGCGGCCGTTGGCCACCTCGGGTGCCATGTAGTGGACCGTGCCGACGCTCTCGGTATGCCCGCTGCGGCGGCTGCACGAGATGAACTTCGAGAGGCCATAGTCGCCGACCTTCACGACGCCCTCGTCGGAGAAGATATTGCCCGGCTTCAGGTCGCGGTGGACGATGCCGTGGTCGTGCAGGTAGGCCACGGCCGTGGCGACGCCGTGGAACCAGGCCAGCGCCTCATCGCCCGGCAATCCGCCGGACGCTGCATCGAGCAGGTCCTCCAGCGAGCCGCCGCCGATATACTCCATCACCACCCAGGTGTCGCCGGCGGTGTCCTGGCGGATGTCGAAAATGGCCAACAGGTTGGGGTGCTTGAGGTTCAAGCACTGGCGGATGCCGCGTAGCTCGACGTCGAGGTTCCGCCGGATCAGCTTCAGGGCGACCTCCTTGCCGGCGTCGCTGATGGCGTAGTAGATCTCCCCGAAGCCGCCCTGGCCGACCCCCCGTTTGATGGTGTAACCCTCCAGAGGGCGCGAGCCGCCGGGATAGGTGAAGCGTGCGCCAACCTGCTCTGGGGCAGACGCGTCGTGAGCATTGGCGTGCCGCGGCATCTCGTCCCCCTTGGGCATCACGGAAACCACCTGTTCGTGCATCGTTGGGCTATCCAATTGTACCAGAAACGGGGAGTCGCTACATCGACTCCAGATTCATCGAGAACCCCTCGCCCTCAATGCGGCAGTTTGGCCCGACCGGCCCGCAGTCGTGGTGCGTATGCCCGTCGATCCGGAACTCTCCCTGGGTGCGGCAATACATGGCGTCGCCCTCGCGGAACAACAGCACATCCTGCGGCCAGCGGCGGCAGACGACGTGGTTGCGGGCGTTGGGCCCGAGGATGCAGCTGTCGGCCATCAGCAACACGGCGTCGGCCGTCGGCTGGGTGCGGTGCCGGCTTGCGAATTCCAGCCGGGCCGTCGCGCTGAGCGGGTGGGGGCGGCGGAAGACAAGCTTCACCGCCGAGCCCAACTCGATGCGGCTGCCCTCCCGCAATGGGGCAAAACGCTCGACCGACCGGCCGTCGACCCGGGCGTCGCGGATCGCCTCCAGCAGGTAGCTCTCGCCGTCGCGGACGATTCGGGCGTGGCGACCGGAAAGATCACCCAAAATCGGCACATCCACACCGCGACCGTGGATCGGCTGGCCGAGCGTGACCTGGTCGGCCAGGCAGACCAGATAGCCGCCGACCGCGTCGACCCACAGCATTCGTCGGTTGCTTTCGCGCTGGCCGCGCTCATTCATGGTCTTTCCCGTAATTCGTCCCACCATCGCCATCGTTTTATGCCCATCGATTGCTACAATCACGGGTTGACCGCCACGGCGGTCGGCTGGG
>Ga0180434_10009503_pt1 | contig 10556 bp, 5 predicted proteins | sample SS_ome_7_FD_132453 | JGI IMG/M metagenome (GOLD analysis project Ga0180434, IMG submission 132453) | Hypersaline lake sediment archaeal communities from the Salton Sea, California, USA - SS_1_D_2 metaG | ecosystem: Environmental > Aquatic > Non-marine Saline and Alkaline > Hypersaline > Sediment... | reverse complement strand
GGTGAAGACCAGGTCGAGGTCCTCCTCGGCACACAGGCGCTCGAAGTCGCGCTCGCCGCGCGTGTAAAGCGTCGGCGCCGGCTGGCCGGCCTCTCGGATGATTCGGCTGGCGTTCTGGGCATGCGCCTCGCGGATGTCACACACCGCGACGACGTCGACCCCCTCACACTTGAGAAACTGGTTCACGTGGTTTGTGCCCATCCCACCCACGCCGACGAAGCCGACGCGCACGCGCCCCATCGCCGGCGTCGCAAACGGCTCGGCCGGCGCGGGTCCCATTGCGAGCCTGCGCCCTCCGGCGGTACAGCCCGTCATCCCCGCGCCGCCCAACGCCGCGCCGAGTCCGGCCAGCGCTCCGAGCTTCAGAAAATCCCTGCGGTTGTGCTCGTCGATCAGGCAATTCGACTGATCCTGTCTGCTCATGGTGCAATCCCTGTCGTTGAACTTGCCGTTTACTGGCTGCTCACAAGTAGCTGTGTCGAGCATGATAGCGTTAGAATCCGTCTGCGACTAACCGGGTTCTGCGCGGACGGTGGTCCGCGCCAACCGTTGTGAGACACGCATGAAACCCACACTCGTCATTCTCGCCGCTGGAATGGGCAGCCGTTACGGCGGCCTGAAGCAGCTCGAGTCCGTCGGTCCCGGCGGCGAGACGATCATGGATTACTCGATCTACGACGCCTTGCGCGCCGGTTTCGGCCAAGCCGTCTTCGTGATCCGCGACGACATGAAGGACGCCTTTCGGGAGACGATCGGCCGGCGCTACGAGCGGCACATCCCGGTTGCTTATGCCTTCCAGCGGCTCGAGGATCTGCCGGCCGGTTACACCGTTCCAGCCGGTCGCGAGAAGCCGTGGGGCACCGGGCAAGCCGTCCTGGCGGCGGCAGGGCGGGTGAACGAGCCGTTCGCTGTCGTCAACGCAGACGATTTCTACGGCGCAAACTCGTTTGCGGCTCTCGGGCGGTTTCTCCAGGAGGACGACACCGGCGACGTGCCGACGTACGCGATGGTCGGGTTCACGCTGCGGGAGACGCTCTCTGAATCGGGCACGGTCAATCGCGGTTGCTGTCGCTGCACCCCCGATGGTTGGCTCGAGGAGATCACGGAAATCGCCAACATTGAGGCGCACGGTTCCGATGCCCGTTACGTCGACGGGGCCGGCAACGAACATGTGCTGAGCGGCGACACCAGGGTGTCCATGAATACGTGGGGCTTTCGACCGGTGTTCCTGGAGAACCTGCGCGCGCAGTTCGAGCGCTTTCTGGAACAGAACGGCACGTCGTCGACTGCTGAATTCTATTTGCCGACCGGCGTACAGCAACTCATGCGCGCGGGTCGCGCGCGCGTCAGGGTCCTGCCCACGCCGGACCGCTGGGTCGGCGTCACGCATAAGGAGGACCAGCCGCGCGTCATCAGGATGATCGGCGAGCTGGTCAGCCGGGGCGACTACCCGCTGAAGCTCTGGGAGTAAGCATGCCGTACGACCCGGAGACGCCCGCCGCGCATTTCGCCGTCGACGGACGACTGGTTGGCGTGGAGCCGACGAGCGGCCACATCAATGACTCGTTTATCCTGACGTATGAGCGAAGTGACGGTCCCGCGCGTTTCCTGCTGCAACGCATCAACGAATCTGCGTTTCGTCGGCCGGTGGAGGTGATGGACAACATCCAGCGCGTCACGGCTCATATCGCCGGCAAGTTGAAAGCGCAGGGCGTGGCGGACGTTCACCGCCGCGTGCTGACGCTGGTGCCGACGCACGACGGCGAACCGTATCATCGTGACGCGGCAGGGGGGCACTGGCGTCTCTACCATTTCATCGAAGGCACGCGCGCCAGCGAGGCAGTTGAAACCCCACGACAGGCCGAGTCCGCCGGCCGCGCGTTCGGTACGTTTCAGCGCCTGCTGGCGGACTTCGCCGGCCCGCGCCTGCACGAGACGATCCCCGATTTCCACAACACGCCGCTGCGCTACGAAGCGTTGGACCGTGCCGTGCAGGTGGATTCGCACAATCGCGCCGCCGTCGCGCGCGCGGAGATCGAGGCTGCCGAGCGCTGGCGCCCGCTTGCGGGTGTCCTGCTCGACCTGCACCGGGCGGGCGAGCTTCCGGAGCGCATCGCGCACAACGACGCCAAGATCAGCAACGTCCTGCTCGACGAGTCCACCGACGAGGCACTCTGCATCGTTGATCTCGACACGGTCATGCCCGGCCTCGCGCTCTACGACTTCGGCGACATGATCCGCTCGATGGCCACCACCGCCGCCGAGGACGAGACCGACCTGTCGAAGATCGAGGTCGAGCTGCCGCTGTTCGAGGCGCTGGCCCGCGGGTACATGGGGACGGCGGGCGAGTTCCTTACGGCGGCGGAGCGCGCGAGCCTCGTAATCGCCGGCAAGGTGATCACGCTCGAACAGGCGGTCCGCTTCCTGACCGATTTTCTGGTCGGCGATCAGTATTACAAAACGTACCGGCCGAATCACAACCTGGAGCGCGCGCGAGCGCAGCTCAAGCTGCTGGAGTCGATCGAGCGGCACGAGGCGGCGATGCTGCGGCTGGTCGAGCGGTGTTGACCCTGGCGCGGCTTCAAAAACTCTGTAGCGTCCGACCTCCGTGTCGGACGTCGAACGCCGAGTGTTCTCAACGGCCGACCGGGGCGTCGGCCGCTACACATCTCAACGGCCGACCGGGGCGTCGGCCGCTACACATGACCGGCAGCGCGCGTCGGATTCGGGGCTGTGGGGTCAAGGTGCTCAAGATGCTCATGCGCGCGCGACCCGTAAATGAGACTCTTGGCTCTCTGGCCGTTGCGGTTGGGGGGCGGGTTGGCGGAGCATTCTGCATCTCCCGGCGGCGGCACACGCCGCGCGCGGCGACTTTCTCAGGGATTGTAGGCGGTGGGGAGGGGGCGACGAGCGGTGAATGAGAGCTGACGTGCAGGTTGGGGGGTTCTGGCGGGATCGGGTGGTTTCTGATGTACCAGCCGATTGGCAGGCCTTGGTTTTTGTACGGCGGAGTTTTTTCGAACGATTTGTAGCAGGCTGGTGGCCGAGGTGTTTCATGGGCGCGACGGCCTGCCCTACGTCCTGGTCGGTCCGCACCTGGAAGAGGTGAAGCACCTGCCTATAATCGCGGCTCGGCGCAATGACATCCGCGTTTGAGAGACTTAAGGAGTTGAGCATGTTGTCTCGTTCCGTTTTCCGTTTTCTTCTGTCGTTGCCTTTCGCGTTGTTGGTAGTCGGGTGCGCTGCGTGGCCGGCGGATGTGGAAGTGTCGCTGTCGAAGGCCGGCGGGAATCGCGTGGAGCTCGAGAGAGTGCTGAAGCACTACCGGAAGCTCGGTGATCCGCAGAAGCTCGAAGCCGCTGAGTTCCTGATCGCGAACATGGACGGCCACGGGTACATCCTGACCGCCTTCTACGACAAGGAGGGCAACGAGGTCGAGTTCGAGGCGCTCGACTATCCGAATCTCACGGAGGCGCAGGCGGCGTTCGACGTGCTCGAGAAAGAGCACGGCGAGCTCGACTACGGCACCAAGCGCTTCGAGGCCGACCTCAAGACGGTCAGCGCCGAGTACCTGATCGAGAACATCGACCTGGCGTTTCAGGCCTGGCGTGAGAAGCCCTGGACGCAGGACCTCACGTTCGAGGCGTTCCGCGAGTACATCCTCGGATATCGCGGCGACAATGAGCCGGTCAACTCGTTCCGCCCCACCTGCCTGGCACGCTACGCCGACCTGCCCGCGAAGATGAAGGACCCGACTGACGTTTACGAGGCGGCCCGGCTGGTGCGGCAGGACGTGCATCGCTGGGTGCCGTTCAACGACCTCTACTACCTGCACCCCGACGATCAGAGCTTCGCGGAGATGACCCGCAGCCGCAACGGCCGCTGCGGCGACATCAGCAACATGATGATGTACGCCATGCGGAGCGTGGCGATCCCGGCGGCGGTCGACTTCACGCCGTGGTGGGCGGATCGCGACAACAACCACGCCTGGGAGGTGATTCTCGACAAGGACGGGCGCGGCAAGGCCGGGTTGTCGAACCGGGCCGCCAAGATCTACCGCAAGACGTTCGCGATCCAGCGTGACAGCCTGGCGTGTCGCGCGGGCGAGGATGCGACGCTGCCGCGGTTTCTCAACAGCCACAACTACCGCGACGTCACCGACCAGTACATCGACACCACCGACGTCACGCTCCGTCTGAAAGAAGACTGGCCCGCGGGAACACGCTTCGCGTACGTCTGCGTCTTCAACGGCGGCAAGTGGCGGCCAATTCACTGGAGCGAGATCGACGGCGACCGCGTCACGTTCACCAAGATGGGCCGTAACATCGCCTATCTGCCGGCGTATTACGTTGACGAGGAGGTCGTGTCCGCTGCGCCGCCGTTCATCCTGACGCGCGACGGGGACGTCCGGATGCTCGCCGGCGAGGATGGGGCGGAATTGACGATCGAGCTGACGATCACCAAGCCGGAAACGCCCGACGCCGACACGCAGGTCACCAGGCCGATGATCGTCGTCAAGCCGGGCAAGACGTACGAGCTGTTCGCCTGGCGCGACGGCTGGCAATCACTGGGCAAGCAAACCGCCGGAGATGAGCCGGTCTCGTTCGACTCGGTCTCGGCCGGCAAGTTGTACTGGCTGGTCCAAGAGGGTTCCCGTCGACTCGAACGCATCTTCACGATCGAGTCCGGCAAGCAGGTCTGGTGGTAAAGTCGTCCTTGGCAGCAGATATGGATGTAGCGTCGGACCTCCACGCGTGTACATGTTTGACGCACCTTCGTACAGGTCTGCGGATGCCGAAGATGCCGGGAGTGGCGCGGAGCCCCGGAGGGGCAACTGAGAGTAGCCACGGGCGCGAGCCCGTGGAGAGCGACGTACGCAGGTGCGAGCCCCGGAGGGGCGATTGAAACCTCTGATCGATCACTCAATCGCCCCTCCGGGGCTCGCACCTCACGCTGCCACCCGCCACCCAGGGCTGACGCCCTGGGCTACTCTCAAACGTCCCTTCGGGGCTACTGGCACGCTGAGCACGTGCCACTGTTCAGCGTTACCGCAGCGCCGGGCCTCCGCGTCCGAGGTTTTCACACGATCCAAGAGGTCGCTGAACTCACACGTCCGGCGCCAAGCGCTCTTGCGGCCCGCCTGCTATCCGTGCCACAGCGCCGCCGCCGGGATCGGCTGTTTCGTCACGCCCGGACCTTCGTAGCTGACCTCCAGAGCGCGGCCGCCGCCGGCCTGGAAGTACTCGACGCGGATGGGGTGCTGGCCGGCCTTGAGGATCACCTGGCCGCTCTTTTCGCTCGCAGCGTGCAGACCGTCGTTGTCGACTACGACCTCGGAGCCGATCAGCAGCCGGCTGCCGTCGTCGGATTTGAGGTAGAACGTGTACGTGCCATCGGCAGGGGCTTCGATGTAACCGGTGAACGTCAGCGCGAAGTTGTCGTCGCGTTTCCGCGCATTGAGATCGAACGTGTTGACCGCGCCCTCCGCGACCGGCTCGAGCTCATCGAAGTTCGGCAATTTCTGGAAGCGGCCCTCGTAGTATGCATACGCCAGTCCAGGGACCGCGTTGGCGACCTGCACCGGCTCGAGCGGGTGGAGCTTGCGGAAGTAGTACTCGGCGACGCCGCTGCTGCGGCCATTCTTGAGAATCGTGCGGGCCTTGACCCGGGTCGATTCGGTCAACTTTAGTGGCTTGGTGTATTTGGCGGAACTTTGCGCCGGCTCGCTGCCATCGAGCGTATAGTGCACCTCGCCCCGGCCCAGCGGGTTGTCGAGTGAGACTTCCAGCAAATCGGTGAAAACCGTGTCCTTCGTGGTGCAATCCGGTGGAGACAGGAAGTACGTCACGCCCAGCGCATCGAGCCGCGCATAATGCGTCTTCATGCGCTTCTGAAAACCCTTCCAGTCGCGCTTTCCCTTCGGCGACCAGCCGACCTCAGCCAGCGCGCAGAGCCGCGGAAACACCTGCCAGTCGACGCGGTGTTGCGGGGCGTGCTCGGTCCACATGTTGCCTTCGAGGCCGAGAACGTGCCTGGCCTGTTCGGGCGTCAGCTCCGCCGGCGTCGGCTCGAAAGAGTAGCAGGTCTTCAGGTCGATGAAGCCCATCTGCGTCGGCTCGCCCGGGGCACGCCACTGGGCATAGTCCAGATAGCAATGGCTGGTGGGTGAGGAGATCACGTCGTGGCCCGCCGTCGCCGCCGCGATCGCCCCTTTCATCCCGCGCCAGGACTGCACGGTCGCGTTCGGCGCCAGGCCGCCTTCCAGAATCTCGTCCCAGCCGATCAGTCGGCGGCCCTTGCTGCTCAGGAACTTCTCGATCCGGCGAATGAAGTAGCTCTGCAACTCGTGCTCGTCCTTGAGACCTTCGGCCTTGATGCGATCCTGGCATTTCGGGCATTGCTTCCACCGCTCCTTCGGGCACTCGTCGCCGCCGATGTGAATGAACTCGGACGGGAACAGCTCGATGACCTCGGACAGCACGCCCTGGAGGAACTCGAACACCTGGTCGTTGCCGGCGCAGTAGACCTCGGAGTGCACGCCCCATCGTGTGGCGACCTCGAACGGACCGCCGGTGCACGACAATTCGGGATACGCCGCCAGCGCGGCGACGCAGTGCCCCGGCATCTCGATCTCGGGCACGATCGTGACGTAGCGGCTCTTGGCGTAGTCGAGGATCTCATGCACCTCTTTCTGCGAGTAAAAACCGCCGTAGCGCTCGTCGCCCTCGCCGCGCCACGCGCCGATCTCGGTCAGTTTGGGGTACTTCCTGATCTGGATTCGCCAGCCCTGGTCCTCGGTCAGGTGCCAGTGCAGGACGTTCATCTTGTGGTAGGCCAGCAGGTCGATGTAGCGTTTGACGAAGTCCTTGCTCATGAAGTGCCGACCACAGTCGAGCAGCATGCCGCGCCAGCGGTAACGCGGCTGGTCGGTGATGCGCACGCACGGAAGCTGCCAGGAGAGCGGATTGCTGGGGTGTGGCGTCAGCAGCTGCCGAATCGTCTGGACACCCAGGAAAATCCCGCGCGGCTGCGGGGCCTGGAGCAGGATCTTCATCGGCGTGACGACGAGTTGGTAGCCCTCTTCGCCCGGTGAGGCGTCGCGCGCGGGCATCAGCAGAAACTGCGCGCCCATGGCCTGGTCGCTGCCCACGAGTTTCGCCGGCAGGCGCGTCTGCTCTTTCAGACACTGGACCAGGTACTCGGCCACGGCCTTACCCTCCGCGTCCTTCGCCTCGGTGTAGACCTGGATTTCGCCCGACAGCGTGAACGATCCCTGCAACGAGCGCATTTCCGCCGGCTGCGGAACCAGCGCGGGGAGGTCATCGGCGGCGGCGACCGCACTCGCGGCGAACGCCTGCAATCCGACTGCGAAAATCACCATAGCGAATCTTCCAGCAAGCATGGCAAACCTCACAAACTCATGGGAGCGGGGATAGTTGGACGTCATGCTGAGCGCAGCGAAGCATCTTGCCACGTTCGCGACCAGATTCCTCGCTGCGCTCGGAATGACAACGTTCAACATTTCCCGCTCGCGGCAATTGCTCTGGCACTTATCGTGTGCCATCTCAAGCTCTGCATCAACCGTTCGGTAGCATGCATGTGCGTACGGATCATTCGACAACTTCAGGTTTTCGCATGGTCGTAATCAACAGAATCAGCACAATGACACTGACGGCACACACCGTGGTAAAGACCGCTCCCAGCGTGGTGTTGCCGTAGATCCAGTAGCCGGTGCCGAACAGGGCGCTATAGATGGCGAGGCAGCCGGCGACCATGCAGAGGATTCCGGCCGGCAGGTTGGATCTTCCGCCCTCGGGGCCCGTGATGGTGACACCATCGCGCGCGGCTTCGTCGATCACCTTTCTCCAGCCCGGGCCGCCGGGGCGGTTCAGACGATAGAAGCTGCGGAGCGTCTGCTCATCGTCCGCCGGCGTGATCAACGTGACGACGACCCAGCAGACCGTGGTGATCCCGACGCCGATCAGCAGCTTGTGCCAATCGGCCAGCACCTCCGGCGCCCAGAATTGCATGTAGACGGCGATGATGAACGAGACGACCATCGCGGTCAGCTCGCTGTACGGATTGATCCGCCACCAGAACCAGCGCAGGATGAAGAGCAGGCCGGTTCCGGCACCAATCTGCAACAGAATCTGAAAGGCCTGCAACGCGTTCTCGAGCCATAGCGCGAATCCGCCGGCCACCACCATCAGCAGAACCGTGGAGGCACGGCCAACCCAGACCTGCTCGCGGTCGCCGGCGTCCTTGTTGATGAAGCGCTTCCAGAAGTCGTTTACCACGTAGCTCGAACCCCAGTTCAGATGCGTGGAGATCGTGGACATGTACGCGGCGATCAGCGATGCCACCACCAGACCCAGCAGGCCGGCCGGCAGGAAGGTCAGCATGGCCGGATAGGCCAGGTCGTGACCGAGTTTACCGAATTCGGTCTTGGGAAACGCCTCCTTGATCGCCGTCAGCCCCTTCTCCTGAATCTTCAGGCTCTCGATCTGCTGGCGCGTGGCTTCTTCGAGAGCGGCAGGATCCGCTCCCCATTGCTCAACCAGCGGTTGTAGTTCCGTGCTTTTCAGTGTCTGCTCGGCAGCCTCCCGGTCGGCTTGTGAATCGAAGGGGAACACGATCAACGAACAGAGCGCCACGAGGATCCAGGGCCACGGCCGCAGGGCGTAGTGGGCGGCGTTGAAGAAGAACGTGGCCCCGACCGCGTGCGTCTCATTCTTCGCTGACAGCATGCGCTGGGCAATGTAACCGCCGCCGCCAGGCTCCGAGCCCGGGTACCACACGCTCCACCACTGGACCGCCAGCGGAATGATCAGGATCGCCACCACCGTGTTGAGATTGCTCGACCCGTCGGGGTTGGTCAGTGCCGGCAGGATCGACAGCTTGCCTTGCAGGTGCTCGCTGGCGAGCATGCCGCTCAGGCCGCCGACCTCGGGCTGTCTGAGAGCGATCACCGCTGCGGCGAACGCCCCGATCATCGCGACGATGAACAGCAGGAAGTCGGTGAACAGTACGGCTCGCAGCCCGCCCAAAGCACTGAAGATCACCGTGACCAGCGAAGCGATCAGGATCGTCTGGATCGGCGTGAAGCCGAGCATCACGCGTCCGATCTTGATCGCCGCCAGCGACACCGCCGCCATGATGCAGATGTTGAAGAACACGCCCAGATAAAGGGCGCGAAACCCACGGAGGAACGCCGCCGGCTTGCCCGAGTAGCGCAGCTCGTAGAACTCGACGTCGGTGGTCACGCCGGACCGCCGCCACAGCCGCGCGTAGACGAAGACCGTCAGCATCCCGGTCAGCAGAAACGCCCACCAGACCCAGTTGCCGGCCACGCCGTTCTGACGAACGATGTCGGTCACCAGGTTGGGCGTGTCGGTCGAGAAGGTGGTCGCGACCATCGACATGCCCAGCAGCCACCAGGGCATGGCCCGGCCCGAGAGGAAGAACTCCGAGGTGTTCTTCCCGGCCCGCCGCGCCACCAGCAGGCCGATCGCCAGCGAGACGACGAAGAAGCCGATCACGAACGTCCAGTCGAGCGTTTCGAGTCTCATGGATGGTCCTTTGGCAGCCTCTCCAGGTGGCTTGGATCACGGTTGTCCGTGGCGGTTGATACGCTCCCGGTCGCCGACGCAGCGCTGTTCATATTACTCCGAGCGGAAAACGTCGAGCGTTGTCATTCCGAGCGCAGCGAGGAATCTGCTTGAGAACGCGGCAAGATGCTTCGCTTCGCTCAGCATGACGTTCGACGATTTCCGCACCCGTCAGTATGTGTCCCGTGGGGCCGGCGCCCCGCCGGTGACACTGCGGCGCATTTGCTAACCCGCCTCACGGGGTTTGGCCAGCACGAACGCCTCGATCGCCTCGTACTCCGGCAGTCCCAGCTTGTCGTATGTCTCGGCGGTAGGGCGGTTGCGGTCCTCGGCCCGCTTCCAGAACTCGCGTGTGTCCCACGGGCCCGGAAAGAGTGCCTTGTCCTTCTGCGATTCGTGCTTGAAGACCGCCATCCGTTTGCGCTCGACTTCGTCCGGGCTGAGCGGGACCGCCATGTCGATCATGTGCGGATCCCATTCCTGCCACGCGCCACGATAGTGCCAGACTTCGCACAACCGCATCCACGCGCGGTCGGCCAGTTGAGTCAGCGCCCGCTCGATCGCTGTCAGACAGACCCGGTGCGTGCCGTGCGGGTCGGACAGATCGCCGGCGGCGTAGATCAGGTTGGGCTGCACGTCCTCCAGCAGATCCGTGACGATTCGGATGTCCTGGTCGCTCAGCGGCCTCTTCTTGACGCGGCCGGTTTCGTAGAACGGCATGTCGAGAAAGTGAATGTGCTCGAGCCGCACGCCGGAATAGTGGGCTGCCGAGCGTGCCTCGCTGCGTCGAATCAACGCCTTGATCTTCTGCAATTCGGCACTGTCGATCTCGCCGGGCTTTTTCTTGGCCACGAACGAGCGGACGGCCTCTTCGATCCGCTCCGCATCCTCCTCGCTGAACAGGTCGAACCCATGACAGAAGTCGGAGACGAAATCGGCGTGGCGAAT
>Ga0180434_10009501_pt1 | contig 10558 bp, 8 predicted proteins | sample SS_ome_7_FD_132453 | JGI IMG/M metagenome (GOLD analysis project Ga0180434, IMG submission 132453) | Hypersaline lake sediment archaeal communities from the Salton Sea, California, USA - SS_1_D_2 metaG | ecosystem: Environmental > Aquatic > Non-marine Saline and Alkaline > Hypersaline > Sediment... | reverse complement strand
TGCGGGTGCGCTGAGACCGTGTTGGCGGCGAACTGATGTGGGTGCACGGTCTCGATATCGGCCTGCACGAGCACGCGTGCTGCGCTGAACCCGGCGCGTCGATCGTCGGTGACGATGGCGTCGGCTTTGCCGATGATCGCCGCATGAGCGACGTGGCCGTCGTCAGGATCGTTGAGCCCGTAGCTGTAGTCGCGGTCTTTGGGAGCCTGAACCTCGGCTCCCGGAAACGCCCGCTTCAGCTGGTCGAAGAGGTGCTGTCGGCGGCTGGCGCTATCGCTGATTCCACGCTTGGCGTGTAGGCCGGCCAGTACGTAGTCCAGCTCGAAGAGGATCCCCGATCCCCACACGGGGGCGTAAGCCTCCTCTGTTGCCAGCTGCAGCAGGAAGTCGCGCTGAAGGCTCGGCACAAGGGCGCAGGTGTCGAGGACAGCGCGATACACGTGGGCGATTCTTTCAGGCGGCGCGGACGGTCAGCGCTTGCGTTTCGCCTCGGCGAGCAGCTCGGCGACCTCTTCGGCGTCGGTATCCGCAAACTCCGCCGAGCTCTCGGTGATGAACCGGTTGCGCCGGGTGTGAAGCTCTTCACGGTAGGCGAGAACATCGGCAAGCCGCAGCTTGCGCCGGACCGCGCCAGGTACATGCGCGTGCAGCTCGCCGTCCTGGATGAGGCGAACCACCGTGGGGCGGCTCAGGCCGAGGATCTCCGCGGCCTGCTGGGTGGAAATTTCCTGGTCGCGGGTCAGGATGCTGATCGACTGACCGTGGCTGAGTGCGTGGGCGACCCGCTTGAGGACGTCGTAGAGCTGCTCGGTCAGTTCGACACGATCATGTTCGCCAGCGCCGGACAGGAAGAAGGCAGGCTCAGGAGAGGCCCCGTGGCGGACCTCGTGCGCCTCGATGAAGCTGAGGACATTGGCAAGCCCATCAGCATCGGCCGGAACCGGGTTAACAATCTCCGCGGAGGCAGCGATCATGGGTCTCACTTCCTCTCATTCCACTCTCGGAACCCGACCCATCGTAGCAAGGTTACGAAAGTTACGAAAGGTTGGTACGTCAGCGTTGTGGGCTTGCAACGCGGCGGTCAGCAGCGATCTGGCGCGCAGCCACGTATGCGTCCTGAGCGATCTCGACCACATCAGCCAGTGTCGTGTCGGGGGCCGGATTCCTGCCTTCCGCCGTCGGTGCGATGGTCACGGATTTGGTCACCAATTCCCCCGAAACGGGTGAAAATCATGCGACTCAGTGAAACCCTTCGCGAAGCTCAACCACAGTTGACCAGCGCTAATAAAATTATAAAACGGTTGTGGCACAACTGAATTCAACTCATAACCCAGAGGTCGCAGGTTCAAATCCTGTCCCCGCTACCAGGTAAAACGTCCCTCGGACGGAAGTCCGGGGGCCGTTTTCGGCTGAAGACAATATCAGCGAGCTGAACCTCGAATGGATTGCGTTTCGCGGTGAATTGACATCGGCGAGGACGCGCCTCTACCGTAGGAATCTAGCTCCCTGCCGTCCTCCGGGACTGGCAGGGCTTTTTCTTTCCGGGAGCGTTTAGTGGCGGAGTTGCTCCGGGCATGCGTGGTGCTCGATCACCAAAACATGCATCTCACAGCCCACGGGCTCTTTGATGCGACTCGCTATGGACCCAAACATGACTGCCTTGTTGATCCGCTCACTTTTTCAGTGAACCTTGTCAACGCGCGCAACGCTCGGCAGAAGCCCGGCTATCCGGCAGCTCAAGTCAGCTCGGTCCTTGTTTTCAGGGGCCTGCCTTCACCCGAACACGATCAAGCTGCGTATGCCCGCAGCCTTGCCCAGCAGGCGCACTGGGAGCGAGATCCGCGGGTGAAGGTGCATCTTCGTCCGCTGCGCTACCGCTATAGCTATGACGATCAAGGGCACCTGATGCGCAATGCCGACGGTGACAAGCAGGTGATTGGGGTTCAAGAAAAAGGCATTGACGTGCTCTGCGCGTTGGCCCTTGTCAGGGAGGCGGCATCTCCAGACAACGACCTGTTGATTCTGGCTTCGCACGACACTGACCTGGAACCGGCGCTGGACGAAGCGATTCGACAGAATCATGCGAAGGTCGAGACGTGCCAGTGGTTCCGATCTGATGGCCAACGCCACACCAAGCAGCTGCGACCCGAAGGCCGCACGATCTGGAACACCCGCCTTGGCGAGGCCGAATTCCGCCGGTCCTGGGATTTAAGCAGCTACCAGTAGCAGTTGGGGTGAACGCAAGCGAAATTGTCAGCGGCATTTCCTAGGCTCTCCTGATGGACTACCCGACGATCGCCGCGCTGCGCGACCGGCACCCCGCCTGGCGGCTGCTGCGTGCCGGCAACGCGGTGCTGATCCTGTCCTTTCTGGGCGGGTTCTTCGTCGAGGGCAACCGCGGTGCGTGTTCGGCCAGCGAGCTCGCGGCCGCCCTGGACGACCAGCTGCACGCCTTGAACGCCGAGATCCCCACCGAGGGCGGCGAGCCCAGATTCCCGAAGGAGCCGCGCGCCTATCTGGAGGACTGGGCGTCCACCGAGTCCGGCTACCTCAGAAGGTTCTATCCGCCCGGCGACGACGAGGTGCACTACGAAGTCACCGCGGCTTTCGAGAAGGCCTACTCCTGGGTGGTGACGCTGCAGGGACGCTCCTTCGTGGGAACCGAGTCCCGGCTGCACACCGTGGTCGCACTGCTGCGCCAGATCGTGCACGGTACCGAGGAGCAACCCGAGGTCCGGCTGGCCGAGCTGCGCCGCCGCCGTGACGACATCGACGCCGAGATCGCAGCCGTCGAGTCCGGCACCGTTACGGTGCTCGACGCCACCGCGGTCCGCGACCGCTACCAACAATTGTCGGCGACGGCGCGGGAACTGCTGTCGGACTTCCGCGAGGTCGAGGAGAACTTCCGCCGGCTGGACCGCGCCGCCCGGGAGAAGATCGCCGCGTGGGACGGGTCGAAGGGCGAGCTGCTCGCCGACCTGGTCGGCAGCCGCTCGCAGATCGCCGGCTCCGATCAGGGCCGCAGCTTCCAATCGTTCTACGACTTCCTGCTCTCCGAGGCGCGCCAGGACGAGCTCAGAGATCTGCTCGCCAAGGTCTCCGCCCTGGACACCATCGACGCCGACCGCCGGATCCGCGGGATCCACAACGACTGGTCCGAAGCCGCCGACCGGGCGCAGCGCACCGTGCGGCAGATCTCCGAGCAACTGCGCCGATTCCTCGACGACCAGGTATGGCTGGAGAACCGGCGGGTGCTGGACCTGGTCCGCGCGGTCGAGAGCGTGGCGCTCGACCTGCGCGCCAACCCGCCGGATTTCGGGCTGGAGGTCGACCAGTCCGGCATCGAGATCGCGCTACCGTTCGAGCGTCCGCTTTACCAGACGCCGACGGCGGTGGCGGTCGAGAGCGAGATTGTCACCGGCACTGAGGACGTCGACGCCGAACTGCTGTTCACCCAGAACTTCATCGACCAGACCCGCCTGGTCGACATCCTGCGCACGGTGCTGCCGGAGAACTCCTCGGCGTTGTTATCCGACATCACCGCGATCCACCCGATCGAGCAGGGCGCGGCGGAGATCGTCGGCTACCTCGCCCTCGGCGACGAGGACCTCACGATCGAGATGGACGACGCCGACGAGACTGTCCTGGAGTACATCGACCCCGCCGATCCGGACGTCACCAAGCGGGCCCGGCTTCCGAAGGTGACGGTGCGACGACGGTGATTAATGACCACGCAGTGGCCGCGGCGATCATCCGACTGATGCAGGGCGTCGTCTACCGGGAAACCGACGAGGACACCTGGATCACCCTGGAACGCCTCGGCGGCGGCGTCCGCGACCACTTCGCCACCATCGGGATCGACGTCGTCATCGACGACGTCGAGGGCTACGCCTACCTCCGCTCCCGGCCCACCGAGGACGGCGACGAGGCGCTGCCGCGGCTGGTGCGCAGAAGGGCCCTGACCTACAACGTCAGCCTGCTGCTGGTGCTGCTGCGCAAGCGGCTCGTCGAGCACGAAACCACCGGCGGGGAAGGCCGTCTGGTGCTGTCCACCGACCAGATCGTCGAAATGCTGCGGCTCTTCCAGTCCGAATCCACCAACGACGCGCGCGCCGTCGACCAGGCCGAGGCGACCATCAAGAAGGCCGCCGAGCTGGGCTTCCTGCGGCAGTTGCGCGGCCAGACCGACCAGTGGGAGGTTCGGCGAATCCTCAAGGCCTACGTCGACGCCCAGACCCTGTCCGACTTCGCGGCGAAGCTGCGGGAGTACGCGGGAGTGAACGACAGTGAGTGACGGACTGTTCTCGACGCTGGACCTCGGGGCGTCCCCGCGGGCCGGGTACCGCCTGCAGTACGCGGAGGTCTACAACTGGGGGACCTTCGACAACCAGGTGTGGCGGTTCACCCCCGGCACCGACACCGCGCTGCTCACCGGCGACATCGGCTCGGGTAAGTCGACCATCGTCGACGCCCTGACCACACTGCTGATGCCGTCGCACAAGGCCGCCTACAACAAGGCCGCCGGCGCCGAGGCCCGGGAGCGCACCCTGCGCTCCTACGTCGAAGGCCACTACAAATCCGAGCGCAACGAGGCGACGGGCCGCTCCCGCGCCAAGGGCCTGCGGGAGAACCGCCGGACCTACTCGGTGATCCTCGGGGTGTTCATCAACCACGGCTATGACGAGACCGTCACCCTCGCCCAGGTGTTCCAGCAGCGTGACAGCGCCGGGCAGCCCTACCGCTTCTTCGTCACCGCCACCAAGGCGCTGTCGGTCGACGCCGACTTCGGTCACTTCGGCTCGGACCTGAAGGATCTGCGCAAGCGGCTGCGCGCGTCGGGGGCGGAGCTCTTCGACGAGTTTCCCAAGTACGCAACGTCATTGCGGCGTCTGCTGGGCATCCGCTCGGAGCAGGCACTCGAGCTGTTCCACCAGACCGTGTCGATGAAATCGGTGGGCAACCTCAACGACTTCGTCCGCGACCACATGCTCGAACCCAGCGACGCCAGTGCGCGCGTCGGTGACATCATCGCCCACTTCGACGACCTCACCAAGGCCCACGACGCGGTCAAACGGGCCCGCGAACAACTCGAAGCGCTCGAACCGGTTGTCCAGACCGCGGCGAAATACGATGCGGCACTGGCCGAAAAGCAGTCGATCGAGCGGGAAAGCTCGGCTGTCCGGCTGTTCATGGCCGAGCTTCGCTCCGGTCTGCTCGCCACCGAGATCGCCGCGCTGGAAGCCGACGGCGCCCGGTTGTGGCGGGAGCAGGACGCCGCGAAAGCCAGGGAACGGAAACTCAAAGCCGACCACGACGCCCTCATCGAGGAGCGCGCCAAAGCCGGCGGGGACCGCATCGGCGAGCTCGAGCGACTCGCCGGCGAGGCCCGCGCCCAGGCGCAGACCCGGCGCGACGCCCGGGGCCGGTTCGACGCGGCCGTCGCCGACGCCGGTCTGGACCCGGTCGGTGACGGCACCGCCTTCGCTGCGCTGGCCGCCCGGGTCGGCGCCGAACGGCCGCGCCTGGCCGCTCAGAAGTCCGCACTGGACGGCGCGATCGCCGACGCCCACGGGCGGGAGAGCGAGCTGAAACGCAAGTCCGCCAAGGTCAAGGACGAGCTCGTGAGCCTGGAACAGCGCACCAACAACCTGCCCGCCGAACAGGTCGAGCTGCGCGCGGAACTCTGCGCCGCCCTCGGTGTGACGCCCGAGACGCTGCCGTACGCCGGTGAACTGCTCGACGTCAGCGATGAGCACGCGCAGTGGCGCGGTGCCGCCGAGCGGGTTCTGCGCGGGTTCGCGCTGTCCCTGCTGGTGCCCCAGCAGCACTACGAGGCCGTCGCCGGATGGGTCAACGGGCGCCGGCTCACCTTCGGCGGCCGGGGAGCCAAGCTGGTCTACGAACGGGTCCCCGGGCAGCGGGTGGCGCTGCAGCCGATCCCGCACGACGGGCTGGTACTGGCCGACTGCCTCGACATCAAGGACGGGCCCTTCCACGCCTACCTGACCCACGAACTCACCAAGCGCGCCGACTACCGGTGCGCGGCCGACCTTGAGGAGTTCCGCAACCACAAGCGGGCGGTCACCCGCGAAGGCCAGGTGCGTTCCGGGGAGCGCCACGAGAAGGACGACCGGCACCGCGTCGACGACCCCCGCCGGTGGGTGCTCGGCTGGGCCAACGAACGCAAGATCGCCGCGCTGCGCGACGAGCTCGCCGAGCTGACCACCGCGCTCGCCGCGGCCAGCTCGGAGTTGACCGGCCGCTACGCCCAGCGGGACGCCCTGCAGGACCGGCTGCAAGCCCTCGCCCGGATCGAGGAATACCGCTGCTGGGCCGACCTGGATGTCGATGAGGCCCAAGGGCGCGCAAGTGCGCACGATGCCGAACGGCAACGGCTGCTCGCCGGCTCGTCGCGGCTGGACGAGATCGCCCGGGCCATCGCCAACAACGACGCCCAAGCCGTCGCCGTCGCGGAGTTGATCGCCGACCTCACCGGCCGCCTGGCGACGACCGCCAAGGCGGCCCGGGACGCACAGGGCTCCAAGGCCCGCGACGACGCGTTCGTCGCCGCCCAGCCGGCGGACCAGTTGGCGGCGGCCCGATCCGCGTACGAGGCCCTGGAGACGCGCCTTGGGAAGAGGCGTCCGACGACCGCGGCGGCCTGCGCCGACACCGAGAGGGCACTGTCGGACGACATTCACCACCGGATCGGGCGCCTGGGGGAGCAACTCAACGGATACGCGCTGAACCTCAGCCAGCGAATGGCGGACTTCCTGCGCCGCTGGCCCGAACTGCGCGCCGACATGGACGCCAACGTCGAGGCCCGCGCCGATTTCCTGGCCTTCCGCGATCGCGTCGGCAACGACGACCTGCCCCGCTTCGAGGCGGAGTTCAAGGAGCAGCTCAACAAGAACGCCATCCAGGAGCTCGCCGGCTTCAACAACTGGCTCAACCGGCAGGGTTCGGCCATCGACGAGCGGGTTGACCGCATCAACGAAGCGCTCGGCGCGGTGCCCTACAACCCCGGCCGCTACATCCGCCTGGAGAAGGAACCGACCACCAATCAGGAAGTGGCGCAGTTCCGTTCCGATCTGCGCAACCTCACCAACGACAGCCTCGCTCTCGACGGCGACCAGTACTCCGAGCAGCGCTTCGGTGACGTCCAGCGGATCATCGAGCGGTTCCGCGGCCGGGAGGGCTACGCCGAGGCGGACAAGAACTGGACCCGACGGGTCACCGACGTCCGCAACTGGTTCGTCTTCTCCGCCTCCGAACGCGACCGCGAGTCCGACGCGGAGTGGGAGCACTACAGCGACTCCGACGGCAAGTCCGGCGGTCAGAAGGAGAAACTCGCCTACACCATCCTCGCCGCATCGCTGGCCTACCAGTTCGGGCTGGAGTGGGGAGTCGAGAAGTCGCGGGACTTCCGGTTCGCTGTCATCGACGAGGCGTTCGGCCGCGGATCGGACGTCTCCACCCGCTACGCCTTGCAGCTGTTCGCCACCCTCGGGCTGCAACTGCTCATCGTCACACCGCTGCAGAAGGTCCACGTCATCGAGCCGTACGTGAAAGCCATTGGCTACGTCGACAACCCGACCGGCCAGTTCTCCCGCCTGCAGACGATGACGATCGAGGAGTACCGCACCCGACGGGACGGCCGGCAGCCGTGAGCTGGACGACGCCTGCCGACATCGTCGCCAAGGTCAGGCGGCTATGGGACGACGGTTCACTGCTGCGGGCGTACGCCGAGGGTTTGCCGTTCGTTCCCATCGAGGTGCCGTTGCGAGGGCCCAAGCCGTCCCAGGTCGGGGACGACATCGGGGCGGTCCGTGAGTGGATCGCCGCCCTCGATGCCGGCAGGCGCGATGACAGCCGCTACACCCTGGAGTGGCAGTCGATCGGGGGCCGCCAGATCGGGCGCAACCGGATTCCCGTCCGTGCGGTCGTGTCCTCCTTTGAGCAGGCTTGGGCTCTATTGGGTGTGGCGGCGACAGTCCGCCGGTTCGACGAACTCTTGGCGCTGGCGGACGGGCAGCCCCTGGTTCGGGCCTGGGTCATTGCAAATCCGCATCGCGCGCTGGAATTGTTCGACGAGGTGCCGCGTTTGATCGCCGCCTACGTCTGGCTCGACGCGCATCGCGGCTCGCAGGTCTATCTGCGGGAGATCAGCGCACCCGGGGTCGACACCAAATTCGCCGAGAAGTATCGAGCGGTCTTGGCTTCGATGCTGGGGGTCTCGTCGACCGCTGGTGGGTTCCTGGCCGACCTCGGTCTGCGGTCCAAGCCGGGTTTGGTGCGGTTGCGGCCCGCGCCCTCGCTGGGTCTGCCGTCCTCGCTCACCGAGATCGCCGTGCGCTGCCACGAGTTGGCCCAACTCAGTGTCGAACCGCGGGTCGCCATCGTTGTCGAGAACGAGATCAGCTACCTGTCCGTCGACGTCCCCGACGACGGGATCGTGTGCTGGGGGAGGGGATTTGACGTCGACAGCGTGGGCCGGCTGCCGTGGCTGGCCGATGCCGACGTCCTCTACTGGGGCGACATTGACACCCACGGCTTCGCCATCCTCGACCGGCTTCGGGCGTGGCTGCCGCGGGCCCGCTCAGTGCTGATGGATCGCGAAACCCTGCTGGCCTATCGGGACCGCTGGGTGACCGAGGACAGGCCGGCGCGGGCGTCTCTGACGCGGCTGACCGACGACGAGGCTGACCTTTATTCGGAGTTGGTCGCGGACGGGTTGGGGGAGCGGGTTCGGTTGGAACAGGAGCGGATCGACTGGGGATGGGTGCAGGAACGGCTGGGGTAAGGAGTGCCGACGCCGGCGGGTCAGCGCTCACCCGAGGTCCTCGCTGCGATCGACGCCTTCGCCGAACGCGCCGGGCTTGCCCTGCGGGGTGGGCTGGAAGGATGTCGCTGCGACCAGGCCGTATCCCAGAGAGTTCCGTAACGATGTCGTGCGGGTCGCCCGTTACCGTGAGGACGGGTTGACGATCGAGCAGATCGCGACCGACTTCGGGATTCACCCGATGACCCTGACGAAGTGGATGCGCCAGGCCGATGTCGACGATGGCGCCAAGCCGGGCTCCAGCCGCACCGAGTCAGTCGAACGCCCTGGCCAATGCGGTGGCCCGCCGTGGCGATGTCGCCGGCTGCATCGTTCACAGCGACAGGGGCAGTCAATTCCGAAGCCGGAAATTCGTTCTCGCCCTGGGCCGCCACGACATGGTCGGCTCTATGGGCCGAGTCGGGGCCGCCGGTGACAACGCCGCCACGGAGAGCTTCTTCTCCCTGTTGCAGAAGAACGTCCTCGACCGCCGGCGCTGGGACACCCGCGAGGAACTGCGTATCGCGATCGTCACCTGGATTGAACGCACCCACCACCGGCGCCGCCGGCAGATCGGCCTGGGCCGGTAGACCCCGATCGAATTCGAAGCAATCATGACCGCACCGGCCGATCAGGCCGCGTGAACGAAACTGTCACCTGTCCGTGCCGCAGACCTCGCTTCCATCGACGCTGTTTACTTGCGAGACTCGGCTAATGCAGCGGGAGGAACTCCTCGAACAGCTTGCATCCCTGCGCATGGCGCCCCGCGGTAGCGGGGAGCGCTACCCCCATAAGCCGCTGCTGTTGTTGTGGCTGCTGGGACGAATGCAACAGCAGGGCAGTACGTCCTGCACCTACGAGGAAGCCGAGAAACCCGTCAGCCGGCTGCTGGATGACTTCGGACCGCCCTCGGCCAACCGATACCGCGCCGCGATGCCCTTCGTGCACCTGGAATCCGGCTTGTGGGAACTCAGTGGCGATGACGGCGAGCCGCTGAAAGACAACCGGGCATCGCTGTGTCGAGCCCATGCCAAGGGGCGCCTGCTCCCCGAGGTCGAGGAACTCCTTCGTGAAGACCCCGCCTTGATCGCCGAGTCCGCGCGACTGCTCATCGACCTCAACTTCACCTCGACCTACCTCGAGCCAATCTGTGCCGAGGTTGGACTGGATCTCGAACTCGCCGAAGAGGCGACCTGGCAGCGGCGCAAGCACTCCCGACAACCCCGCCGCCCTGGATTCCGCAGCCAGGTGCTGCACGGTTGGCGTAACAGGTGCGCGATGTGCGGCTATGACGGAGCCATGGGCCGCGACCCCGCCGGACTCGACGCCGCCCATGTGCTCTGGCATTCGCAGGGCGGTCCCGATGACGCGGACAACGGTCTGGCGCTGTGTTCGCTGCACCATGTTCTGTTCGACCTGGGTGCGCTCGGCCTGACCGCAGATCTGACCGTGCGCGTCTCACCGCATTATGTATCCCGCAGTGAACAAGGTGATCGTCTCGTGTACAGCCTGGACGGCAAGCCGCTATTGGACCCGGCGCCCAGGCACCCCGCGCCGAGCGCCCAGCACGTCGAGTGGCATTCCCGGCAGGTCTTTAGAAGCTCGGCCTGAACTTCATCAGCTGCCGGACGAGCACGACGCCGGCTCGCTGGGCATGTTGCGCACCGAGGTCCTCTGCCGCCAGTGCGGCAGTCACCTCGGCCATGTCTTCGACGATGGCCCCGAACCGACCGGCCT
>Ga0180434_10009500_pt1 | contig 10559 bp, 9 predicted proteins | sample SS_ome_7_FD_132453 | JGI IMG/M metagenome (GOLD analysis project Ga0180434, IMG submission 132453) | Hypersaline lake sediment archaeal communities from the Salton Sea, California, USA - SS_1_D_2 metaG | ecosystem: Environmental > Aquatic > Non-marine Saline and Alkaline > Hypersaline > Sediment... | reverse complement strand
GGCTCACCTCGGACGTGATGTCAACAATGTCGGAGTGTCCCTTGGTCTCGAGATGGACCTTTTTCGTGACAACCATACTCGCTCCTCTAGCTGTGAGCGTGCGGCGCGGCCCCTCGCGCCGCACGCCGTCGAAGCGCTACTTCGTGGATTCTACCCGCTTCCATAGGGTGTCCAGGGGACGATTAAGGATGCGGACCTTGATCAGAACCAGGACCCAGAGATGTAGCCTGGCGGCGAATAGGAGCAGTGTCCAGAGGACCTCGCGCGGGTTCTGGGGGTAGGTGAGCGCCAGGCGCGCCCCCGTGGTAAACTCGAGCCAGGCTGAGCGCATACGGACCGGGGACTCGCGCACGTAGGGCTGCGCGTAGCCTCCGGCGGACCGAACCTTCTGCCGGAGCCAGTCGCCATACGTCGTTGGATAGCGGACGTATACCTGTGCCTCCGGGGCATAGCGAATCCGGCAGCCCCGCGCGGCGATCCGGTGGGAGATGACAGCGTCCTCTGCCAGGGCATCCCCGGGAACCCTGTCTATCAAATGGGCGCGGAAGGCGAAGAGATAGCCCGAGCATAAGAGAAAACGGTCGTCGCGGTCCCTCTCGAAGCGCATCCGGTGGATTGCGTCCGTCAGCAGATGCGACCAATAGCCCATCAGCGTGTCGCGTGGATTGACGCTGACGGGGTGCCCCGTCACAGCGCCGACCCCCGGGGCCCCGAAAGGGGCCAGCAGGGGATCCAGCGCATCATCGTCAATCAAGACGTCCCCGTCGGTGAGCACCACGATGTCTCCCTCGGAGGATGCCAGCCCGGCGTTCAAGGCAGTGGGCTTACCCTGCTGAGGGTCTGCCACGTGGCGCACGCGCAAGGAACGCTGGGCATAATCGTCCACCACGGCCGTGGTCGCGGGGTCAGGACAGACCACGATCAGCTCCGACTCAGGCGGGAGCTGATCGAGAAAGGCCTCGATGGCCTGACCGACCGTCTCCGCCTCGCGAAAGGCGGTGATGATGACACTCAAGTTGGGTGCCAAGATTTGGGGAATGGCCTAGACCGCGTGGGTCTCCAGGGAGCTCAAGTCCCAGAGCTGGAGTCCCGTATCCGGGTCGTGACGGCGGCGAATGGAGGTCGGGGCCGTCTGGACGATGACCTCCAACGTCGGGCCGACCGTGCCCTCGACCACGTGACCGCCCAGGGTGGAGTAGTCGGAGCGGCCGACGATGACGTGGGCGTGGACCATACGCCTGCCGTCCTCGCCCCTGGATACGTTCCCGCTCATGGTGAGCACCTCAACGCCCTCCTCGACCCCCTGGTTACGGTATGCCTTGGTCTCGGGGTCGTAGTAGCCGAGGGTCACGCGCTCGAAGGTGCCGATAGCTGCGAGGGACGCGAATCCCAGCCGGTAGGCATCGGCGAACTGCTCAAGGCTCTCAATAACCTCCTCACCTTTCTCGAGCCGAACCAAATATGCACCTTGCAGGCGCTTGACCTCCACTGGTACCCTCCTCTTTCTTGATGATCCGCTCGAGCGAGCGGGCGCTGTCCAGCGTCGCCCACGGGTTTCGCGCGAGAAGCTCTCCAATCGTACAAAGATGCCCCCGGCACCAACCCGGCGACGAGAAGGCGTGCGGTGAGATGATAGTAGCACGGAAGCCGGGTTCTGACAATCGGCTTTGTGCCGGCTGAGGAACTGGGGACGTATCCTGGTAACCGTGCTATCGGGGTTTGGGCGGCACAGGGCACCATGCGGGATGGGAGCGACCGAGGCACGCCGCACACGGTGACGGGAACGCGCTGAACGCGCACGGAGAACAACGTGTCGACGTGCCCCGGGCCTCGAAAGGAGATCTCGCCAACCCGGCAGGTGCCTACGGGCTGGAGTCGTGCACGATGGTGGCGTCTGCGGGCATCCCTGGCTTCAGTTCATGCTCCGCGTTGGGGATCGTGACGTCTACGGCGAAGACGAGGTTGACGCGCTCCTCCTTCGTCTGCACATTCCGGGGCGTGAACTCGGCCTCACCGGCAATGCTCTCGACGCGGCCGACGAAGACCCGCCCCGGAAATGAATCGACGGTCACCTCGACCTGCTGGCCGATCTGCACCTGGCCGATGCGGTTCTCGGGGATGTAGAGCACCAGGGTGACCTCATCCAGATTGACGATGGTCAGCAGGGGCTTCCCGGCGGTGGCGGTCTCGCCGACCTGGGCACTCCGCGTGCCCACGGTGCCGTCCATCGCGGCACGGAGGATGAGTTGATCGATCCGTGCGTCGATCAGCCCCAGACCGGCCTCGGCCTGGCGTACTTGTGCCTCGGCCAGAGCGACCTCCTCCTCGGTTGGCCCCGCTTGAAGCTCGGCGAGCCTGGCGCGGGTCTCCTGCACCACGGCCTCTGCTTGATCGGCCTTCGCCTCCGCCTGATGAAGCTGCGCCCGGAGACCAAGGGGATTCTTTCGCATAGCCAGGAGCTCGCCGTAGTAGGCACGAACTCCGTCCAACTCCGCTTGCGTCTGATTGAGGGCAGCCTGCGCCGCCTGGAGCTGGAGATCCCAGGTGCGCGCGATATCGCCGCCACGTTTCACGTAGACTCCGTGCTCGATCTGCGTCTCCTCAAGCTCGGCCTCCTTCAACTCGACGTTTTGCTCCGCGAGCTGGATCTGATTGTGAGCCTCGTCGATCTGGGCGTCGAGCTCCATTGGGTTGCTGATCACCTCGCGGGCGTTGATGACGGCCTGTTCCGCCCCGTCGCGGTTGGCCCGCGCCTCCATCAGCACCGCGCTAGCCGCGGCGATCTCCTCGGCGCGGGCGCCGGCGAGGACGCGGTCGAGGTTCGCCTGGGCCGCAGAGACAGCGGCCTCAGCCTCGCCACGCTGCCCACGCAGACCCGAGTCGTCGAGCCGAACGACGACGTTGCCGGCGATCACGCGGTCGCCACGATCGACGGTGATGTCGTCGATGACACCCTGGATCTCGGAGGCAACGGTGACCTCCTCGCCCTCGATGAAGCCGGAAGCCGTCAGGCCCGCCTCGGGCTCGGATTCTGTGGCCGAACACCCTGCCGCCAGAAGGACGGTGAGCAGAGTGACGGCAAGCACTGTTAAGACGAGAGTGGCCCGCGAATGATCAGTTGGTGCTGGCATCGTCCTGCTCCTCGGTGATGATCGTCGCATCGGCGGGCACGCCGGGCTTGAGCTTGTGATCGGGATTGGGGATGCTGACGTCGACGGCGAAGACCATATTCACGCGCTCCTCCTCCGTCTGCACGTTGCGGGGCGTGAACTCAGCCTCGCTGGCGATGGCCACCAGGGTTCCGACGAAGACCTGGTCGGGGAAGCTGTCGACGGTGACCTGCACCTCGTTGCCCACGTTGATGCGGCCGAGCTGAGCTTGCGGCACGTAGATCGTTAGAGTGACGTGATCAAGATCTCCGAGAGTGAGGATGGTGGCGCCTGGCGCCACCAACTCTCCTGCGCGGATGGTGCGCTCCAGCACCAGGCCTCCGACGGGTGCGACGACAGTGAGCTTCTCCTTCTCAGCCATCAATCGGCTCAGGGTGGCCTCGGCGCGCTCCACCTCGGCCTCGGCGACGCGGATTTCCTCCGGCGTAGCGCCGGAGAGGAGACCATCGAGCTGGGCCTTGGCCTGGCGCACGCCGGCTCGGGCCTGCCGGTAGCCGGCCCGGGCCGCGTCGGTTTGGGCCGCCAGCTCCTGCGGGTTCTCTCGCATAGCGTACAAGTTGGCGAGTCTCGAGCGGGCACCCTGGAGGCGGGCATCGGCCGTGTTGACGCCGACCCACGATTTCCAGTACTCGTAGGGGATCCTGTGGAAGCTGAGCTGGGCGGGTACGTCGTTGGGCAAATCAGGGCGTTGGGACTCGGGGAGATCTTTGAACTGCTCCTTGAGTTTCTCGTTGACCTCGCCATATCTATCCTTCGCGTCCCAGTAGTTGTCCTGAGCGATGGTAGCGGCATCCTTCAAGGCTGAGGCCTGGGCCAGCTCGGCCTCGGCCGCTGTCACAGCGGCCCGGGCCTGGGCGATCTGGATGTCGAGCTCCTGCGGGTTCTCCTGTAGAGCTTGAGCATCCTGCCAGGCCTGGTAGGCGCCGTCCCGTGCGGCCTCCGCGCGGGCCAGGGCAGCCTCGGCCTGCTCGATCTGCTCAGGACGTGCACCCGCCTTCACTTGTGCGAGTTTGGCCTCGGCAATGTCCCCGTCGGCGCGGGCCGATTCGATCTGGGCCTCGAGCAGCGTGCCGTCGATGCGAGCCAGGAGGTGGCCGGCCGCGATGTCGTCCCCTTCCTCGACGAAGAGGGCCGCGACACGCCCGCCGAGTTGAGGTGAGATGGCAACCTCCTCCGCTTCAATGAAGCCGGAGGCCTCCAACCCGGAGGAGGTCGGCTCGGCCAGGTCGAGTTCGGCCAGGGTGGTCTCGAGGGCACCCGGGTTCTGGAGGAAGTAGACCGCGGCAACCCCTGCGGCCACGATGACCAGGCCGACGATGGCGATAAGGATGATGCGCTGTCGCTTCATAGTCGCTACTCCGTGCTGTTCCCGTTCTGCCGCACGTTGGCGATGAAGACATCCTCCAGCGAGGGAGGAATGAGGTCCATCGTCCGCACGTTCACATTCGCTTGGTCCAGGGCCTCTTGGATGCGGTCCCCGTAGGCCTCCACATCGTCGCCGACCACGTGGATCAAGGCCCCGTAGAGAGCAACCTCGTCGAAAACGTCCATCCGCTGGAGCGCCTCCATAGCCTCGGCCGGCTTGTCGCTGTCAATCTCCATCACCTGACCCTCCATCGTGGTCACCTTGATCTCCTCCGGGGCGCCCTTGGCGATGATGCGTCCCTGGTGGATGAAGGCGAGGTCCTGGCAGTGCTCGGCCTCGTCCATGTAGTGGGTGGTGACGAAGATGGTCTTCCCCTCGTCGGCCAGGTCGTAGAGGAGTTCCCAGAACTCGCGGCGGCTGATGGGATCGACTCCGGCCGTGGGCTCGTCGAGGAAGAGCATCTCGGGCTCGTGGAGGATGGCGGCGCCCAGCGCGAGGCGCTGCTTCCAGCCGCCAGCCAGGTTTTTTGTCAGCTCCCCCTCACGCCCCTTGAGGCCCGCCATCTCGATGACGAACGCCTTCCGTTCCCTCAGCTTTGCGCCGCGAACCCCGTAGGTCCGGCCGTAGAAGTCGAGATTCTCACCGACGGTCAGGTCGTCGTAGAGGCTGAAGCGCTGGGACATGTAGCCAATGCGCTTGCGGATACTCTCCGGCTGGTGTTCGACGTCGAATCCGAGGACCGTGGCGCTCCCCGAGGTGGGACGGAGGAGGCCGAGGAGGATGCGGATCGTAGTCGTCTTGCCGGCGCCATTGGGCCCGAGGAAGCCGAAGATCTCACCGCTCCGTATGTTGAACGTGACACCGTCGACGGCGGTGAAGTCGCCGAAGTGTTTCGTCAGATTGTGTACGTCAACGGCTAGGTTCTGGGACATAGGTTTGCGCCTGTGTTTCGATGTCGGTTACGGATTACGTACGAGACGTAAAACGTAATGCGTGATCCGTCATGCGTCATGCGGGATGCGTCACTCTCAGGGCGTATCATTCCTTTGCGACCGTTCTCGCTGGCGAATGAGGGAGATGAAGGCTTCCTCCATCCGCGGGCGGGTCTGGCGCAGACTCTTGACGGTGATGCCGTTTTGGCGTAGGAGATTCTGCAAGGCAGCAGCCTGGGCGTCCGCGTCGCCCACAAAGACGTGGAGCAGGTCGCCGTAGGTCTGGACCTCGAGGACGCCGGGCTGCCCCTTGATGAGCTGGCTGGCCTTTCGGAGCCGGTCCGGCCGCACCTCCAACAGCTCGCCGTCGACGAGGCTCTTGATGTGCGACGGCGCGTCGCAGATGATGACGTCCCCCTCGTACATCAGCGCCACGCGCGAGCAGCGCTCGGCCTCGTCCATGTAGGGCGTGCTCACAAAGAGGGTGACGTCCTGGAGATGGAGCTGGGTGAGGATGTCCCAGAACTCGCGACGCGAGACGGGGTCCACACCGGTGGTAGGCTCGTCCAGGAAGATCATGTCCGGTTGATGGATCAATGTGCAAGCCAGGGCAAGCTTCTTCTGCATCCCACCCGAGAGGTTGGCGGCGCGGCGGCTCTTGAACTCGGTCAGGCGGGCGAACGCCAAGAGCCTCTGCTTCCGCTCCTGTCGGCTCTTTCGGTCCACCTGAAAGATGTCGGCGAAAAAGGTCAAGTTCTCGTCTACGGTCAGGTCGCCATAGAGGGAGAACTGCTGGGGCATGTACCCGATGCGCTTCTTGATGGCCTCAGGTTCCTTGACGGTGTCGAACCCGGCAACCGTGGCGCTCCCGGAGGTCGGGTCCATGATGGCGCAGAGCATGCGGATGGTCGTGGTCTTGCCCGCGCCATCCGGCCCGAGGAGGCCGAAGATTTCCCCGCGACGGACGCTCAGGTTGAGCCTATCGACGGCGGTAAGATCCTTGAACCTCTTGGTCAGGTCTTGTGTCTCAATGACAGCGTCTTGAACGGCGTCTGGTGCCGGCAATGTGCTTTGTCTCTCCTTCAATTGACCCGGGTACACAGGGTGCCCGCTGCCCCAAGCGGGAGGGCGCCTCTCCGAACCAGCCATGATGCCAGGGTGCACGCATTATGCAAGCCTCTTCTGGAAGCGCGACGCAGCAAGGAGCATCACGCCGGTGCCGAAGAGCGCCAAGGCCGTCGCCTGTGGGAGGAGAACGGGAAGCCCCACGCCCTTCAGGATAATGCCACGAATCACATCCAGAATGTAGCGGAGCGGGATCACGTATGTCAGTGCCTGGAGCCAGCTGGGCATAGCCTCGAGCGGAAAGAACAGGCCGCCCAGAAAGACGGATGGGAAGACGGTGAGAAAGGTGAGCATGGTCGCCTCTTGCTGCGTTCCGGCGACGCTGGAGATGAGCATGCCGATCCCGAGCGACGTCAGCAGGAACAGGCCCGACAGACTGAGCAACAATGCCAGGCTGCCATGTATCGGGACGGAGAACCAGAGAACGCCGATGGTCAGCACTTCCAGGACGTCGAAGAAGGCCACGATGACGTAGGGGGCGACCTTACTGAGGATCAGCTCAAGGGGCTGGACGGGCGTTACGATGAGTTGCTCGATGGTGCCTTGCTCTTTCTCGCGCACGATGGATGTGGAGGTGAAGAGAGCGGTCATAAAGTAGAGGATCATCCCGATGATGCCGGGGATCATGAAGTTGGCGCTCTTCATCTCCGGGTTGTACCAGACACGAGGCCGAACGTCGATCCCGGGCATGGCGTCCAGATCCAACCCTTCTTGTCTTCTGAGGATGTCGGTCGAATACGCCTGTCCCACGGACTGCGATGCCGCGTAGAGCGTGTTGGCTACATTTGGGTCGGACCCATCTATGACGAAGGAGACCTGGGGCCGTTGCCCTGCGTGAAGGGTCCGGGCGTAGTTGCCGGGGACGATCATGCCGGCGCGGGCGCGCCCCCGATCAACCAGACGGCGGAGCTCGGCCTCCGACGAGACGGTATGTGCGATGTCGAAGGAGCCAGAGGCCTGGTAGGCCTCGATCAGCGCACGGCTCGCGGGTGTCTGGTCGTAGTCGAGGACGGCGGTACGGAGGTGCTCCACGTCAGTGGTGGCGGCGTAGCCGAGGAGCACGAGCTGGATGATGGGCATGACGAACATGATGAAGAGCGTGCGGCGGTCGCGCAGGATGTGGAGGAACTCCTTCCGCATTAGGGAACGGATCCGCCAGAGCGACATTGGCCTATGCTCCTCCTTCAGAGTCCGACACTGGGTCTGGTCCCACCTCGGCGTCCTGGCCCGCGCGTTTATCCGGCCGGCCTTTCCTGCCGCCTCGTTGTGCTGTGATGTCTTCGTTCATTCCACGGCTGCCGGGACTCAGGCCCTCGAAGAGGAGCTTGCCAATGAGTTCGGGCATCTCCTCCCACCGGGTTTGCAGCTGCTCGTCGCCCAGGATCCTGACGATGAGGAGTCCGATGAAGAGGCTCTGGACCGCCCGGACCGTCAGCGGGACGTCCGTGGGTCGTATATCCCCTTCCTCGATGCGCGTGCGCACGTATGCCTCAAGGACGGAGATCAGCGGCTCGACCAACTCTCGGTAGAACGCCTCCCGGAGGGCAGGCTGAACGAGCATCTGCGGCAGGATGGCGCGGACCATCTCCTCGTTCTCCACGAGACGGGCCATCCGCTCGCGAGAGATCGTGGTGAGGAACGTCCTGGCGTCGGTCTGGAAGGCGCCAAGCAGGTCTGCGTCCAACTCCTCCAGCTCCGTCAGGCGCGTCATGAGCTGGATGAGCAGGTCGCCCTTACCGTCGAAGTAGAGGTAGATCGTGCCTGGCGCGATGCCGGCGAGATCGGCGATCTCCTTGACCGCTGCGCGTTGGTACCCCTTCCGGGCGAAGAGGGTAGCCGCAGCCTGGAGGATCTCCTCCCGGCGGTCGGCCGTGCGCTCGTCTCTTGATGGCTGCCCTGATTCTGTCACGCTTTACCCTTGGTCTCTGAATGAACGTTCATTCAGGAGATTCTACCCCGCACCGCAGGCGTTGTCAAGCCTTTGCTGGTTCGTGGGACGGGAGCGGCGGTGATCCGGCGGGCTGCACGGCTCACGGAGACCCGGTCGGTGTGGGACGACCAGCGAGGAGGAGGGGGAGTGACGCCGTGGAGTGGTGTGTAGGGTACACGGTGCATCTTATGGGTGACGTGGACCGCGGCGAGTTCACGCTTCGGGGACACGCCCGCGGGTTAGGGGCATGGCCGTGCCCTTGATTGACCCACCTTGGCAGGGGTGCTAGAATCGATCTATGGACCATCCCCGGCGTGCACGGATGCCCATCCTGAAAACGGGTGCTCACGGTGCCTGGCACTTGGCGAAGTCGCCGTTGAAGTGCCTGGCACCTGGCCTTCAAAAGCTTCTGTCAGTCGAGCCATGGGTGTTGCTTCTCATCCTACTGCTGGCGGCTGCGGTGCGCTTCTACGGTCTTACGTGGGACCACGGTATCGGCGCTCACCCCGACGAGCGGTATATCGTCGACGTGGCCGGGCGGATGTCTTTCCCCAGTAGACTGAATCCGTTTGAGGCGGCACCGGGCTACGCGTACGGGCATCTGCCGCTCTACCTGCTGCGGCTGGCCAGCGCGGTGGTCCCCGCTATCGATCCGCTTTTCGTTGGACGGGCCCTCAGCGCCATCCTTGACGTCGGCACCGTGGCGCTGACCTTCGCTCTCGCAAAGGAGGTCGTGGACGAGCGCGTCGGGCTGCTGGCCGCGGCCCTGGTGGCGTTCTCGTTGGCCCACGTCCAGCAGGCGCATTTCTACACCGTCGATGTGCCGTTGGTCTTCTTCACTACCGCTTCTCTGCTCTTTGCCGCCCGATTCTCCGAGAGGGGCCGCGGCAGGGATCTGTGGCTCGCCGGGGCCCTCGGGGGGCTGGCCGTGGGTGCGAAATCGACGGGCATCCTCCTGGGCATCCCACTGATGGTGGCTTGTTTCTGGCGCGAACGCCGCCCGAGGGATCTCCTGTGTGGGGGCTTGGCTGCAGCTGCGGCCTTCGTGGTCGTGAATCCCTTTGCAGTGGCATATCCAGGCACGTTCGTGCAAAACCTGGCGAGGCAGAGTGCGATCGTCCGGGGATCGGTGGACGTGCCGTACACCCTCCAGTATCACGGCACGTTGGCGTACATCTATCCCTGGGTTCAGCAACTGCGCTGGGGCCTCGGGTGGCTGGTGGGCAGCTGTGCAGTGGTCGGACTGATCTATGAAGCGGTGAGGGCTGTGGCCGCGGAGAGTCCCCGGCCGGGCGCGTGGGTTCTGCTGGCCTGGGTCGTGCCGACGTTTGCCCTTGTGGGTGGATTGTACGCGAAGTTCCCGCGGTACGTGCTGCCTATCCTGCCGGTTTTGGCGATCTACGCCGCGGCGGCTCTGGCGGCAGTGAGAGAGAAGCGACCTATGCTCTTCAGGATCGCTTCCGGGCTATTGGTGGGTACATCGTTGATGCGCACTGCTGCGCTGGCGGGCATGTATCAAACGCCCCATCCGTGGGTCGCGGCATCGGAGTGGTTGTCGGCCAAAGCGGCACCCGGAGCTCGGATTGCGGTGGAAGCCTGGGATCACCCGCTGCCGGTGCAGGGAGGCTATGAGCTGCTTGAGCTGCCGGTCTTCGACGAAGAGAGCGACGAGAAGTGGGAGATGATGAATGGTCTGCTGGAACGCGCAGACTATCTCGTGGTGGCGAGTCGGCGCGGCTACGGGGCGCTGGCGCAGTGGTCGTCGCGGTATCCGAGTACGACGGAGTACTATGGCAGGCTGTTCCGGGGCGACACGGGGTTCGAGGCGGTGGCCTGCTTCGGCCGGTTCCCGCATATCGGTCCCCTCGTACTCAAGGACGATCCTGCGGAGGGCCTGCCCTTCTCGCTGCCGGCTGCGTGTGGGCTGCAGGCAGGGACTGCGATTCCGCTTGGGCGGTTGGATGAGAGTTTTGTCGTGTACGATCATCCGCAGGTGGTAGTGTTTGAGAGGGGGAGGGACTGAGGTAGGCTTGACT
>Ga0180434_10009499_pt1 | contig 10560 bp, 10 predicted proteins | sample SS_ome_7_FD_132453 | JGI IMG/M metagenome (GOLD analysis project Ga0180434, IMG submission 132453) | Hypersaline lake sediment archaeal communities from the Salton Sea, California, USA - SS_1_D_2 metaG | ecosystem: Environmental > Aquatic > Non-marine Saline and Alkaline > Hypersaline >... | reverse complement strand
CTTGTAGTCCTCGTCGAGCGGGATTCGAGAAGGCGGAGTTTGACAGGTTAAGAAGCGGATTACTAATTGGACAGATGTAGGATGAGGTTATTGATAAAACGCGGGGAAGGAATATGGGGCAGGCAACTCGTATCCGGCACCAATTCGGTGGCTATTCTCTTGAACACCGTTTATTAACCATAGCGCTCATGTCCACGCTCATGCCGATACTTCTTCTCCTCTATATTCGATACGACATCATGAGAAATCCGAATAATGGATCGTTTCCAACGAATGAGCTCCATGCGGTGGACGGTATCATTATCGGCGGCGCCGTCTTGGCGACAGCCGGGTTGATATTCATGCATTCCGTGACCTCACGTCTTGTTTCCCTGATTCGTTCATTACGTTACGGTATTCGCTTCGGTCAGCATACATATCACGATGATCTCGAGATGGCTCGAGTGGAGGTGGAAAAACTCCGGGATCAATTCGTTCATCAGAAATCGGATATAGATAATCTGAAGAGACAAAATCAGGCCCTTGAGCATGAGTTCGAAAAAGTTCGCGATTCCCAGGGAGTCGCAAACCCGGTACCGCGTGTAAACGGTCGATGGGATGAACGGGGGTGGGAGGCATATCTTTCGCAGGAGGTCGAGCGGTCACGCCGGTATCACAAACAGTTTTCCATCCTCTTTATAAAAGTGGACGGAATGCGGGATACCATTCATGAACTTCCGTATGCAGAACGCTCGACGTTTAAACGAATGATCATGAATCGCGTTGCATCGTATCTTCGCCTGAGCGATCTGATTACAGGGGATGCTTTCCAGCATATGGTCGTACTTCTCCCTGAGACCGATGCACGTGGAGGTTCCCGCGCGGCCCGGCGAATCTGGGCTTCGTTTGCTGAAGAGATATTCATGCCGTGGAAGGCACATCAGGGAATTTCGTTCAGTTCCCATATCGGCTGCGCAACATATCCACAGGACGCGCCCGATGCATCGACACTTATAGAACGCGCAAGAGAATCACTCACGCGTGCGGCGAACTCGCGGGCGGAACCGAATGTTGCGATATATAACAGGGGTGAGATTATCCTAACTCATCCATCGAACGAATCTACAGACAATTTCTACGTATAGACCCTCCGGGAAATCCTTCCACCTCGATGCTTCAAATGATCTCAGATTCGGAATCCATTGATCGTTCATGTGCCAGAAAGCGGTTTCGATCTTGCTTATCAAACACAAGTGAGAGATAGATACATTTTACGATAGGAGGATTTCATTGAAATCGTGGAACCGATCACGTGAGACTCGAATGTGGGGAAAAAGGTCCAGCCACACAATGGTATTTACAGTCATGCTGATTTTTGCGTTTTCATCAATAATTACCGGGGAGCTCATGGCATGGGAGGAATGGCGCATTGAAGCTGTGGACACCGGTGGTTTTGTCGGAAAGTATTGCAGTATCGCCACTGACGCTGACGGTGTACCCCATGTGAGTTACTACGATGAGACTAATCAGAACCTTAAATACGCAATGAAATCGGGTTCAAAATGGCAGATTGAAATAGCTGACGATGCTGATCAAGTCGGATCCTATGCATCAATTGTCGTTGATGGCGCGAACATGCCCCACATCAGTTACTATGACCAATCCTCCTATGATCTGAAATACGCGAAATATGAAAACGATGAATGGGGTTACCAGTGGCCCGACAACTCCGGTTCCGTGGGAGCACATACATCCATCACAGTGGATACCTCCGGGCATCCTCATATCAGTTATGTTGATGAAGGAAAATTGAATCTGAAATACGTCTCCTGGGATGGAAGCGAGTGGCTTTCTGAAACTGTTGATGACGGGCTTGATGTGGGGCGTCACAATTCCATCGCCCTGGATCTGGGAGGTTCTCCTCACATCAGCTACTTTGGCGATGAATCATGCGGTGCATTGAAATATGCCTACCGTGACCAGCGGGGATGGCACATAGCCAAGATCGATTCAGTACCACCTCCGGGGTGAGGCGTTATAGGGGAATATACCTCCCTGGCTCTGGATGAGTCAGATCGACCTCACATCAGTTACTACGGCAACGGGCCTCTCAGATACGCTTTTCATGACGGTATGAACTGGACCATAGAAATCGTGGATACTCAGTTGGGAGATGCCATCTATACTTCGATTGATCTGGATAGCGAAGGATTTCCGCATATTTCATATTTTGATCCCGCGGGAGCACCGGGATATTCCGGTCTTAAATACGCCCGAAAGACCGAGAGAGGGTGGGAGATTACGCGTGTTGACACGACGCTGAATTCCGGATGGTATTCGTCTCTTGCTCTCGATTCCGCCGACCGGCCTCATATAGCCTATCTGGATTGGAATAATTATGATCTGAAATACGCATACATCGCTGACATCGGGTTGGATCTCGCCGGATCGGTCACGGAAAGCGATATAGTACTATCCTGGAACGATCATCCACAGGCTACGGCGTACTGGGTATACGGAGCCACATCGACACCATACTTTCCCATAGGTTTTGATCCGTTTTTTGAAAATCGACTCGTTGTTCTATCGGGAGACGTTCACACGTGGCAGACAACCGGCGGAGTGGGGAATCCCGACGAGAATTGGACGTTTATCGTTCTGGCTATGGATTCCGTTGATTCGGAATTGGAGCGCTCGAACCGAGTCGGAATCATCGATTTTGGTCTCGAGATTCCATAGGTAAATAACCCTTCGTATTGAAATCTACTGCTTCCAACAGAGTAGCGGAGTTTTTGCGTAATAGGCACTATTCTAACATTAGAATAGTGCCTATAGAAACGCAGAACATCTTATTTGTAAAACGGATTTTGGTCAGGAAAACGTTTGGTTTCAGGACAATCCTACACATGACACATGGCAATGACACGTGATTTACCCAAAGCGATGATGCTTATCGCTTCAACCAACCGCCTCAGCAAATGCTCTCAACTTCTCCTTATCCAACTTGCCATCCGTCCTGACACCGGAACAGATATCAACACCGAATGGATTGACCTGGTGGATCGCCGTGGTAACGTTGGACGCATTCAAGCCCCCGGCGAGAAATACCGGGATATCTACACTCTCCACGATTTGTTTGCTTAGCTCCCAGTTATGTACTTTTCCCGTTCCGCCCAATACTTTAACCGCGCCTGAGGGTTTACCGGAATCGAGGAGCAAGGCATCGGCGGTTTTCGCTGCGGAACCGGCTTCATCAATAGATCCAACGTCCTGAACATGTATCACCTGGACTATTTTTACGCCGGGGAGTTCATCCCGAAGATCCTGGTGGGTGCCAATCATCAATCTGTCGCAGAGTTGTAGTGTATTGGTCCTGCATCTTTTCTGCTGTTCGATGATTCGACGAGTATCCGTCTCGCTCGTTAACAGGAATGTGCCGATGGGCGGTGGAACCTGATTGGCGATCCGGGTAATGATTTTTTCAGGGATAACCCCCGGACCGCTGGGCATATGGGATACGAGGCCGATTGCCGAAGCGCCGTATTGTATGGCGAGCCTCGCTTCATCAATGGATGCTATACAACATATTTTTATCCGTGTTCGACAGTTCATCGATAACTCCTATCAGTTTTTATCTGAATGCATGGAAACCGATTACGTTTTTCTTCGGCCCGGTAACCGACATTGTGAAGCAAGCATACCAGCAAGCATGATCACGCAGCCGCCGAGTTCGCGAGTAGAGAGATTTTCGCCGAGAATGAGAAATCCCCCGATGACTGCAAAGACCGCTTCGAGACTGAGTATAATGGATGCATGCGACGGATGTGCGCGCCGCAACCCGACAACCTGCAGTGTATAACCGACTCCAACAGAGGCCAAACCCCCATAGAGAAGTGCGATATAGGCATAGCGAATGTCCTGAAATGTCAGTGATTCAAAAACAATTGCTCCTATAGCACTGAGTAAGGAACAGATTGCGAACTGGGCGAATGCCAATCTGAATGGTCCGATCCGTCGAACGTATGCTTGTATAACATGAACGTGAAACGCCCAGGCGATTGCACCGAGTAACACAATACCATCGCCTTTTGAAATAGTGAAATCCGGTCCCACGCTCAGGAAGTAGAGACCGATTACGGCGAGAGAAGATCCGATCCATGTGCTTATGTTCGTGGTACTCCCGATGGCGATTCCGAGTACGGGTACTATGATGACATACAGACCCGTAATAAAGCCGGCTTTTCCGGCCGTTGTATATATGATGCCCGTCTGTTGCAGCGTTGCCCCGGTAAACAATACCGATCCCGTGATGAGCATACCGATAATACACTGCCGACGACTCATCGCTTCGAGTTGTCCTTTGGTCCGACTATTCCTGCTTTCCCGTATGACGAGAGGCAGAAGAATCAAAGCACCGAGTCCGAATCTGATGGCATTAAATGCCAGGGGACCCATATAGGACATACCGACTCTCTGGGCGACGAATGCAAATCCCCACACCGCAGCAGCGATCAGTAGTATGACATCAGCTCCTAATCGGCTCATGACTGTCTATTGTCGCGATTCGGATGTCCACATACGCATCGATATTGTCGTGCACGTATTCCGGGATGGCTGGAGGATTGGGGAAGGTCGGATAGCTGGAGCAGCAGGGGATAGGAGTGATGGAGGATTAAAATCCGAAAGAGTATGAGATCTGGTGAGACAGATAACATCATTCAGAATCTCCTCCTGCATCCCGCATCCCATCTCTTCAACTTTCAACCCGCCTACGCCCGCTGTGGCTTCGTCGGGCTTCGCCTTCAACTTTCAACCTGTAACTTTAAACGGGAGCATCTTCGCTCCCAATTCATCACTCATCAATTCTCTGTCCGTTCCCAAATCCACGATTCCCGGCGGTCGGAACCATCAACCGTTCCTTCAATCCGGGCCGTCAACTGGCCATTATCCCGCTGGTAGATGATTCTTCTTGGAAAATCAAGCTCCGGATTTTCGAAAATCACAGATGATTTCCCGGTTTCGACGAGCACGAATTCAGTTGGTTTCGTACCACGAGGTTGAGCAATATAAACAACGGATGAATCACGGACCTCGATTCTCAGAAATTCGAAGAATGGTTTTCCGGATCGAATTGTCCGGTGGATGCCGAGCATAAGCCCGTATCGCGATTCCAGCCAGAGTTCTTCACTCATATCCTCTCCTGATTCGGAGAGCCAGTGACCCGCCATCCAGTCAAGTGACGATTCGGCATCCGCGGTACTATCAGCAAAAACATTCTTCATAACAGGAGCCTCCACGGAATCAGTTGAATACGCTGTGGAAGAGAATAGCAACACCAGTATGGGAAAAATACGGAGAATTTCGCGTAGACGAATCGCCGCGATTCCGGAGGATAGCGATATGTACATCGGATTTACACCCGTTTCTCGGAAACAAGCCGCGCGAAATGTTCGAAAGATCGGTCCCATGTACGTTCAGCGTCATCTGGAAAACAACACCCGGGCAACTCTCTCATACGAAGGTGGTATTGTATACAGTCGCAGCAGATACCTTTCCTCGAGCACGGATCATACGTACAGTTACAGAAATCGCGATTCCGATCCACCTTGCATTCCATGGAAACCTCCCTACCGTATGTTCTATGATCGTGAAATCTTATGCGATACAGACAATTTGGTGCGATTGTGGTGCAGTCCCTCCACCGTATATACGGCAAGTGCCGCCCACACAAATACAAACCCGATAGCGCGATTCTTTTCAAAGGGCTCGTGATAGGCGAATATACCGATAAGAAACTGCAAAGTGGGTGCAATATAGTGCAGGATTCCCAGAGTAACCAGACGGATTCTACGGGCACCGGCTGCGAAAAAGAGGAGAGGAAGTGCAGTAGCAACGCCACTACCGGAGAGAAGAACGCCCTGTTGTAAAGAACCTCTTGTCATTGAACCGGTCCCTATGACTTCCAGGAAAAACAGAACGCCTAACGCGGGGATAAAAAGTAACGTGGTCTCCAGAGTAAGCCCATCCAGAGAATCTAGCGGACCGGTTTTTCGAAGAAGACCATACACCGAAAACGTACCCGCAAGGACGAATGCGATCCACGGCACTTTCCCGTATTGTACAGTAAGATATAACATGCCCAATCCGGCGATACCTATCGCAAACCATTGGGCTTTCCTCAGTTTTTCACCGAGAAGAATAACACCGAGTAGGATGTAGATGAGGGGATTGATAAAATAACCGAGACTCGTTTCAACTATCTGGCCGCTGTTCACACTCCAGATATATGTCCACCAGTTGATTGCGAGGACACTTGCCGTCACGAAGTATGTAACCGCGATCTTCGGTCGTTCCCGAAGATGACGTATCCATGACCAGTCTCGTCGGATCCCGTGTATTGCCATCACAAAAACAAGAGACCATGTCATACGATGACAGAGAACTTCATATGCAGGGACAAATTGAAGCGATTTCCAATAGACCGGGAGTAGACCCCAGACAGCATATGCCGCGGCCGCGTATAGCATCCCGGTATTCATATGGGGATCTTATATTGAGTTATTTGTGAATTACAATGGAAAAACCTGATATAGCGTATCCTCAGGATCCTTTGTTCAAGCTGCGCAGAACGAGGTGGCCGATTATCCCGATCAAGGCGGGAATATTGCCTATGCCACCCATCCAGAAATATTTGTTTTCATACCATGGTTCCGTTATCTGCAGATACTCTTTGGTGAGAAGGTGCGACGCAACACCGCTGGAAATCGCGAATAACCAGATTAATCCTTCAATTGATGATTCCATGACATTTCCTTTCATGCTGTCCAGTCGAGATACCATTCGACAAGAGATCGCGGATAGTACCAAATTGCACAAACCGATTCAAGTTTGGGAGAACGGAATTGAAAGGTGTCCGTTTCACAGTGCATCCGTATCTTTCAATGATATGAACGCCACAATCTTATACCATCCGGATTGTCCACACGTTCACGACGCGGGGAATATGCCACGGATGTGGCGTTTCGATTCGAAGGAGGAAAAGAGTGGATTGGCATACACATGTTTATCTCGGCGGTACGAAGCTTTCAGTCAGTCGACTCGGTATCGGCTCGAGTTACGGCGTTCCTGAGAATGCTGTTGAGAAGGCGTTTCATGAATACGGGATAAACTATTATTACTGGGGTGCTCTCAGACGTCGTGGAATGCGCGACGGCATCCGATCCTTAAAGACGCAATACAGGGATGAAATTGTTATTGCCATTCAATCCTATGACAAGACCGGTTTCATCATGCCGTGGTCCGTGGAACGGGCATTGAAAGCACTGAAGATAGAACGGGCGGATATTCTTATTCTCGGGTACCATGGCAAGGTGCCCGGTAAACGTACCATGGATACCGCGCGAACGCTGGTTGATAGGGGGTTGGTACAATACCTTGCCGTCTCGGGACATAATCGAGAGCTATTCGGATCTCTCGCCCGGGGGGACGTCGAAATACCTATCGACGTTTTCATGCTCAGATACAATGCCGCGCATCGGGGAGCGGAGCAGGATATTTTTCCCTTTCTTCATCCGGATCGACAGTTCGGTGTTACGGCCTTTACAGCGACGCGATGGGGGCACCTCCTTAGCAGGAGGCGGATGCCACGCGGCGAACATCCACTTACTCCGTCGGAATGCTACCGATTCGTTTTATCGAATCCTCATGTCCATCTCTGCGTCATGGGACCGTCATCAATGACTCAGTTTGAGCAGGGAATAGCGGCTCTGGACGATGGACCGCTTTCCATTGAGGAGATGGACCGGATTCGGCGTATTGGCGATCATATTCACGATCAGGGGAAGCTTTTTTTCTGATATCATCCCCGTCTGAAGATGTCGTTCCATGGGACTAGTGTGGAGCATATAACTGGAAGAATGGAAAACCGGATTGGTAACATCGTTTATCATTTCATGAAACCGATCCCCACTCTATTCCCTCGTCTCTCCAGAATCGAGGAGGATTTAGCTTTATATCTGGTATCCGATTCCAATCCGCGCTGAAGGTGCGGTATTCGTCAGCCCGGTGCATCGCGTCGGGATAAAAGGAGTTCATCAGATCCCCGCCTGCTAAACATGTGCCATTCCCCGCTCCTCACTTCCTGATAAACCTGCAACCCGTATAGGCTCATCATAGCCTTCGGCTTCGTCTTGTGACTTCCGTCTTCGTATATTAACTCCGTCGTGAGATGTCGTCGGGCTTCGCTTGTAACCTTGAACATTCAACCGGTCTTTTGCTATCATATTCTTGTAGGAGCGTCATAAGGCGCGAATCTTATTCTTGTCGAACCATCTCCTCGGCGGGTGCACAAATCATTGGCCACAGGAATAGAGCAACTCTCTCCCCCGATTCAATCTTTCCAGATACTCTCGATCCACGCCGCCATGTCTCTTCCTACAGCCTCATTCCCGCACCTATTCCAGTGTGTATCGAACCGGAAGTATGCCAAACTGCGCGAAGTTTGCACATAGCGTTCCAGAGCGGGGATGGTGGAATGAAATGGTACACCAAGTGAGTCGCAAACACTGGAAAGATGTGCCTCAAGTCGTCTATCACCTTCAAGAAGAAGTCGACCCGCTGCTGCTATCTTTTCATCATCCCATCCTTCGGATACAACCCAGGGAAGCGTTCGCTTCAGGAATTCAATCCACGGTTGCTGATCGTCGGGATCAGGGGGATGGATGGTTTGTTTGAGGGGGAGGTAGACCACCACGGCTCTCCGACCCTGCGCCTCACATAACTGAGACAGCTTGATTATATTGGATTCAATGCTGGCAACGCCGGGATTTTCACCCGGTTCCAAATAGACGAGCTGCCACGCTCGAAGTTGATATGGGGGGTAGTAGGCGACTACAGTGGACGGGGTCGTGTTGGTTACCTTAATGGGTTCCAGCTCATTGTCCATCGTAGATCGGGGGTGGTGATCTTTCCACCATCGTCGTGCCGCTTGTACAAAGCCAAAGGTCTGCGGGGGATGATATCGCCGAGCCTTTTTCAAAGCCCATTCTTTCGGTCCCAGGCCGGATTCGAGAAAGTGAGTAAAATTACGTTCATCGTTCATGTCATTGATACCGTTCACACAGAGGATTACCAGGCGTACTCCTTTGATATCTCCATAGCGATTGTAGAGCAGAACTTCCTGGGACGGGCAATAACCGCCATGACCCAGGTTATATACTGACAAGCCGCTTATTTCCTGGACTCTGCTGACCCACCGTTGATCCCACGGTACTTGAACGACTTCCACAAATGAATCCCCAAGGACAACAATATCCGCCTCCTCGGGAATCGACCGATTAGGAAATCCATTGCAGTCAATAAAGATCTCCACCTCATGACTCTCTTCGGCTATCAGTTTCTGATCTTTTCTTATAAGGGGGATATTGCAATAGGGTTCAATAGCATGGTGAATACATGCACGGGGTAGATGCCGGAGACCCACACCGGACTCGACATGCCGTCGTTCGATGCGGCGAATCTGAGGCGCAATCCTGAGGTATTGGCGTGAAGGATGGCGAAGATACCATTCGACAGGACTCAGGCCGATGGCTAAAACCGATATGGCAAGCAGGAGTCCGGAGAAGATAGATGATGTCCGACGCCGGCCTCCGAATCCGCTGACTATGAGGGAGCATCCGAGTAGCATCAGTCCAACGACACCCAGGAATACATCGGTTCGATGGCCCCAGATGAGAATGCCCCACGACGGGGTTCGCCAGTCGATGAACGAAGAAACTATGAGTATCAGAATCGCAGCTCCAATGATTGCTAAGCCGATGAATCTGAGTCGCGAATATTTTAACGTGTTCTCATTGGTCTTTCCCATGATGCCCCACTATGAAAGCGGTAGTTCTCTCGATGGCTGAGATATCGAAAAAGGTAATTCAACCAACGTCAAAATTCATCACCGTTAATAACCTTCATTTTTTATACAAACGATAGAGGAGGATTAATCTGTTCATAGCCTAAGTTGAGCGATTGTTATCGTCGCGAGACACAGAAGAGGCTTACGAGTCATGATGTTGGAGTGATTCCGCGACGCAGTCGTATCCTACCGATACGGTGGAGGAGTGGAATCGCGAAACGAATAACGCAGTAGGCTCTTCGAAGCCACAGTAGATGAGAATCGCTCAACTTAGGTATACACTATCGGACACGAATGCAGGGATGAGGTCTCAGACATCGTTGCCCGAAATTGTGAAATGCGGGTTAACCACTATCGTTCATTTTCGAACATAATCGGATGATAGTGGACGATAATGTTTGAGAGTGTGGCTGTTACCCTTTGTACGAAAACACCTAAACGTCGGGCATGCAATATGCGGATTATACCTGCCGCGTAAACGCGTAAAAAGGTTATCCTATTGGATGCACTCCAAACGGGATGTTTGATCCCCTGGGGGAGGAACTATGAACCGATTGACCACTGCTGCCCTCCTTATCTCTTTCCTTACGTTTCCACTTTTGGCTGAAGAAGCAATGCAAACCGATTGGTCCGGAGGTCCCGGTGTTCATGGTCCGGTTTTGCAATGGGAATCTACG
>Ga0180434_10009497_pt1 | contig 10561 bp, 6 predicted proteins | sample SS_ome_7_FD_132453 | JGI IMG/M metagenome (GOLD analysis project Ga0180434, IMG submission 132453) | Hypersaline lake sediment archaeal communities from the Salton Sea, California, USA - SS_1_D_2 metaG | ecosystem: Environmental > Aquatic > Non-marine Saline and Alkaline > Hypersaline > Sediment... | reverse complement strand
GGAGAAGCTCCCAAGGGTTCGGCTGTTCGCCGATTAAAGTGTTACGCGAGCTGGGTTCAGACCGGCGTGAGCCAGGTCGGTCCCTATCTGCCGTGGGCGTAGGATGCTTGAGAGGCTGTCTCATTAGTACGAGAGGATTTTGAGGCACGTGCCTAGGGTGTACCTGTTGTCGCGCCAGCGGCACCGCAGGGTAGCCAAGCACGGAACGGCTAAACGCTGAAAGCATCTAAGCGTGAAGCCCCCCTCAAGACCAGGCATCCATTCCCGAAAGGGAGAGAGGCCCCTGGAAGACTACCAGGTTGATAGGCCGGACGTGTAAGCGCAGAAATGTGCTCAGCCGACCGGTACTAATGGCCAATCGCTTGACCACACGTATTCTTTCCTCTCATCGCCCAGGCCCCGCCCGGGGCCCGGCCGAGAGCGGAAACCGTCCGTCTCAGATGCACACCTCGCCCTTGCCGCTGTGCACCACCCGACCCCTTTGTCATTCTGAGCGAGCGCAGCGAGCGAAGAATCTCGCCGCTCCGAGCCGCGACCGTAAGGGAGCGGTTGACAAGTGAACACAAAGGCGCCTCGTGCGCCTTTCCGAGCATTCCGGTGGCTACACGGACGGGGCCACACCTGTTCCCATTCCGAACACAGAAGTTAAGCCCGTTCCGGCCGATGGTAGTCCTTCGGGGCGAGAGTAGGTGACTGCCGGAGTTATCTTTCGAGCCGGGCCCGAACGGCCCGGCTCTCTTTTTGCGCTCCTGAGACCGCAATCAGAGCACCCACGGCGACCGCATCGGCCGATCCAGCAGCCGGTTTGCCTCCGCGTCGCCCACGAACCGCTCCGCCGACGGGTCCCATTTCAGCGGTCGCCACAACTCAAAGCAGATGTTCCCCAGGTGGCAGACGGTCATCGTCCGGTGGGCAATGTCAACGTTGGCCGCCGTCGGCCGGTGCGTCCGGATCGCCCACAGGAAGTTGCCCCCGTGGTCGTCGCTCTCGTACAGGTGCACCTCGTCCGCCTGGGTGGGCGTTCGCATCAGGCTCTCGGGCCACGTCTGGAGCCGGCCGCGGTTGACCGCCACCTTGCCTTCCTCGCCGACGAACACCACGGCCCAGTCGCCCATCCGGTTCATGTGGTAGACGGGAACGCCGCTGGCGTAGCGGAACGTCAGGTGCGGCCGGTCGCGGCCGGCGGGCGGCAGAATCTCGACGGGGCCCGTGTCGTCGGCCCCCAGCCCCCACTGGGCCATGTCGAAATGGTGGCTGCCCCACCCGGTCATCCCGCCGCCGGAGTACTCGCGGTACCCTTCCCAGCCCTGGAGGACAATCCGCGAGTTGAACGGCCGCCACAACGCCGGCCCCTGCCACAGGTCCCAGTCGATGTCCGGCGGGCACGGCTCGGCCGGCAGGTTACACGGCTGGGGCGGGCCGCCCACGTACACCTCCACGTGCTTCAGGCGCCCGATGCGGCCGCTACGGACCATTTCGCACGCGAACCGAAACTCCCGGGCGCTTCGCTGCTGCGTCCCGTGCTGGAACACCCGGCCGTAGCGGTGGATAGCCTCAACCATCGCCCGGCTGTTGCCGATGGTCAGCGAACTCGGCTTCTCGCAGAAGACGTCGGCCCCGGCCTTGGCCGCCGCCACCGTGTGCAGCGGTTTCCACTGGGTGGGCGTGGCCACGGTGACGGCGTCGATGTCGCCTCGGGCCAGCATCGCGCGGTAGTCGCGGTAGACCGCCAGGCCCTGGGCCTTGAGTGGCTCCAGCCGCCGGCCCATGACGTCGCAGACGGCCACGGGCTGGACGCCCGCCCGCCGGGCCAGGTTCCAGAAGACGTACGTGCCGCGCCGCCCCATGCCGATGCCGGCCAGTTGGATGCGGTCGTTCACCCCGAACGTCTCGGCGGCGACAACCAGGGGCGCCGCGCATACGGTCGCCGCGGCACCCTTCAGGAATCGCCGCCGGCTCAGTCGGCTCGCGCAAGACATGGTTTCCCCCTTCCGCTGGGATCCCTTCCTTTAACCCGGCCGGGTTGCGGCCCGCGCGGCATTTCTCGCGCGCCAGAGAAAGTGCCGGACGGCGCATTTTTGGTTCGTCTAGCCCTCGCCGGTTGTTTAATCTTGGGAGAACCCGAGCGCGAGGACTCTGCCATGGGCACCCGCCATTTCCTCTTGTTGACCGTCGTGGGCATTCTCATCCTGGCCGCGACTGTTGCCACCGCCGCGGACGCCGACGCGGGACAGACGCGTGCCTGGCCCGAAGGCTGGGACCGCCTTTGGACCCGCGACGCCGGCGCCGGGCGGGCCGTTTTGGAGAACGACGTGCCGGGCGGCAAGCCGCCCGTCTTCCGCATCCAGCACACAGGCCGTCGGGACTGGAGCCTGGGCCGGGTCGAGCGCATTCGCGTCCAGCCGGGTGACCGCTTCGTCCTTACCGGGCGCGTCAAGGTCCGGGGCGAGGGCTCGGTCACGCTCGGCGTCATCCTTTACGGCAGCGACGGCAAGGTCGTGGACTGGGCCTACGGAGGCCGGACGGCGGCCGCCGGCGAGGACTGGCAGACCCTCCGTTCGCAGTTCGCCGTTCCGCTCGGCTGCGGGGTCATCGTGCCCCGGCTCATCGGCAGCGGTCCGGCCACGGTGTGGTTCGACTCGTTTCACCTGGAACGCACAGGCCGGATCGAGGCGATGACCGACGCCGGCGAAACACCGTCGGCCTTCGCAGGCGAGAACCCGGCCATCTCCGTCACGCTGACCACGCCGGACGGCCGGTTGAAGGTCATCCAGAAACAGAGCGGCCACAAGTGGACGCAACACGTCCGCCCGGGAGGCCTCGTCATCGTCCAAGGCGAGGCCGGGGACCGCCGCATCGCGTTCCACTGGCTGGACCCCCGTTCAGGCCAGGACGGCGAGGGTGAGATCGTCCTGGACGCCCAGGCCCCCGAGTTCACGGTCACGCTCTCCGCCGACGGTGAGATGCCCCGCCCGATCACGTTTCCGCAGCCGTTCACGGCCGATGCCCTTGCAGCCAGGGGGGAACACGCCGAGGGCCGCCAGCCGCCGTACCTGGTCGTCCCCATGAACGAGGGCATCTCGTATCCGGTGGACGACCCGACCATCCGGCCGCGCCGCCTCATTGCGTACGGCGGGCACGGCATCTGCATGGGCTTCTGGGGTGTGACCGACGGCGAGGCCGGTCACATGGCTATCATCGAGACGCCCGACGACGCGGCCATTCGCATCGACCGGGCCGACGGCCGTCTCGTTGTGGCTCCCGAGTGGGAGTCTGAGAAAGGCCGCTTCGGCTACGCCCGGCGGCTGCGATACGTCTTCTTCGACCGCGGCGGCCACGTGGCCATCTGCAAACGGTACCGCGAGCACGCCAAGGCCGTCGGCCTTTTCAAGACGCTGGCCGGCAAGCGCAAAACCTGCCCGGCCGTCGACCTCCTGGTCGGGGCCGTCAACGTCTGGTGCTGGGATCGGGACGCCCTTGGCATGGTCCGCGAGATGCAGGAGGCCGGCATCGACCGCATCCTGTGGAGCCACCGCGGCACCCCCGATCAGGTCAAGGCCATGAACGAAATGCCCGGCGTCCTCACGAGCCGGTACGACATCTACCAGGACGTCATGAATCCGGCCAACTTCAAGTTCCTTCGCGGCGCGCACGGCGACTGGCCCACCGAAGCGTGGCCCGACGGCATCATGATCGACGCCCGCGGCCAATGGCGGCGCGGCTGGCGGGTGCGCGCCAAGGACGGCACAATGTATCCGTGCGGCGTGCTGTGCGACCGGCTGGCGCCGGACCTCGCGCGCACACGCATCGGCAAGGAATTGAAGACCACGCCGTACCGCTCGCGTTTCATCGACACGACCACCGCGTCGTCGTGGCGCGAGTGCTACCACGGCGACCATCCGCTCACGCGCCGTGAGAGCCGGCACTGGAAGATGCAACTCCTGCGCGTGGTTTCAGGCGAGTTTCACCTGGTCTGCGGCAGCGAGACCGGCCACGAGGCCGCCGTCCCCGTGGTCCACTACTTCGAGGGCATGCTCAGCCTGGGACCGTACCGCGTGCCCGACGCCGGCCGCGACATGGCCCGCATCTGGGACGACGTGCCCGAGCAGGTGGCCAGGTTCCAACTCGGCCACCGGTACCGCCTGCCGCTGTGGGAACTGGTGTACCACGACTGCGTGGTCGCCCAATGGTACTGGGGCGACTACAACAACAAGTTGCCCAGCCTGTGGGACAAGCGCGACCTGTTCAACACCCTTTACGGCACGCCGCCGATGTTCATGTTCCGGCGCGATTACTGGCGCGAGCACCGCGAGCGCTTCGTCCGCAGTTACCGGGCCACGGGCCCCGTTGCCCGTGCCACCGGCTACCACGAGATGGTCGATCATCGCTTCCTGACGCCCGACCGCGACGTCCAGCAGACTCGCTTCGCCGGAGGCGTCACCGTGACGGTCAACTTCGGCGACAAGCCGTTCCGTATGCCGGACGGCGCGCAGGTGCCGGCCATGTCCAGCCGGGTGATCGGCATCCGGTAGTTCCACGGCACGGCTTCCTGCGCGGTGGGCCCACCGCGCGACACCGGCCTGTTCTGCCGACGGCCGCGCACCAAGCGTCAACACGGTTGACCCGTGGCTGACGCGACCGCTATAGTCAACATTGACACGGGAGGCCCCGTGCCGGGCGGCGCGGGGTTCGGAGGGAGGCTGAATCGCCTCGCCAGTGAATAGGTGCAGGCGGTTCGGCGTACAGAAGAGCGAAAGGGAGGCAAGCATGGCCGGCATCGACCAGATCCGCAAGTACCTCGGCGACGAGGCCGACGACCTGCTCACCCACAAGGCTAAGGGCATCGCAAAGGACCAACTGCACCTGCCCGGGCCCGACTTCCTGGACCGCGTCGTCGCGGGCACCGACCGGCCCACGCCCGTGCTGACGCAGTTGCACCGCCTCTTCCACACGGGCCGCCTGGCGGGCACAGGGTACCTCTCCATCCTGCCGGTGGACCAGGGCATCGAGCACTCGGGGGCGGCCTCGTTCGCGCCGAATCCGGAGTATTTCGACCCGGGAAACATCGTGAAACTGGCCGTCGAAGGCGGCTGCAACGCCTGCGCGTCGACGCTGGGCGTTCTGGGGGCCGTTGCGCGGAAGTACGCCCACCGTATCCCGTTCATCTGCAAACTGAACCACTCGGAACTGCTGACCTACCCGAACTACTATGACCAGACGATGTTCGCCCAGGTCGAGCAGGCCTATTGGATGGGCGCGGCCGCCGTCGGCGCGACCGTCTATTACGGTTCCGAGGAATCGCGGCGCCAGATCCAGGAAGTCAGCGAAGCGTTCATGCACGCTCACGAGCGCGGCATGTTCACCGTCCTCTGGTGTTATCTCCGCAACAGCGCCTTCAAGACCGAGGAGGCCGACTACCACCTGGCCGCCGACCTCACGGGCCAGGCCAACCACCTGGGCGTCACCATCGAAGCCGACATCGTCAAACAGAAGGCTCCGCAGTGCAATGGTGGCTTCAAGGCGATGGCCAAGGGTCAGAAGTACGGCCGGACCGATGACCGCGTGTACGAGGAACTGGCCACGGACCATCCCATCGAGTGGACCCGCTGGCAGATCGTCAATTGTTACATGGGCCGCGTGCCGATGATCAACTCGGGCGGCGCCTCGGGCGAAAACGACTTCGCCGAGGTCGCCCGCACCGCCGTCATCAACAAGCGGGCCGGCGGGTCGGGCCTCATCACCGGGCGCAAGGCGTTCCAGCGGCCGATGAAGGAGGGCGTCAAATTGCTGAGTACCGTTCAGGAGGTGTATCTCTGCGACGAGGTGACAGTGGCATAGCGCGGGCCGCCGCGCGGGGAATTTATATGAACGGACGCGACACGGTCACGCTGGACGCGGGCGGCTCGCGCCACCGCGTGCGCTTTCTGGGCGCGGGGGCGGCGGCCGACCTGCCGCCGTTCGTCGGGGCCTTTCAGGTGGCGCCGGCCGACGCCGAAGGCGAGCCGTGCGACCTGCGCGTGGCCCTGGACCTGGACTTTCTCTGGTCCGCCGACGCCGATCAGGACGCCGACGAGGCCGCCGAGCGGATTATGCGGACGGTCGGCCTGCTGTGTATCGAGGCCCACCTTAAGGGGAACCTGCCGGCCGGGAAGGACGGCGCCCTCTCGGTCCGCGCGTTCATCGGGTCGCGGTACCCGGACTACACGAGCGTCGAGCGGTTCGTGGGCAGCCTGTACGACCCGCCCGGCCGCACCGACCGCCTGTGCCGCGAGGACCTGCTGCGGTGCCTTGCGTCCCACGCTGGGGAGAAGGGGACGGACGACGCCCTCGCGGGCCCGGGCCTGACGGTCTTTGCGTTCCAGGCGTGGCCCGGCAAGCAGCGGTTCTACGACGCCGAGACCGTCCGCGACGCCGTTCTGGCCTGGGAGACCGAGGGACTTGTGGAGACGGTGGACGACCGTGCCCGCATCCGCCCGGACCGCCTGGCCGATGCGCGGGCGCTGCTTTAATCCTCGCTGACACGATACGGGTCGTATCCCTGCGGGAAAACCTTGGGCCAGAGCTGCTGGATTACCGAGAACTTCTTGCATTCCCCCCAGCCCATGTCGTAGAGAAGATCAGAACGTACCGCGTTACGAACGTTTTCGGGCTCGGCATCCAGGCACCGGGCGTAGAACCGTTCCCCCACGTCGCGAAGCACATCGTGCAGCACCCCGGCATGGCCTTCGGCCGACGCGGCGTCGAATCCGGCATGCTTGGACAACCAGAAGAGGGTGTGCATTGCCTCCGGGTCGCGCCAAAGGCAGCGGCTGACGACGTCAAGGTAATTGACGCCTGCCGCGCGGGCGACAAAGAGCGTGTCATCATACCCGCCGTAATGTCCCTGGACCTGTTCGTAAATGCCGCTCGCATCCTCGGAGCGATCTGTTTGGTGGCAGCCGGCGACGACGACGACCGCCAGCGTGAGTGTGGATGCTAAGGCGCGGTGCACGGGTTTTTCCAGCGCCATAGAATCCGTTGTGGTCGGACCTACGCCTCAAGTGTTTCCAGCCGATGCCCCGGCATGAAGTACGCCAGCCGCCGGTGGGTCTCCGAGAAGCCGACGCAATGGTAGAGCCGCAGGGCCGGCTCGTTGCGCGTATCGACGGCCAAGCCCAGGCGCGGCAGGCCCATCTCGGCGGTGTCCTGGATGGCCCGGTCGACGAGGGCCCGTCCGATGCCCTGCCCCCGGGCCGCCGGCACGAGGCCCAGGTACACCAGTTCCCCGCGTCCGCGCAGTTCATTGACGAGGGCAACGCCCACCGTGGTCCGTCCCATGACCGCCAGCCGCCATCGCCGCGGCTGGAACTGCCCCGTGTTCTTGTGCGTGCTGATGGAGTCGTGGACGGAGCGCAGGCCGGCCAGGTCGGGGCAGTCGAGGGTACCCTCGTAGGTGGCGTCGATGGCCTCGGCAAACTTGTGATGCCGCAGACGGGAATAGTGGTGCCACGTGATCTCGTTCTCCGGGCACCGGACGAAGTCCGCCGACGTGATCGGGCGGCGCATGTACGCGAGCGTGGCCAGCGGGGCATAGCCGGCGCGTTCGAGTGCGGCAACCGCAGGCTCGGCTCGCTCGGGCGCCAGCAGCGTCTGGATGAGCCGGGCCTCGTGCCGGCGCTCCGCGTGTTCGGCCGCCGCCCGGAAGAGGCGTGCCGCCAGATGCTCGTCCCACGCCAGCAGACGGGGCAGCCCGATGGCAGCGCACCGCCCGGCTGCGGGTTGGGCATGAATGGTGCCGACCAGCCGGCCATCGTGCTGGGCCACAAGGTAGTTGGGCAAGTCGCGGGTGGAAACGGCCGAAGGCGGCGACGGGTCGCCCGGCGTGGGCGGCGTCGTAAGAAGAAACTCAACCAGCGGCACCAGGTCCGTCCGACATGCGGGGCGAATGGTGATAGCGTCCACGTCAATCATGGTCTTCGAGTTCCGTGTGGCCACGGGCGGCAGCCAGCCGCCGGCCGATCCGTGTGCTACCGATGCGTCGCTCGCAATGCTCGATGCGGCCGCAGCCGGGAAGGATTGCCTTCGTGCGGACGGCCGCCCGGTCCACCGCCTGTCGTCCCAGGCAACACCCACTGTCGTTTGCATGGCCGGTCCTTTCAGCCAGTCAAACGCAGGAGGCGGTGGCAGAATTGCATCCTTCTCCTTTGGTATAGACGCGGGCCGAGGGAAGGGGGTTCAGTCTTTTGTCGCCTTCTCTGCGAAAGGTCCGGAGCAGACGAAGTCGTCGGCGCCCGCGTCGCGCGCGCCGCGGAGACCAAAACGGAGATCCAATCTCGGCGGCCCGCCGGCCGTGCCGCTGACGCGGAGCCGGTGCCAGCCGGCTGCCAGATGGACCGGCAGGAAACCCCAGCGTCCGGCTGGCGGCGAATCGAGCCGCCGGCCGTCCACCTCAATCACGACGGTGGTGCCGGCTCGTACCTGGATCTGGTAGATTCCGTCGGTCTTTGCTTCCACGCAGCCCTCGAGCACGAACGGCCTGCCCTTTCGAGCGCCGGCGGCTTCGAGCCACTTGGCATTGCGGGTGCTCTGGATACGGACAGGCTCGGTGCCCTCGCCTTCCAGGCGCAGCCCTTTCCGGCGGTTTTCTTTGGGAAGTGCCTCGATGGGGGGCGACGCAGGCGGCGCGACGATCTCGATCGCCACCGGCACGGCCGCCAGGTAGGTGCCCGGCACGACCTTTCCGCCCGCCACGGCGGTCGGCGCCTTGGCCTTGGCAAAGTCCGATGGTCTAACCTTGCCCTCAGGCGGCAGATGGGCCACAGGCAGGATGCGGACCGAGCCGAGGCCGAGGTGGCGTGTGTCGATCTCGACCTCGCCGCGATGGCCATCGATCTCGCCCACGATGCGGGCGTTGTGAAGGAAGCGGATGCCCTTCGCGCCTTCGAGCGAGGCGGACAGGCGGAGCGGCCGGCCCCACGGCACGGCCTTCCCGCTCAGGTTCTTCACGGCGAGCGCCTGGCCCGCGTTGTTCACGGTAACCGGCAGAAGAAGTCGGCCGCGCGTGGCGACGGCGTCGGACGCCACGGCCACGAGGCGCAGGTCATGGTAGCCGTCGGCGAAGGTCGTGGTGTCTACGTCGATGGTTTCTCCGGGTCGGCACTGGTGCAGCAGGGTGCCCCACAGGAGCAACTCGTAATGGTCGACCTGGTCGGGCTTGAGGTTGGCAGCGCTCGGTTTCAGGTGCAGCGTGCCCTTGACGGTCTGGCCGGGGCGGACGCCCTCGACGGTAACCCGGGGAACCGTCGCCCACGGTTGACAGAGCGGATCGCCGACGATGAGCAGTTGATACGGACCGAGGATGGACTGATAGAATGCCTCGGCCACGGAGGCGCCGGAGGCATAGTGGACCTGGACAAGAGGCGAGGGGAACTTGGCCTGGATGGCCATCGGTTCGATCACCGTCCCGCTCGAGGCCGCCGCTTCGTAGCGGAGGAACTCGGAGATGGGCGTCTGGCCGGCGTGGGCGTGCATGACGGACCCGCTGCTGGTGAGGTGCTCGCAGATGGCGCCTGGCAGAATCGTGCTGCCGCTCTTCTCCCAGTTGAAACTGGCGGAGCCGGCAACGAGGCCGGCTACGTCCGGCTTGTTCCTGGGCAGGACGCCGTCAAGAATCTCCGCCCGCACGCCCCGTTCCCGGAGTCTGGCGACCGTCGTCTCGAAGGCCCACTGCCGTGTTCGCGAACGGATATCCCCGTTCCTCATCAGGTAGATGGTACCGCCGGGCGCCGTGTCGTCGGCCGCGGCACTCCGTCGGAGGTACCCGCGCACCTCCTCGAGCGAGTTGCCGCGGCCGCTGGTGACGGCCAGCATCATCGAGAGCATGTAGCGTCGACCCAGGTGCGGTTCGGTGCGCTGGCCTGTGGACGACCACGCGTACGTACTGCGGAAGGCCGTGGCGGGCTCGACGTCGAAGACGGGCTTGGCCATGCGTTCGAGCAGGCGCTTGAAATCGTCGCGCTCGCGAAGCGATTCGATGTCGGCGTCCTGGCGGGTGTGATCGGCGTCGGCCCAGCCGGCCTCGACGGCCTTCGTGAGGGCGGCCACGGCTTGGCCAGGCTTGCCCAGGCGCGCCAGGCAACAGGCCAGGTTGTAATGGAGTTCGGCGGCACCGGGGTGCTTCTCGGCCAGAGCGCGGAGGATCTTCTCCGCCTCGCCCCACTGGCCGTCGCGAATATGCCCGTAGGCTTCGGCGATCTCGTCGCGCTCGTCGGCAGTCCATTCGCGCTGCGGGACGCGCCGCTTCGGCTGCCGGTAGTAGGCGTTCGAGCCCAGCGACAGGTACTGGATGTTCTTCTGCAGAACGAGGTCGTAGAGGTACGTCAGACCGTTGATGCTGGCGCGTTTCGTGATGAACTTCGGCAGTTGCCGGTCGCCGACGTCGGCGCCGACGTCGATGCCCCAGGGAAGGTCGCTCGAGTAGATGACGTAATCAATCTGCCCGTCCAGGCCGCGGTCCCCTATCGCCTGGAGCACCGGCTGGAGGACCTTCGTGCGGAAAGCGTCGACGCCCATGCGCTCGAAG
>Ga0180434_10009496_pt1 | contig 10561 bp, 7 predicted proteins | sample SS_ome_7_FD_132453 | JGI IMG/M metagenome (GOLD analysis project Ga0180434, IMG submission 132453) | Hypersaline lake sediment archaeal communities from the Salton Sea, California, USA - SS_1_D_2 metaG | ecosystem: Environmental > Aquatic > Non-marine Saline and Alkaline > Hypersaline > Sediment... | reverse complement strand
CCCTTGCGCTTGAGGTCCGATTCTGGCGTCTCGATGATGATCTCGTCGTGGACGAACAGTGCGATCCGCGAGCCGCACAGCGCATCCCCCGGCGTCCAGCACGCCCTCTGGACGAGCCAAAGCGCCTCTTTTGCGCCATCGGCGGCGAGGCCCTGGAACGGGGTGTTGCAGGCACGGGTGAACGTGATGTTGCCGCGTGCCCTGCCGTAGCCCTGGATAGCCCAGGTGTGCATCGGGTTGTCGGCGGCGGTCACGTCCCCAGCGGCGCGGAAGTACGGCGCCATTTCCGGCCACGCTGCGACAAACTGGTCTTTCAGTCGACGCGCTTCGGCCTCGGTCATGTCCAGCCCGTAGCCCTGCGCGTACTCGGTGAAAGTCGCTGCGCCCAGCCCCCCAGGGAAGCCGAAGTCTGCCACCTTCGCAAACTGGCGGGCTTCCTTCACCTCGGCGTCGCCTTCCGCCTTCCGTCGCGCCGCTTCGTCGTAGGAAATGCCGAGTAGCTTCGCGGCGAAGTCCAGATGCAGGTCCCGACCTTCGGCCAGAACCTCCCGCATCCTGCTCGCCCCGAAGAGCCGGAACGCCACCTGCGCCAACGAACGCATTTCCAACGTATCGTAGTCGGCCCCGATGAAGACATGCCCCGGTCGGGCGACGTAGCACTCCCGCAGCCCCCCGTCTCGCGATACCTGCTGGACGTTGGGGCGACGTGCGCTGGTTCGCCCCGAATCCACCAGCACGTTGTACGACGAGTGAACGGTACTCGTGGGCAGGCTCTCCAGCGGACGGATGAACGCCGTGATCAGCTTCTCGGCCTTCGACGACGCGGCAAGCGCCTGCAACCCCTCGTGATCCCTACATTCGCGTAGCACTGCCGACGCCGTGCTGACCGACCCTTTCTGTGTCAGAGGGGCAGACAGACCTCGCTTCTCGTAGGACCGGGCCACCGCCTCACGGATGCGCTCCATGTCTTTCGTGTTGTTCTCGCGGACCAGCCCGTACTCCTTCGCGATCACCCTGCCGGTGATCAACTCCTGGTCAGCCTTGACCGCGACTCTGCCCAGCCGCCGCTTGTCGATGCGCACACCGGACACGTAGGGCTGGTGCAGGACGAACGCTGCGCGCGTCTGGTGGGCCACCTCGGCGCGGTAGTCCACCTGCCGATTTTCCGTGTGTACCGCGAGGTGGTGGGCCAGCCTGTGAGCGTTCCTTGCCAGACGCGAGCCCTCGGCCCACAAAGCGCGGTACACGTCGCGGGTGAGCGCCACGTCCATCTTCGCGTAGTCCAGCGCGACGCTGGGCCACTCGTCAATCGGCACGTTGTCCAATTCGGCGTAGCGCAGCCGCCACACGTCGTCGCCCTGCTTCGTGTCCCGCACGTCCTCGTCGAGATACTTGAGCGTGAGATCGGCCAGCGAGAGCTTGCCGGGAGGGTCCCCAGCCGCGATCTGTCGCAGACGCTCCATGACGAGCGTATCGTGAACCCGGCCTTCCTCGTAGGCGCGGAGCACCAGCGGGATAAGCGAGGGTTCCCCGGCGATCAGACAGGTGAAGTCGAAGGCGACGTTGTGGCCCACGAAGATCGTGTCCCCGCACGCCAACCTCCCGCGAATCTGCTCGATGCCATCCTCGCGAAGCCACACGCCAACACCCCCCGCTGCGTCCGTCGAGTCCCATAGGGCAACGGATACGACGGGGGGCGCTTTGAGCGTGGGGGTCACGAGGTACGTTTCGCAGTCGAATACGATGTACCTCGATGCGCCCATTAGAACGGCAGGTCGTCGTCGTCGAAGCCGTCGTTCGCGCTACCCGCATCGGGCGGCTGGGCCGAGGGGGCAACCGAAGCCGTGGGCATGAACTCCTGCTCGGTGTGAGGCGTCCACGTCATCTTCGTGAACGGGTTGCCGGTCTTCGTCGTCGAAGCGACCGCCTGGCAGACGACCGTGCGCCCCGCCAGCGCGTCACCGTCTCCCTCGACAGCCTTGTCGACCACCTTCGACGTGATCTTCGACTGGTCGCACTTGAGAAGCGCAGTCAGCATCGCCTTGATGTTGACCAGCGTGATCTCGCCCTTGTTCAGAAACAGGGGCCATCCCAAGCGCGTACCGGAAGGGCAGTCGGGACGGGTCGACGACTGCACCGTGAACTCGGCCACGAAGAACTCGCCCTTGCCGGGACGGCTCGACGTGCCGACGAGCATCCGGTCGACGCTGAACACGTACTGACCGGGCTCGATGTAGGGGAGGGATTCGGAGACGGTAACGTCGTCGATGCCGGAAAAGGTACTCATTTCAGTCCTCGTTGGACAGGTCTTCGTTGCACCACGTCATCGCGTGGCAGGGGGAACGTAGTGCGCTGTGCGGCACTATGTCAAGAGGGTTTTTACTTCCACGTCGCGTAGGCCAGTCGTTGTTTCTGGCCCTGCGTCGAGAAGATGTAGGCCGCGTCACGCTTTGCCTTCTCCAGCGCAGCTTTGAAGGCGGGGGTGTGGTTGTAGACGTGGCAATGCACCTCGTCGGCTTCCTGCCCCGTGCGGTGCATCCGGCCCAGCAACTGCTCCCATGCCTTGCCGCTGGACGGAGGCGAGATCACAAGCTGGTTCCGCCACGCCTGGAGATTCTTCCCTGTGCCGTGGACGGCGATGGATGCGCCAATCAGCCGTGGGGTGTCAGCGGGAATCACAGTCCCGGCCCCGTACACAGGCACGCCCATGTGGCGAAGCGCCGCCTCGACGGCGAGCGAGTCGTACCAGAGGATCGGGGGGTCGTCCTGCGACCGCGCCCATTGCACGGCGTCCCTCACGAGCCACGGGTCGATCCACCTCGCCACGGTGGGGGGCTCGGGACGATCCTTCACCGCTTCCCACTGATGCAGCGCCGCAAGAGCCTTCGCGTGCCGCAAGCGACCGTCGCGGAGCGCGTTCGTCACGAGCAGGGGCGAATCGAGCCCCAGCCGGTTGCTTTGGAGGATCATGCGCACCCAGCGGTTCCATTGCTTCCGCGCCTTCAACCACTCGTGGTCCACGACACCGTTCGGCCACTCCCACTCGTAGTAGAAGCCCTGCGACACCTGACGGGCGTAACGAGCCATCGTCATCGGGTCCGAAATCTCGTCGCCGTTCGGGGCCTCCCACGTCAATTCCATGCGGTTCAGCACTTCCTCGACCTTCGGAGTCACCTTCGGGGTCCGTTGCGTGATGATCAGGCTCGACCCGATGTCTTTCGCTCGGGTAGCGACGACACCGGGGGTGCGCACAAGCCGGTGGCGAAACGCCTGCCTCGCACTCGCTTCATTCAGCTTGAGCTTGTAGCCTGCAACCCCCCGAAAGAACTTCTCATAGATGCGCCAATCGTTCTTCGACGGTCGCGTGTCGGCGTCGAGTACCTGCGAGAAGGCGTTGAGGGTGAACCAGTCCCTCGGCAAAGGCGTCCCGGCGCGAAGTGCCATGACCGACAAGTGGGCGTAGTCGTGGATCGAGCGGTTCGTCAGCGTGCCCGACATGCAGCAGAATCGGCAGTCGGGGTGCTTCCGAAGGTACTCGATCACTCGACGAGTCCTCGCGCTGGAGCGGTGCCGAAGGTAGTGCGCTTCGTCCGCGATGATCAGGTCGGGTCGCATGTCGAGCAGCGCCGTCCTCGACTTGGGGTTCGACAACTGCGCGTAGGACATAATCTTGATCTTCGACACGTAGAAATGCTGGGCGTACTCGCGCCAGAGGTCGTCGAAGGGGTTACGCATGGAGGCGGGAATCAGAAGTAGGGGACGCCTCGCCCCCAGCACGCGAGGGAGCAGAATCGAGATAAGGGTCTTGCCGGAACCGACCGAAATCAGGCCCAGCATCCCCTTTGCCTGATAGGCTGCCCACAGCGCCCTGTTCTGGATCGGGAACAGGCGCATCTGCCCACCGGGTCGCCGCAGCTTGGGCGTCAGGTCGGGTACGGTGTCGGACGCCGTGGGGAGCGCGAGGATGCGCTTGATCTCGCTCTGCTTCTTCTGCTTCGTCATCCTTCGATCACGAGGGCGGCGTGCGCGTGCAGGTAGTCGCTGATGTACGCCCACAGGGGGTGGCGGGCGCTCACGGCGACGTACACCGGACGCGAGTGCTGCGCGAGCGCGTTGCGAAGGCGCGTCTCCAGCAGCCGAAGCAGGATTTCTGCCGCCGTCACCTTGCCCTCGTTGTAGGGGAGCGCCATGAAGTACCGACCGTGCTTTTCGGTCGCTTCCAGCCCTGCCTGGTACGCGAGGTCGTCCACGTAGACCACGTTCGCGCCGCCGCGCGACGGTGCGCAGTCCACGCACAGAATGTACGCGATGCCCTCCGGGGAGGACTGCGCGGCGTATTGAGCCACGGGGTCGGGCAGCGCGGGCTCTGCGGGCGTGGCCTCGGTGCCCTCCGAAGCGAGCAGCGCCATCACCTCGTCGACCGTGCCGGGGCCGAGTCCATTGATCGCGAGAAACTGGTCGCGGGTCCACGTCGCCGCCTCGGCGCGGGTCAGCCCTTCGGGTGCCCGGTTCTGCCACCGCGTCGGGAAGCCTTCCCACGTCTCGGCAGGCTCGGGCTCGGGCTCGGGCTCGGGCTCGGGCTCGGGCTCGGGCTCGGGGTCCGGGGTCACTGGCACCTCGCTCTTTGACTGCGCTTCGTCCTCGTCTGCCGTCTGCGCGAGAAGGCTATCGAACTCCGCTTCCGCGTCGGGGGTGAGCACACCGATGGTCTGCTCAAAGTCCTCGGCGGGCTCGGCGGGCTCGGCGGGCTCGGCGGGCTCGGCGGCATCATCGGCGGCGGGTGCGCCAAAAAGGTCGTTGAAGAAGTCGTCGTTTTCGCTGCTCATTTCGTTCCCCTCGTCGAGTTTGCGGAATAGCGCCTTCGCGCCGTGCTGGGACTGGTAGTGTTCGCAGTACGCCCGATGCGGGCAACCGCCGTAAGCGAAGCACGCCTTGAACGTCGGGTCGCCCTCGGGGGGCTTGTCGCTGCCACGGGCGTCCAACATGCGCACCGTGTCCGCGACGACATCCTCGATGATCGGCTTGATCGTCTCTCGGGTCGCCACGGCGTGCCGCTTGAACGCCCGCAGACCTCGTGGGCCTCGCTTGCCTCCCTTGAGGTAGTTGACGTGAGAAAGAGAAACCTCGTCCCCGAAGAGCGACGGCATGTAGGTCTGTGCCCATGCGCCGTACAGGCTCATCTGGTAGTCCGTCAGAAGCTGGTCTTCGGTGAGCGCCCACCTGGGGTCGCTCCGGGTCTTGTGATCGAGAATTTCGGGGTCTGTCGGGTCCGTGATCAGCAGGTCGATGTACCCCACGTATGCGCCGTAGCGGAAGTCCTCGATAGGGGGGATTCCTGCGTAGTCGAGCAGGAAGTCGGCGGGCGCTCGGCACTCATGCTCGACGCTCATGTGCTCGTATCCCGGCTCGGGCAGAAGGCCGAACCCGATCTTCACGAGTTCCATGCAGTCGTCGGGCGACCGCTCGCCCTTGAGGTACTGTTCGACCTGCTCCGAATGTTCTCGTCCAATGCGCAGAGCAGCCGTCGTCGGGACGGGTCGGCGCTCCACCTTCTCGTAGTACCATTTCCGCAGGCACGATCTCGCGGTCTTCGCCTGGCTCGCGGATACGTGCCACTTGTTCGTTGTCATCGTCGGGTGTCCTGGGTCATCGTATCTCGGGGTTGCACTCCCTGGTCGAACGGTGCTATTTCTGCCAGCCCGTGACTAGGGTGTCAAGCCCGGTTTACTAGCGAGGTGCGCATGAAACTGTACTGCTTCCGTGGCTTTCGGGTCGTAGGGTGGGGCTCGCTGGAAGCGTGGAAAAACGAATACTTGCAGGCGAAGAAAGAGGGGAGCCCGGTGCAGCGCATGGTCGCGCAGCTTGGTCGCCCGATCCCGTGGGAGGAAGCGTTCACCCGCCGCTTCGACTTCGACGCGATGATCTGCCCGTACTACCGGCGCGACCTGCCCGCTGCAAAGGGGCTCCCCCGCATGGCGGGCTCGGCGTTGAACCACCCTGACCTTGTGATGGGGAGCGCGTGGATCGACGTGGACAACCCCGGCCACGCCAAATGGCAGTCGGTTGACCACGCCCGCAAGGGGGTCGACGAGATTCTGGCGAAGCTGCCCCCGGAGCTTCGGGACACGGTGTACTGGTACGCGACGCGCGGCGGCGTTCGTCTCGTCTGGAAGCTGGGCGAGCCCGTCGAAGCGAGACACTGGCGGTCGTGGATGTCGCAGTTTCGCACGATGCTGTCCGTCCAATGCGGGATTCACACCGATCCCTGCTCCGAAGAGTACGCTCGACACTTCCGGCTGCCGCTGGTGCGTCGGGACGGGGTGGATCTGGACCTGCCTGTGGGGGGCGTGGGCGAACGGGGACCGTTGCCCTGGGAGCCTGTGGCACCGCTGGAGATCGAGACGGTATCGGAAGGGGCCGACCCCTCACAGTGGCCTGACGAGCATCCGGCCTTCGACCCCGAGAAGGATACGCCGAAGGCGCGCGACTACTCGCCGCTGAAAAACTCGGAATGGTACGAGCCCCTGACACAACCGTCGCCGCTGGGCGTCCCCGGCGAGCGGCACCGCCAGATCCGCCGTTGTGTCTGCTCGATCACCGCGATGCTGCGCTCCGAAGAGCCTGCCCGCATCTTCCGGCTGGTCGCCCCGGCTGTGCTCGCGGACAAGTCCCCCGACGCGCCGGGGTTGCGCCAGCTTTGGGATCTGTGCCGGTGGGCGTGCTCCGCGCAGAAGGCCGAGCGGATCTCCCTGTCCGACATGCGAAACACCATCTTCGCGCGTGCGAGGAAGGCGACGACGACGCAAACCGATTCCGACGACGTAGAAGACGACGAGTACGACGCCAGCAAGGACGACGTACAGGAGCGCATCGTCCTGATCATCGAGAAGGCCCACTACGTGCTCCACGAGGACACGGGCGAGTATTTCGGCCCGGTGCCTCGCGATAGCGTCTACATCGCCTTGCGGCAGGTCAGCCCTTCCCTGTACTCCCTCGCGTACACGAATCAGGGAAAGAAAATCCCGGTCAACAACTTCCTGGAGCGGCACGCCCGCATCGTGGACTCGGTGGTGGCGAAGGTCGGAGAGACGGGCATCCGGTACAACCCCGTCACGGACCAGATCATTGAAGGCATCTGCGCAGTCCGCGCAGACCTCAAGCCGGTGCGTGACCCGGAGGTGCATCACTGGCTTGAACTGCTCGGCGGGGCAGAGAAGGATCGGCTGCTCGACTGGCTGGCGACCCTCACCGACCTGGAATGGCCGACCTGTGCGCTCTATATCGAGGGGCCGAAGAGCATCGGTAAGGGGATGCTCGCGGACGGAATCGCGAGCTTGTGGGGCACGAAGCCCGCAACGTGGAGCGACTTCACCGCGAGCTTCAACGACCAGCTTGCCCGCGTGCCCCTCGTTTGGGCCGACGAGAAGATCCCGAATGACCGCTTCGCCTCGCAGGAAGCGAGCATCACGCTTCGGCAAATGGTCGGAAACTCGTCGTTCACGCTCAAGCGCAAGTACCTGCCGAGTCAGAGCGTCACGGGCTGCCTGCGCTTCCTGATCACCGCCAACGACGGTGACGCGCTGCGGCTCCACGAGGAAATGAACCGCGAGAGCTATCTGGCGGTGGTCGAGCGCATCGGCCACATTTTCGCAGGGCCACAAGCCGCGAAGTGGTTGGAGCAGAAGGGCGGTCGGGCGTTCACGAAGGATTGGGTGTCCGAAGACCGCATCGCCCAGCACCTTCTCTGGCTTCGCGACAACCGGAAGGTCAAGCGGGGCTCCCGGTTCATCGTCCCCGGCTGGGAGAGCGAGCACCACGTCCACCTACGGGGGGCGTCGAGGACCGCCGTGGCCCTTCTGGAAGCCGTCTGCGCTGCACTGGAAGACGCGGGCGGCCTGCCGGAAGGGGTGTGGGCAGGCGGTGGCAAGCTGCTTGTCACGCAAAAGGGAGCAAGGGCGCTTATTGCGGCAAACGCCCCTTTCAACACACCGGACCACAAGGCCCTCGCGAACACCCTGGGGTCGGTGGGGGACACAAAAGGACGTGTCAGACTCAAAAACCCGTCCAGAAAATTCCGCGCCTACGAGATCAATCGGTGGCTGGTGCTGAACCACGCGAAGAAAATCGACGCAGATGTCGACCAGATTCGCGAAATTCTCGACCGGGAACCGGATTCCAACGTGGTTTGGGCCGAAGGCGACTGAAAAAACCACATCTACCTCCCGGTAGGCGGCGCACTTTTCGACGAGCCCTCGTGAAGTTTTCGCGGGGGCTCGGAAGTTTTTGGGGAGTTTTAGCTGGTCCACGCACCCCTGTGACCTTCCGACGACACCGCGCCCCACTACTGATATGGGCAATAGTGCCAAACCGTACAGAAGGGACACTCTATGCGGCACGCCCCATGCCGATCTGGTGCGTACCCGAGTGGGCAAACCCTAAAGCGTCACTTTGCTGGGCAAACGGAAACTACCGCCACGTAAGGGGAATCTCGCACTTTTGCCCAGCTTGCCCAGGTCTGCCCAGGGGGGGTGGGCAAGCGGAACCTACCGATATGCAAGAGGAATCCGGCACTTTTGCCCAGGTTCCCCCTATACGCGGGCGTGCGCACGGGGAGGGGTAGAAAATGCGTTTTTTCGATTTTGGAAAATAAAGTTCGGTCGGAGTTTTGTCGCGCGTAAGGGGTCGCGCGTAGGACCTGGGCAAAAGTCGGAGATAATCTAACGATTTCGGTAGCCTGCGCTTGCCCAGGGGGGGTGGGCCAGCCTGGGCAAGCTGGGCAAAAGTGCGAGATTCCCCTTACGTGGCGGTAGGTTCCGTTTGCCCAGCAAAGCGGTTTCTAGGTATCGCAGATCCAGTTGACGACTCGTCAGTCGGTTTTACAAACCCTCGGTGAACGTGGGCTTGCGCTATTCGACTGCGGGTTGTAGAATCCGCTCGGCGCCCCCTTGCAATCCCGCCTCGGAGCGTGCAGCATGGCATCGTCGAAGTCCGCACAGAGCGAACCTCGCCCACTGACCCCCCGGCAGTACGCCGCATTGCGAGCAATCGAGTGGTACAAAGCGCACCACGGCAACGACGTGCCGACGCAGGCCGAGTTGAGCAAGATGCTGAAAATGCGCAGCAAGCAGGGGAGTCGTGCGTTGCTGGACGCTCTGGAAAAGCGCGGCTGGATTCGGCGGCAGAAGAACAAGTGGCGGTCGATCCAGGTGCTTCACCCGTCGAGCCGCGCCAAAGTCGTTCGCCCGGTGCGCTGACATGAGTTTCCAGCCCTACCAGCGAGGCCCGCGCTCCGGGTACGTGATGCGAAGCTACACGCCAAACGGCTACGAGCGCGCCCTGTCCACCTTCCCCCGGTCTGTGTGGGCTCGGCAGGGCATGGCAGGTCAGATGTACCTCAACGCCGCCCCCGTGGTGCCTCACCAGAGCCACTACACCGAGAACCTGGTACACTCCCCGGATGCGTGGACTCGGGCGATTCGGGCTGGTGCGGCACCGCCCATCCGGCTCCCCTCGTCGTGGGGACCGTACCCGCTGTCCAACGGGGCACCAGCTTACGCCCCCGGCGTGCGCATTTCGGTCATGGGGTCCACCTCTGCGACCGAAGCCGAAGCCGAAGCCGAAGCCCTCGATGACGTTGCGTTCAACGTCCTGATGCTCGCGATGGTCACGAACGCCCACGGTCGCGTCGTGACGAGGGTGGCGGGAGGCATGACCCCCGCCGCCGCGCTGGAGCAGACGCTGGCAGAGCTTGACGGTGAGGTCGCAGACGGCGACATCACCGCCGAGGAAGCTGTGCTGTGGCGCGAGGCGATGATCCGGCTTTACGAAGAGATCGGATACGACAATCTCACGACCTTCGCGCAGACCGGCGACCCTGCTATTGCGGGGCGCATCCTGACGATCTTCGCAGAGGTGTCCGAAGAAGCGCCCCGCCCCGCCGAGAAGCGGTCAGGGCTATCGACGGCCCTGCTCCTGATCGCTGGCGCGATCACCGCGTGGGCACTCACGCAGGGCTGATTCTCGTCAGTAGTACGCTGACAGACACGTCACACACAGCTTGCCGTGTTCAGCAGGCGCTCCGCACAGCGGGCACTCGCCCTCGTCGCCCTCGTCGCCCTCGTCGCCCTCGTCGCCCTCGTCGCCCTCGTCGGCGGCTTCCTCGCGCTTGCTCTCGTAGTACGCGGCAAGCTCGTGCGCCGTCATCACCTGTTCCATCTGCGCGACGTTCTCGGGGTTGATGAACATGGGTCGGACGAGCACTTTCGGTCCCTTGTCCGTGTCGACGATCACGCCTCGCCTTGAAGGAACCTCGGCCCACCAAGCGAGCACCGCGATCCACGTTTTCCCCAGCAACTGCACCGACGTAACACTCGCCGGTTGCATCGTGTGAAGGGGGCCGCCCTCCCCGTCAAGCTGGCGCATCGTGATGCTCCACACACCGTCGAAACTCCAATTCATCATCGTCGAAACCTTGCGCTCGGGTGAATGGCTCGGCTAGAGATTGTCGAGCACTTGACGCCATAGTAAACCCGACGCGAACAAGCAAGGGTGGCGTCGTTCT
>Ga0180434_10009495_pt1 | contig 10561 bp, 22 predicted proteins | sample SS_ome_7_FD_132453 | JGI IMG/M metagenome (GOLD analysis project Ga0180434, IMG submission 132453) | Hypersaline lake sediment archaeal communities from the Salton Sea, California, USA - SS_1_D_2 metaG | ecosystem: Environmental > Aquatic > Non-marine Saline and Alkaline > Hypersaline >... | reverse complement strand
CCTTTTTTGAATTTGTTGCGTCAACATCTATATTTGTCCCGGTATTTCCTAAACAATTGTTAGCGATAACTATTGAATAATCAGCGGATCCACTCTCATAAATTCCCTTACCGGAAAAACCTGTTACTCGATTTCCAATTAAAATATTATTATCACCATCAAATATTATTCCGTCATTACCTCCGGTCTCGATGTAATTGTTGTTACATCTGCAATTATCACAGCCCTCCATTCTTATTCCATAAGTTGACACTGTGTTAATTGTATTATCATTAATATTTGCGTGATATAATAAATTCCTTATTCCGTAGCCTCCGGCGTTATAGATCTCATTTAATGAAATATTAACATTTGTGGTACTTGTTTTTGTACCATCGCTTAAATAAATCCCATCATCACCAGGCGAGATAATATGATTATGAATTACATCTGGATCCTGGGCATAAATGTAAAATCCGTCATTACCATCGGAAATTGACCAATTATCATGTAAACTGGCCCGATCACAAAAAATGACATATCCATTATACTTTGAGGTAACGCTGAAATTATCGGACCATGAATTATAATCACCACTTCCATAAAAATTACAGCCCTCGGGTGTACTGGCGTCTCCATTGGAAATACAAATATTGCTCTCAATTGAGATATATTTTGTACTGTGATCTATTCTTATCCCTGAGGATATCCCGGCGGTTTCATAAGCCTCTGTTTTATTGTTTTCAAAACAAATATTTCCAACTACTGAGCCACTTTTAGCCTGTTCTATGTAAATCCCAACTACGCACTCGCTACAGTGATTTCCAATAACCGAAAATCCTCGGCTCCACTCGGCCTCGGTTCCTCCTGTGTGTGTCTCTAAAACAATACCACAGGCGAAACAATCCTCAACGTCATTAAAGGCAACTACACCTTGATCCCATTCCTCGAGATACATTCCGCAGAGCCTATGATCGTTATAGGCATCGCCCTCTCGAGCTACACCACATTCCTCGATGTGATTTTCCAGGATCTTATTTTTAACACCATCATACCAATAGATCCCCGAGGCTATTCCGTGCTCGATGTAACAATTTCTTATAATGGCTTTATTGCACTTTCTGAAATAGAGAACATGTGATCTTTGATAGATATGAGTATCTGTTTCATCGTAGTTATTAGAGGCGTTTCCGTCAAGAATAAGGCCATCTAAAATAAATCTGTTGTTACCGTTGGTTTGATCCTCATTTTGAAACATCGGGGTATATTCATTTTCATTTCCAGTATTGGAATTAGCCCCGAGAGTACCTTTACAATTTTTGCTCATGGTAACTATAAAATCATCATAAATCTTACAGGTATCTGTAACTGTGAAATCACAATTGATGTGAATATGTTTATTATCATCAGCTACAGCATTAAAAAGAGTGTGAAAACTCGTGTTGCTACTGGCGATTTTTCCTTTTTTGTCAAGAGCTCTGTATGTGGATCCATCTAAAACTATTGTATAATCCGGGATATGTGTCTCTCTGGAATTTGGTAAAACATCAATATAAGATTTATTTTGGATTATCCTGTTTAAAATAATCCCTAACTGCTCATAGGTTACAAATTCCGTATCTTTCGATGATGGCTCTAAAAAACTTTTTTCAAATTCCATGTTTTTTTTAGATAAGATCTCATTCATTTTTTAATCCCATTCCGGATCTTCATAAGATTTTATTTTAACCAACTCTCCGTAAATACCGAAATCCTTAGCATAACAGTTATAGCCCTCCTCTGTTGACCGGATCCAGAGCTCTATCGTATCAAGAGGCTCTATTTCCTCAAAATCCTCGCTAAATTCCTCCCAGGTATTCGTGTCCCAGCTTTGAGTGGTCCCGGTTGCAACCCCGTTTATATAGATCTTGCCCTGGGCACAATCCTCGGGTATGGATCCCTCTGATTTTTGGTATTTCAATTTGAATTTTACGGTAAAATTGGATCTAAATATTTCTCTAGGGACCGTAAACTCGCCTATTTTGGCCCAGGTTGTGTATTGCCTTTGATTTTCAGAGGTATCTAAGGCGACTTCATTCTCACCCACCAGGTAATATTTTCCTACGGTTCCCGCTAATTTTTGAGTGAAAGATTTTTCAACCATAAATATCATTTTTTCTTTTTCTTTTTTAACCATGATCCTGCTATATATCCGCCGACAACTATTACACCTAATATCAAAACTAGGCCGGTGTAATCCTGGGCCTCTAGATCTGATTGAGCCGTATCTGATCCCTCGATTGTAGGTGTTTGCGTTGCCTCTTTTTTGGTTGTAATTGTTGCCCCGCTGGATCCAGGGCTGTCTATAATCACACTAGGGGCCCAACTGTAATCTAGTTGGTAGCTGGGGCTAAATAGCTCAAATGGTTTATGATATATAGGGGAAAAAGATTTTTTTTCCGTAATATTAATATCTGTTATATATGCCATTTAAAATCCTCCTGGTGGAAATACAATTCCATAATCATTTTGAGAAGTGTCTTTTTTTGAGCCTCCATAACCGGCGTTTTTAAGAGCCTGTTTAATGGATCCTACGGCATAACCAACTTGACCGGGTTTACTTTGTTCACTTATGTATGTACTGGCCATGTCCCCGCTAGAGCTCCTTTTTTTGGTTGATCCTGAGCTCGAGGTTCCTCCATAATCATAAAGTGTTGGATCGGGTAATGAAAAATCAAACATAGGGAAATCCGGCTGTTCAAAGTTGAAAACAAAGGGCATACTAGATGTTTCTGTCCCGGTATCTTCCTTTTTTGTCCCGCCTCCAGATCCAGCTCCAATCCCAGAGCCAACATTATTATTTTGTGATAAAATATAAATTGCTATGGCTCCGGCGGATATTATACCAAGACCGATCACGAGCTTTTTTTTATCCATTTAACCCCCTGTTGGAATACGTTGAACATGAACAAAGATCTCAGATCCTGTAGCCGTATTTGAGGCATCAAGATTTTCTAGTAAAAAAGTCCAAAAATCACCCTCATAGGTCCAGACCGTATCATCATCTACGATCTCACCATCAGATTTACCTCCGACATAGACCTTTAAGTGAGTACCCCCTCGGTTGTGGATCCTCAAAAAGTTAAGAGGTAAGTATTTTCTGATCGTGGCATCATCCGAAAAACCATAAAGGGCCTTTGCACTAGCTGAAATATCACTGATCGAGACTTCAAATTTTTCGGAGCCCTCGATGTAAAGCCTCTTTCGTTTTAAATCAATTGCGTTTTTTCTGCCTATCACTCTAGGAAATATCATGGAGACCTCCAATTAAATAAAAAGAGAGAAAATATCTCTCTAGTAGTCTACAACTGTTAAAGGTATTTTCAAAAGCGTTTCTGTAGTATCTTCAAAACCGACATTATCATTCCCGGCTCCGGCTGTTGCGTGTGTGGATTTTGGTTTAACCTGAATACTGAGAATATCATCCTCACCGATTATTACCCCGGTTCTCTCCAGAGGTAATAGTTTTCTCTTGTCGTTAAGATCGCCGTGTGTTAATTCCTCGTCAAATTCACGAATAACCTTTGTCCAGGTTTTGGCTCTGTTTCTAACTACAATTCGCCATTTTCCGGTGATTTCCGCCGGTGTGGTCTCTCCGGTTCTGATATAAGCGTAAACTCTGCCCTGGTTCTCAGGGTGATTAGGATCCCCATATCCAGGCATAATCTCACGATTAGCCGGGACAGTGTAATAAGCGATCTCGGTCCATTCCGATGTACTGACTAATACCTGATGGTCATTGGTTGTAAAATCATTCTCTGTAAACATCAGATCGAAACGTTGACCTGATCTTTTGGTTGCGTTATTTCCTCCAAATAAATTAAAAACCATGTGTTTTCCTCCTAGCTCCAAATATCAGTAGAACCTCCATTGGCTCCATTGAACCACTGCCATGCAGTGTTGATCAGATCCTCAGCACTATCTATGATATGAGCTCCGCCTATCACCCGGGTTATTTCATGGTCATAGATCATAGGTACAACAAAACCTATTCCAGCTTTGACCAATCCCGATGTGAGATTACCGTTTCCGATAACAGGGGCCTCTATTCTTTCAAAAAAAGATTTTGCGATAGCGAATTTAATAGCGTCAAAATACATATCTTTTGAGGGTTTTTTCCCCATAATTTTTGCCATTAACCACTACTCTCCTAGTTAAAGATTTAATAAAAAAAGATGGCCAGTGTTCAAATACTTTATATTCCAATTATGGGATAAATATATTATAATTCACTTACTTTCTAAAAATTCCCTAATACAAAATCTAACAGCATAAGAAATTGTTAAACCTCGGCTATTAGCAAAATCGTTGATCATTTTCCATGTTTTTTTATCAAAATAAATTCCGGTTTTCATAACAACCAATCAGGTAACCAAAAAATAGGATCATTAACTACAAACATTTTATTTTCAACAATAAAAGCTCCAGGTTTTTTAATTTTTATTAGTGAATAACTGTCTTCTGGAAAAATATTATTTTTATGATGTTGAATTTCCATTTTATACATTACTGATCGGCCTCGAATTATGGCCCAAATCATTTTTAATTTTGTCAATATCATATCTTAGGCATCCTTTTAAAGGATCTATCCGGGTTTACAACAATATATTCATAATTAGATAATTCCCTGGAAACATCGCCCAGGCCAACGCTTACATCATTCATTCGAGAGATATCATTTTTTCCTTTGGATCCGAATGTAATAATGTAATGAGATAATTCCACGAAATCAGTGTAAAGCTGAGCCGGTCTCCTACATGCAAAACCTATTCCCAGGTTACCCCACTCATCATGGCGATATTTCCCTTTCAGGTTAGCCATACGGCTGAATAAGGGCCTGTTTAATGGGAATATATCATCGGCCTCATCCCAGATCACCAGGTCCCAGGATCCTTTATTCTTTTTTACAAAACCTAGAAATTCCTCATTTTCTATAGCCGTATCTGGATATTCTCGATATTTTGGACGGTAAACATCGGCCTGGGATTGATCATATTCGCCGTTTGGATCAAAGACCAGGCAACGGTATTTTGGGATAATTGCATTTTTTATAAAATGGGATTTACCGCTAAGGTTCATTCCGAAAACAGTGAAAATTTTTTTAGTTAAGTCAACATCCATTCCATAGCCTCTATAATAGCATCAAGATCTGCTATTTGTTTTTTGTATTCATTTCTCTGTCTTTTGAGATTTCTGATAGAATACTCTAAAACCTCACGATGTTGTTTTTCTTTTTTTTCCAGTAGATTTTTCCTTTGGTGAGCCATTATTATACACCAAACTTTCAAAAACTGTTTTAACTATTGGAGGAACTATCACATTTTTTACTATATTAGTAAGTGATTTAAGAGCTCTGATCTCGGATTCCAATTCTTTTATTTTTTTCTTCTGTCGTTTGTAAATACAGCCTCCTATATAGGATTCAAAACAAGCTCCTAAAACAGCTCCAATAAATAAAGCTACAAATAACAAAAAAATCATTTTATTCAAGCTCCTTTAACAATTTTTCAATTTCCTCCAGGGTTGTTTTTTTTCCTTTCGGGAGGGCTCCCGAGTATTCCTGGATAGCTTTTATTACATCATCCGGGCTAACATTTGCAGGATCCACTTTTTGAGGGGCCTGTGTTGGCTCGGGATTATCATAAATCACATTTTGATTTTTTCCTCTGTTTCTCTGAACTGTAGGGCTCATTTCATAACCACTGTTGTTTTGACTTTGAGCCTTGGCTAAAAAAGGAGAGGCTAGGCCCTTAACACTGTTGACTAAACTGTTAATGCTATCCACGAAATCCTTAGCCTGTTTTAGTTTAGACACAGCTCCGCCTATGCCCTCTGTTGCTTTAACGACATTACCGGGCTTTGAGCCGAGTTTTTGATTAAGATCCGTTACTAAGCTCATTTTACCGGCTTATAATCCTTTGTGTAAACATCATGTGAACTGCAAACTTTACAGATTACAGGCTCACTTTTGGGTTGCCTCCAGGTAACACCACATTTTTGACATTTACAGGATATCATTTCAGTTTCTTTTTTTTCTACTTTCTTGGCTATTTAATCACCCCATACCAATTCAATCCCGCAACCAGGACAAAACTTAGGTTTTCCACTTAATTTTGTGCCACACTCAGCACATTCGTTTTCCTCCTGATCTTCGGGTTCTTTTTTATTCATGTGTTTTTTGCCTCCTATAAAATTTATTGTTTTCTCAGTGGTAATGGGATCCTCAGCGAGATCTGGAGCTCCTGGTTCTGTTTTTCGAGGCTCAGTATCAGTGGAATTTCGATTTTTTGGTTGTTTTCTAGTTTTTTCTCGATCATTTTGATTATCATTTCCTCTATCATTTTTATATTCCTTCCTATAATTTCGAATTGTTGCCTCTGTTAGATTGCAAACTTTAGCTATTTGAGTATTATTAAATCCCATTTCGAAAAGTTTATAGATTTGGTCTTTCGAAAGTTTTGGTTTTTTGGCGATAATCCCATCCCCTAATTTCGAAAATTCTATAGATAACGTATTTCGAATATAGTATATAATACTTACCCAAAAATGAGTAGTTACTTAAAAGTGAGGAGGGAGGCCGGGGCACAGACCTAAGTTGGTAATCGAGGAACTAAATGTGAAAAAACCAAAAATCCGACTTTAAGCCCGGGCCTCCATGATTTAATCTAAGTTTTTCCACTTGTTGTTTTTAACAGAGTATTATAACAATAGGGGCATAGATCCAGTTCTCTCTCTGGATCGAATTTACCAACACTTTTTTTTAAAAAAATCAATTTTCTATGATATCTTTTAATTTCATTCCCGCAGATATCACAATATATTTTTCTCAATTTTTAGCCTCCAGTTCTTTTAACCTAAAATCTAACTTAATCAAATCTGCATAAATCAATAATAATTTCAACTCGATCTCTTTATTCAAATCATTTCCTCCTAAAATTTAGCCCTCCTCTGGGGCCTTAATCTATAAGTTAATTTATTTGCTTGGGCCTCGGATAATTCGAAATAATCGCCTTCTAGTGGTATTTCTAAAGGTTTTACTTTTTTTCTTAGAGCAGGGTTATCTATCCTTTCAACAATCATTTTCTGAATTTTATTGTAGTATTCCCTGGAAATAATAGGATCTAAACATTCAATAAACGCATTATCAGATCTTAAAAAACCACAATAGGCCGGATTTTTCAATTTATTTTCAATGCTTGACCTGTGCCAGGGCTTACCTGTTTTAATGTTATTACCCAGTTTTTTAGCTATCTGGCTACAGCTCATTCCCTGTTCATACATTTCGTAAATCTGTTTTACCATATCCAGTTCATTGGGTAAAGGGATTATTTTATGATTTTCTGGGTCTTTTTTGTCAATAATATACCCCATAGGCATACGGTGTAATATGTGATTAGAGCTCTTGTCCTTGTGTTTCTGCTCCATTCCTATAACAACCCTCTCCCCGGTCTGTTCACTCTCGAGTTGTGCAAAAACCATTGTTATAATCATCATGGCCCTGCCTATAGCCGTGCTAGTATCTATGTTTTCATTCCATGAGACAAAGAAAATATTTAATTTCTCAAGATCCTCAAACATTTTTAAAGCATTTTTGACCCTCCTGTGAATACGGTCCATTTTAAAACAGATTATTGCATCAAAATTCTTTAAATTTTGAAACATTTCCTGGTATTCGGGTCTTTTGATATTACGGCCCGAGTAACCCTTGTCTGAATAAGTATCATATACCTCCCATTCTTTGAGGTCGCAGAATTTTCTTAATTTTTCCTCCTGGGCCTCTATGCTAAAACCTTTAGTTGCCTGTTCTCTGGTTGATACTCTAGTGTAAAGAGCAACATTTTTAATTTCACCTTCATTAAGCAACTAGAACCCCCTTATCATTTCTGCTAGTTGATCAACGTCATAGCGGGTACATTTAGCCTCTTTCAGCTTAGGAATTATGTTATTTCTGAGGTACATTCTAAAAGAACCTGGTGTTAATGTTGGATCTGATTTAATTTCCTGGAAATGGTCTCTAGCTGTTTGCAGGATCTGTTCAACCCTCTCGCTGTCCTCCTGAGATTGTTTCTTTAACTCTTTGGCCTGGACTTCGAGGTTATCCAGGTCTTTAAGTTGCTCTTTGAGTTTTTTTCTTTGGATAGCTATGTATTTAGAGTCTAACTTAGAAATACGATCTTGATTAATTAAGTCTCTAATATACTCTGAATAATTTCCTTTACGTTTTAGATAAAGAAACATTTCTTCATCATCACCTAATTTTACATTAATTTGCAATCCTCGGCTTATCCCACCACCTCATTTGTCTAGACTAGACCTAGACTAGACAATCTTTCTTTGTGCCGGTATTTCCAGATCTTTATATTTTCTAACAGTATCTCGGCTAACTCCTAGAGCATCAGCAATATAACCTATACTCATCCTGGTATTTTGATAAAGGTCTGCAATTCTATACTTCGTGGTGTCGTTAATTTCCTTCATCATATCACTCGAAGTTGTTAATATACTAAATACGGAAATCCGTATTTAAGTATTTCGTATTCTAATTACCAAATTCCAAGATATACTTTATAAAGAATAATGTAATCTGGATTCCTGAATGGGGAAGGCTGATTATATCGAGGCACCAATAAGAGATAAAAATACAATTACAGTACCTAAGAAAATTAGGGATATATTAAAAGTCAAACAAGGTGATGTTTTAGCTTTTAAAAAAGAAAAGAATCGTATAATTGTTGGAGTCATTAAAAAGAAAATAATTGAAGAAAATGTTAACTTCGATGTTGAGGATTAGATGAAAAAATTACTAATTATTGGGTCAATATTGTTACTAATCATTAATACGATTGGATGCGAAGAATTTGAAGGTGTTAAAACTGTTGAAATTTCGGGTATAGAAACTAATCAAACTATTAATAGACCAGGTGAAGAAATTAATTTAGATATTAGTGGAATAGATTGTGATATTACTGTTACTAAAGATACGATCCTTAATAAAATAATTTTAAGTGGAATTGATTGTGTAGTTAGAGTATCAAGATCGCATTCTTTCACGTCAGATAATAGTGGCGTAAATTGTGAGATTTTATTTTATGATTAATCTAAAACGTCTAGACAGTGTCTAGACAAATTATACTCTTATCTGTTGAGAGTGTCTAGACAGCGTCTAGACATATATTTACCAGGCTAGAATTATGAAATATTACAGCAACCTACATAAACTTCTAACAGGAGAAAAAAGACTAGCTGTTACATGCGAGATAGGACCTCCTAATTCTGCGGTTAGGTTGAACAGAAGGAAAAAAGGCCGAGACTAGACCTTTTACGCAAAGGATTTTTAAAATTAAAAAAACGGCGAAAAATTTTTGCAACGCAAAAAAATTTTGGCCGAAGGCCAACGCTGGGTGTTAGAGTTTAATATTATTGATACGTACTATATAATAATTTTACAGTACGTACTATAATTCTAATTTTTAGTATGTATTAAATTATTGATTTTGGTCATAAATGGAAATAGGATCTTATCAAAAAACAATCTTAGCGGTGTGGATCCTGTTATTGTATGCTCGATCAGATCATCAGTAAATATTAGAGCTCCGGCTATACCAAATAACCAGGTCCACACGTTGTAATATTCATAGGGGGCCATCAACCAGGCGAATATCATCAATACCAGGCCGATATATAGATGATGTGGTCCCCTGGGAATGAATTTAACCGGAGGTTTTAATTTGTTTTTTTCTGCCATGGATCATCCGGGTATTTTTTATCCAGGTATTTTTTGATCAGAAAATAAGCTGAGGCGATTATAGGCCCCGCTACACTGGTTAAAATTACCTCGAACTGGCTCATTACTACAGTAACTTCCATTTAACCACTCTTTTTTAATGAAAATTCAAATCCCGCTATTCCTCCGATTATGGCTCCGATGGTCCCTAAAACACCGGTAAATATGGCCCCATCCCCTCCAGGTCCATAGGCCATATATATTCCATAGGTTCCTAAAACGGCTCCAATACCGAAGGCTCCAAAACCATATTTGGCTATTTTGGATTTCAGATCATCCTCCATTTTCAACCTCCTGTTTATTGATCCTCCAATTTTGAGGGCTTTTACACGGAATATTATTTAAATTTCCGTATTTAATAGAATTTAAAACATAGTGGATCTGATCAGAATAAGCCCCATCAAGAGACATCATGGCGAATAATATCCCGAAATTATGGGCTATTTTCTGATTTCTTTCGTTATTGATCTTATTGCAGAGCTCGTCAGTTACCCTGAGTAAATAATGGGCCATCGGATCCCCGGATCTTTTAACGATATCCTCGAATTTTCCTATCGGTAATTCTCTAACAAAATCCAGTAGAAATTTTTTGTACTGATCATATTTTTTTAAATTCATTTTACTCCTGGTTATGCTCCTTTTTTGAATTTGTTGCGTCAACATCTATATTTGTCCCGGTATTTCCTAAACAATTGTTAGCGATAACTATTGAATAATCAGCGGATCCACTCTCATAAATTCCCTTACCGGAAAAACCTG
>Ga0180434_10009493_pt1 | contig 10562 bp, 8 predicted proteins | sample SS_ome_7_FD_132453 | JGI IMG/M metagenome (GOLD analysis project Ga0180434, IMG submission 132453) | Hypersaline lake sediment archaeal communities from the Salton Sea, California, USA - SS_1_D_2 metaG | ecosystem: Environmental > Aquatic > Non-marine Saline and Alkaline > Hypersaline > Sediment... | reverse complement strand
CGGCTCGTAAGAGGCGAAGGGGATCTTCCCGGAAGCGTGCCGCCGGATCCAGGACCGCTCGAATTCGTTTGCGTTGGATATCCAACAGCCCACCGTGAGGATCGAGGAGCTCATTTTTCTCAGGATCAAAGGCGATGGCGTCAATGGTGAAGTCACGGCGGGACAAATCATCCGCGAGAGACGCCTCCGGGCCTCTAAACGACGTGACCTCAAAAGGCCGACCCGAGCGCATGAGTGTCACAGTGCCGTGTTTGAGGGCGAAGCACCGTTCGTCCTCAAACACGCTTTTGATTTGAGCAGGGGATGCGCCGGTCGCGACGTCCCAATCCGTGACGGGGCGACCGAGACAGGTATTGCGAATTGCGCCGCCGACGATATAGGCTTCATGTCCGGCCGCCTTGAGTCTTTCGATGATGAAAGTGACGACCTCCGGGATGCCCGATACGCGTGCCTCGGCTGATGAGGTACCGCTATGAGGTTGCATAGCTGTGAAGGCCGGCCAGGTAATTGACCCCGAAGTATGTAATCAGGACACAAAAAAAGCCGATGATGGACATCGGTGCAATCGTTTTACCACTCCAGCCTCTGACCATACGTGAATGCAGTACCGCCGCATAAACAAGCCAGGTGATTAAAGACCAGGTCTCTTTCGGATCCCAGCCCCAATACCTCCCCCATGCGTTGGAAGCCCAAACCGACCCGGTGATGATTCCCAGCGTCAACATGAGGAAGCCGATGGCAACCATTTGATAATTCAGATCATCGAGGATCACCGCCCTCGGTATGCGCTTCAGGAAATTGCTGTGACTTGTCTGCGTGTCCAACCGCTTCAAGAAGTACATGATACTAAAGCCGAATGAGAGCCCGAAAGCCGCGTAAGCAAAGAAGCAGGTGATGACGTGGGTGATCAGCCAGTTGCTCTGGAGTGCGGGAATCAAAGGCTGAATACGGCTGGTAATGTTGGGAGAAAACGACGCGTAGGCCATGGCCAGGAATGCCAGCGGCAGGACGAACGCGCCGGCGGTCTTGTTTTTTGTGCGCCATTCAACGATGAGATAGAGAAAAGAAATGGTCCATGCAAAGAATATCAACGATTCATAAAGGTTCGAGAAGGGGGGTTGTCCCATTCCAAGTCGGTACGATTCCACCCACCTGAGAATGACGGCAAAGGAATGGGCGGCCAATGACGACATAGCGACGAAGGTGGCAATTCGCCCAAAAACGGTCCTTCCCATGAACATCAAAAGAAGGTAGAAGAGGAAAGCGCCGAAGTAGCCGAACGTGATGTAGCTAAGGATTATGGTATTTATCATGCCTTTTGCTCCGTTCCGTGGGAGCGTGCCTTGAGGTCGGCGGTCAGTTGCCCAAGCTCCCTTTCGAGGCCCACCGGATTTTTGCTCGTGGTTCCTGCGACACTGATTCTACTTCCCGATCCATCACTGGAAACGCGCACCCAAATCCGTCTGTGAGACATGAAAAAAGTGACAAAGAACCCGCCGATCATGAGAAAGCATCCGATCCAAACAATCGGCACCCCCGGATCTCTGCTCACCTGCAACCCGGTGGCGTAGCCCGTCTCCACGCCGTCCAGGTAAAACCTGTACGGTTCAAAAGCGGCAGGGTTGAACTTCGGAGACCGAAGCATTTCTGGTGGAAGACGCTGCTTCACCGTTTCATAGTCTTTGAATATCCAAAAACGTGTTTCCTTGCCTTGCCCGGGTTGAATCGAAATTAAGGCAGCCGGGGCCGGGCCCATCATCCGCATTTCCGCCACCTGGAAATGTCCTTCGCCACCCGGCAGCTGCACCGGTTTTCCTTGTTCTACGACAAGATTGATTTTCTCGGCATGCCCGGGCTTTGTGGATATTTTCAGGTGAATCCTTTGACCGGGTACGGATTCATAGGTGGACTGGTGAAATGTTAAGCCCTCGAATTCAACCGGATGGTTCACGCGGACACTGGCTGTTTTTACCGCCCGACCGTTCAGCAGGAACGTGAGATCAGACCTGAATTCCTTCGGCGCTCCGCTTTCGTAGAAGTCGACAAAAAATTTATCGCACCGGACTTCAAATCCAAGGTCGAAAGGGATGCGTTTATTTCTTATAAAAGCGGTTGAAACTTTTTCCCCCTCCAGAATCTGGACAAATGCCTCAAACCCGAAAAAAGAACCGACGAGTCCTCCCACCAGGATAATAAGAACACTTAAGTGAACGATATAAACTCCAAAATGTGCATATCGGCCCTTTTCTCCGAAAAAATATGCGCCATCGGCTGCATCGACGCGTGCCACTTTTTTGTAAGTGTCGGCAAGGAAATGAGCGACCCGGCTCGCTCCGACTTTCGTGCTTTCGGATATAAAAAAACTCCGGTCCGAAGACAGGCCTTGAAAGGGCTTGTTCCTGTCCGCGCGAGGCGCGGCACTGAATCGCTTCCAGGTTGCGGGAAATCGATCGAGAGAACAAATGATGAGATTCAGGGCAAGCAACCCCATGAGCAGCCGAAACCAGACTGAATGGTACATATCAAAAAGGTTCAAGAGGCTGAATAGCTGGAAAGTACCGGGGCTGAGCCTCTGGGCGAACTCCACGCTCTGACGCTGCGGCATTTGAGGGATTAATGTTCCCAGAATGGACACAACGGCGAGAATCACCAACAGCACGAAGGTCAGTTTGACCGAACTGAAAAACCTCCAGACCCCCTGCGTGTGCACTTTTGATTGAGTCGTTGTCATAGCAAGTTGATTCAGTGAGAGAAGCGGTCAGTCTTTGCAACCCGGATGTGGGGGCTTCCAATCAAAAACCCGCTTCAGGAACCCTACCATCTATCAAAAAATTTGACCACTGTCGTCGTATTATGTAATAAGTCGGTAAATTTCATTTGCATCAGAGAATGCCAATGCCTCGCGCGGATAGAAAATCTCGCTGAAGATGGTGCCCTTGCAGTCCTGCAAACACATGCTTCATCCGCACCATCTCATGTGCATGTTGGGCAAGATGGGAGAAATTAATGCTGGATCTTAAATTTGCAAGAACGAACCTAGGTGCCGTCCGGGAAATGATCAAACACAGGGGCTATGACCTGGACCTGTCTCAATTCGAGATATGGGATCAGGCACGAAGAGAAAGGCTCACGGTCCTGGAGGAACTTCGTCACCGTCGCAACACGGTGAGCGAAGAGATTGCCGTCATGAAAAAGAGAGGGGCGGATGCATCTGCGGTAATCCTGGAAATGAAGCGTGTTTCATCGGACATTAAGGACAAAGAAAAGGGTCTTTCACAGCTTGTGACGCAATTGAACGACCTGCTCATGGTGATACCCAACATGCCCCATGAATCGGTTGTCGTCGGCGAAAATGAGAGGGATAACCCCGTCATCCGGGAGTGGGGAGACATCCCCAAAATGGGTTTTGAACCACGCTCTCACTGGGAGATCGGAGAGGGTCTGGGCATCCTCGATTTCGCCCGGGCCGCCAAACTTGCCGGGGCCAGATTTGCGCTTTACCGGGGACTTGGAGCGAAACTTGAGAGGGCGCTGATTAACTTCATGCTGGATATCCATACGAACGAACATGGCTATACCGAGGTTCTGCCGCCTTTCATGGTGAATTCCGCGTCCATGACGGGCACGGGCCAGTTACCCAAGTTCAAGGCGGATCTCTTTAAGATCGAAGATTGGGACTATTATTTGATTCCCACGGCGGAAGTGCCCGTTACGAACATCCACCGGGATGAGATCCTGCCTGAGATGGATCTGCCGATTTATTATGTCGCCTACACGCCCTGTTTTCGCTCAGAAGCGGGATCGTACGGAAAAGACACCCGCGGCCTCATTCGTCAGCACCAGTTCAACAAGGTGGAGCTCGTGAAATTCACAACACCGGAGACGTCCTACGAAGAACTGGAGAAGCTCACGAATGACGCCGAAGAAATCCTGAAGCGCCTGAAGCTCCCGTATCGGGTTGTTTCCCTCTGTACCGGGGATTTGGGTTTTTCCGCGGCAAAAACATACGATTTGGAAGTGTGGCTTCCGGGTCAGAGCCTCTACAGAGAGATTTCGTCCTGCAGCAACTTCGATGATTTTCAGGCCAGGCGCGCGGGCATACGGTTCAAAAGGAATGGAAACAGCGGGACGGATCTGGTAAACACCTTGAATGGATCCGGACTCGCTGTGGGCAGGACACTGGTGGCCATTCTCGAAAATTATCAGCATGCAGACGGCAGCGTATCTATCCCGGATGCCCTCAAAGACTACATGGCAGGCATCGATGTGATTCGGCCATTCTGAAAATGAAAACATTACGACACAACAATTCCGGGTGGCGCACCTATCAGAAGCAGCTGAAGCGCGAGGCCTGAAGAAAATACGTTCTGAAAAATCTCCCGGCCTGGGCCCTCTACGCAGGGGGGATATCCCTGGGATTGGTTTTGATGCTTTCCCTGACGGCCTGGATTGCGGGACATTTCAGCCAGGCCGGTTTTTCTCCTTCCGATCTGGAAACAAGAACCAACATCGTTTTTGATGAAACGCCCACGCCGGATCCAAAGAAGTTGCTGGAGGAACTGCGTTTTGCGACCGTCCCGGTAAAAGCGCATTTTATGTTGGAAAGGGGAGAAGCCCGCCTGTTTATTGATTCATCCCTCGATTCGGAGCTTCAGTCTTACATTCTTCGGCTCCTCCGACGTTCCAAGACGTTACAAGCCGCCGTCGTCGTCCTGCAACCCGAAGACGGCCGCGTCGTTGCCATGGCGAATTATCAGGAGGAGGGAGACGTCGAAAACCTGTGCATTAAAGCGGGTTTCCCGGCTGCAAGCATTTTCAAGATCGTTTCTGCGGCCGCTGCTTTGGAATCCGCGGGATTTTCACCCGAGAAACCTGTTTTTTTTCAGGGGCGGAGATATACCCTTTACAAACAGCAGTTGAAACAGATCGTCAACAAATACACGAACGAAACGAGTTTTGAAAAAGCCTTCGCGTTATCCATAAATCCGGTGTTCGGGAAACTGGGGATATATGAACTGGGTCAAGAATTGATGGCGGAATACGCTGATAGATTCCTCTTCAATCAGGATATTCCCTTTGATTTTCCCGTTGCGAAAAGCATCATTGAAATTCCAAACGAGGGTTTCGGTCTGGCTGAAATTGCATCCGGCTTCAACAAGAAAACCGTGATATCTCCGCTGCACGCCGCCATGTTGGCGTCGGTTGTGGCGAACAACGGTATCATGATGGCGCCGTGGCTTATTGAGCGGATTTCAAACGAAACCGGGGAGTTTTTGTATGAGCGGCGGCCGACCCGGCTGACCTCCCCGGTGACCCCTGAGACAGCGGAAGCGTTGAAGGTTCTTATGCGGGCAACAATCGTGCATGGAACCTGCCGGAAGACGTTTCGATCGCTTCGCGGCAAAAAGGCATTGAAGCATGTGGAATTTGGTGCCAAAACCGGTACGATCAATGATATAACAGGTCAGGTTAAATTTGATTGGTTCGCAGGATATGCGCTTCCCCAAAATGGACTAAAAGCAATAAGTGTCGCCGTGTTGGGCGTTCATGGAGAGAAATTGGGCTTAAGATCGAGCCAGCTTGGCCGATACATTATACAGCATTACCTTAAGTCTTGAGTGATACGACATTTGATGAATTCATTAACAGTGGCCGATGAATAACCGGCCGGGGTGTAGGAGCGAAAAATGTGCGGCATTGTGTGCTACGTGGGAAAGAAGCAGGCCAGACCCATCCTCTTGGAAGGGTTGAAGCAGCTTGAATATCGGGGTTACGACTCCGCCGGCATTGCCATACAGCATCGGGGTGCAGTCCAGTGTCACCGTGCTGTGGGGAAAATCGCCGAGCTGGAAGGAAAACTCAATGGTATGCGCATCCCGGGCACCGTGGGCATCGCCCACACCCGATGGGCCACCCATGGAGAACCGACAGAGAGAAACGCCCATCCGCATCGGGATTGGAATGAAAACGTGTTCTTGATCCACAACGGCATCATTGAGAATTTTCATTCGCTCAAGAAGAAGCTGGAAAAGGAGGGAGTTTCCTTCAGGTCCGAAACCGACACAGAAGTGCTGGCGCACCTGATTGCCCTGAATTTTGACGGCGATCTGAACGAGGCGGTGAGAAAAACCATGTCTCAGGTGGAGGGCACTTTCGGCATTGCGGTGATTCATAAGAAAGTCCCCGGGGAAATCGTGGTTGCCAGAAGAGGCAGCCCGCTGATAATCGGCGTGAGTGAGGACGGACACTTTGCCGCTTCCGATGTGTCCGCCATGGTGCGCTACACGAACAGCGTTGTCCATTTGCAGGAAAATGAACTGGCGACGCTGACCGCCGGCGATTTCTCCATCTCAACCGCCCAGGCCAAGCCCATCCAAAGGAGCATGGAAAGAGTGGAGTGGCGGGCGGAAGATGTGGAACTGAATGGATTTCCCCATTTCATGCTCAAGGAGATCTACGAACAGCCCGAGACCATCAAAAATGCAATCCGGGGCCGCCTCGAACCCGGCGAAGGCGTTCCCAAACTGGGTGGAATCATGCCGGTCTGGGACGATCTTAAGGGATGCCGCCATCTGGTGATCGTCGGGTGCGGAACCTCCTACTATGCGGGCTGTATCGGAAAGTATGTTTTTGAGAAACTGACTGAGATCGATGTGCAGGTTGAACTCGCCTCTGAATTTCGTTATCGAAAACTGAACTTTCCTGAACACACCTTTATCGTCGCTCTCAGTCAATCCGGGGAAACGGCTGACACGCTCGCAGCCATCAGAGAAGCAAAACGAAAGGGCGCGCGCCTTCTGGGGATCGTTAACGTGGTGGGCAGTTCCATTTCCCGGGAAACCGAGGCGGGAGTCTATAACCATGCAGGCCCTGAGATCGGTGTGGCGTCAACGAAAATCTTCACCTCTCAACTCATTATTCTGACCCTGATGGCGCTTCTGCTTGGACGGCATCACAAGCTGTCTCTCACTGAAGGTGTGGCTGCAATACGGGCGCTCCAAGCCCTTCCCGATATGGTGAAAGAGGTCCTTTCACAGGCGCATCACATCGAAGCCATTGCGGAGAAATACTTCAAATGCGATAATTGGCTTTTCCTGGGTAGGAAATACAATTATCCGGTCGCTTTGGAGGGAGCCCTCAAGCTCAAAGAGATTTCCTATATTCACGCCGAGGGGTATCCCGCAGGCGAGATGAAGCACGGTCCGATTGCGCTGATCAATCCGAACATGCCGACCGTGGCGGTGATACCGAAAGACGAAATGTATGAAAAAATGATCAGCAACATCCAGGAAGTCAAGAGTCGCAAAGGACCTGTGATCGCCATCGCCACGCAGGGAGATCAAAGAATGAGAGAGATGGTGGATGATGTGATTGAGATTCCGGAAAGCCTCGACTTTCTGACCCCCACCTTGGCCGTGATTCCCTGCCAGCTTTTGGCATACTATTGTGCGAATTTTCTCAACAGGGACATCGATAAACCGCGGAACCTGGCGAAAAGTGTAACGGTCGAATAGGCGTCGGGTGCAGGCAGAGAATACGACTGCAGCAGCAGAAACACGCATGAGTATGATCAGGAGTGATTGAGAGTTAAACAGCGCCCCTATCAATGCGTTTGAAGACCGAGGGCACTTCAAAACATCCTTGAACAGCCCGGATCGCATCGCGGATCTGCGCTGCAGGTACGATCCCCGTGATGGAGGCGATCGAGCAGCTGAGACCCAGCAGATCGATATCCGCGGAATCAAGTGCGGTGAGGAGCTCACTCGCAATCCCGTAACGATCTCCGAAATGCGGCCCGTTCATTGCGAAGTGGGCTACCGGGTACGCTTTTTTCACCACGTTTGCCGGGGGGAGATTCTCGAAGATTTTTTCATGGTTTTGCGTTTTGGAATGCGGAAGGGCGAGAGATAACATGGTTTCACCTTTTTCCCTCGTCGGGCTTGTGATGAAAAAGGTCAGGGCGATCCCCTGACGAGATAGTTGCCTAAAAGCGGTCTCCGCTTCACAAAGGTTGCGCGTGTTCAACTTCACACGATAAAGCGCTTGTCCGTCCCTCCACTCCAAACCATACACCTTTGGTTTTTTTTCCTGGTAGGAGGCAACCACCTCTTTGTAAAGTTTTTCTCTGCCTTTTTCCGCGAGTTTCCAATCCGCGGGCGTTCGATAGGCACTGAAACGAAAGGGTTTAAACAGCGCCTGTGTGATACCGCTGACGGACTCATCCTTCAGTACGGTTGAAACAGCCGAATTGGAGTTGGCGAGGGCCTCCGGTTCCAGGCCTTCCGCTCCCATTACCTTGAGGAGCGAGGCTGTCACCTCGGGATCGCTTTTGTGAGGGAAAACCGATAGAATCGAACCATGTGCCTGAGTAATCCAGCTGGAAGCAGCGTACTTTTGAAGGCGGCTTGAAGCATCTCGAGACGTATTCGAGGGAATGACAATGTTCAGGCCCCAATCGAGATTGTCTTTGCCGCAGGTAAGAAAAGGCAGATTTATTCGACCGTCGGCTAAGGTACGAAAAACATCTGCAGGGCCGGCTTCATCTTTGACAGGTTGGACCCGTGAGATCCGTACCACATCCCTTAAAATCTTAAAGCCCCCGAGTGTCGTTGAAGGTGTCATCAGGTACTGTGTTTCAAGAGGCCGCCGCCGTCGCGTGAAGGGCGGGGCTTACAGTAAGGCGGTGACCACTTCCCACAGACCTTCGGTGTCAATCGGCTTGGCAATGTAGTCGTCCGCCTCGGTAGACATGCCGTCTGCATGGGTATACCGGGTGGTCGGAACGGCTTCGCCCACAGCCGTAAGCAAAACAACCGGAATGTCTCTGGTTTCTTCACCGGCTTTCAGTTCTGCACAGAGAACGTATCCGTCTTTGCGGGGCATCATGATATCCAGGATGATGAGATCCGGACGGCGTTCCTTGATGGCTTCCTCGCCTTCGATGCCGTCATAGGCACGGCCCACTTCGCATCCCTTGCTTTCGAGCATCATTGCAACGGTCTCCACCAGATCAGGATCATCATCAACCACCAAGATATATTTTTTGGCCATACCAAAACCCTCCTTCAAATACTCCGTTGTCGTTCTCCACCGCGTGTCCGTCTCTTTTTTATAACACCGACTATAGCCTGGTTTCCAGGCGAATTCAACCCCGCGAATGCGATTCCAATTTCGGTCTCGGATAAAGGCCTCCTTCTTCGACGATTTCAGGGACTTTTTCTTCCCATTCGATCGCCATGATGTGGAATCCTTTCACGCCCTCCAGCTCCTTGAGTCGGTGGATGGATTCCACGCAGATCTTTATCCCTTCTTCGGCTTGCTTTTCCTTGGCTACACCGCTCATACGTTTAACGACATCATCCGGAACATCCATTCCGGGGACCCGGTTTTTCATGTATTTGGCCATCCCTGCCGACTTGAAAGGCGTCAGACCCGCGAGGATGTACACTTTTTCATGCAACCCTCGGTCCCGAGCCTGTTTCATCCAGAGTTCGAATTTGTCGAGATTGTAAATGCACTGGGTCTGGATAAATTCGGCGCCGGCGGCGATCTTTTTGGCCAATCGGGGAACACGGATTTCAAAAGGGTCGGCGAAAGGATTTGCGGCTGCACCGACAAACATCCGAGGCGGTCGTTTAATCTCATCACCGCCCAGAAACTTGCCTTCGTCTCGCATGTATCGTATGGTCTGAATCAGTTGCATGGAATCCAAATCAAAGACATTCTGACCCTTGGCGCTATCGCCGAACTGCTGATGGTCTCCCGAGAGGCAAAGGATGTTGTTGATATCAAAGGAGGCCGCACCCAAGATGTCACTTTGCAAAGCGATTCGGTTTCTGTCTCTGGTGACCATTTGAAGCACCGGCTCAAGGCCTATGGTTTTCAGGCGAATGCAGGCAGCCAAACTGCAGAGACGAGTCACCGAGGTCTGATTGTCCGTGATATTGATGGCGTCCACATGGTCTTTGATCATTTCCGCTTTGTCGGTGATGGCCTTGGGATCGCTGCCCCGTGGCGGCCCGCATTCAGAGGTCACCGCAAGGTGCCCTGCCGCAAGAATCTTTTCCAATTTGCTGGGCGTCTTTGCTTTCATATCATTACGTCCTCCCTGACCACTTTTCGGGGACCCCCGGCCCGATCCGTCGACCAATCTTTAATCGGCATGATTTTCTCATAGTCATCGAGTCTTCCAAGCTCTTTAAGACGGTCGATAATGATTTGCCAGGCACAATCCAATTCCTTGTTGATCTCACACTTCCCTTGGGTAGAGCCGCCACATGGACCGTTCATCAGCCTTTTTGCGCAGCGGGAGATGGGACAAATCCCCGCGGTTATTCCCAGAATACACTGCCCACACGCCTGGCACCGCTCACTCCAAACGCCTCTTTCTTCGGCAGCACCCAGAAAACAGGTGTTGACTCCGGGAAAAACGGGGGTGCTGAAATATTTCTCCGCCATAAACTGGACCCCGACCCCACAGGCCAGAGATAAAATAGTATCATATTGGTCTATCCTGCCTCGAATTTCCTCGAGATACTCATGATCGCACTGACGTTCCAGGG
>Ga0180434_10009492_pt1 | contig 10562 bp, 6 predicted proteins | sample SS_ome_7_FD_132453 | JGI IMG/M metagenome (GOLD analysis project Ga0180434, IMG submission 132453) | Hypersaline lake sediment archaeal communities from the Salton Sea, California, USA - SS_1_D_2 metaG | ecosystem: Environmental > Aquatic > Non-marine Saline and Alkaline > Hypersaline > Sediment... | reverse complement strand
GGCCGACTTCGCCTACTTCCGCGGAGAGGGCATCCCGGGTTTCATCGCTCCTCGCAACCGGCAGCAGCCCATGCGCCCGGCCGGTTTCGACTACGACGCCGTGAACGCCGAAGTGTTGCTCACCCGGGCGGCGGCTAAAGACGGCCGGCTCGTGTTGCCCGATGGGATGAGTTATCGTTACCTGGTGTTGCCACACAGCGCGTCGTGGAGCGTATCGCCGGTCGTACTGGAGAAGATCAAGGAACTGGCCACCGAGGGTGTAACGGTCATCGGACCGCGCCCGACCGCAGCGGTGGGCCTGACGGAGTACCCGCAACGCGACCAGCAGGTGAAGAAGCTGGCCGACGAAATGTGGGGAGCGGAGGGGACCGCCTCGGGCAGTCGCAAGACCGGATCGGGCCGCCTGATCTGGGGCCAATCGCTCGACGAGATCGTTCAAGCCGATGGCCTGGCGCCCGACGTCGAGTTCCGCGGCGTGAGCCCGGGCGCGAGGCTCGATTGGATTCATCGCCGCGACGGTGATAGCGAAATCTACTTCGTTAGCAATCAGTCACGCGTGGCGGCCACCGCGGAGGTCGCGTTCCGCACCAGCGGCAGGCAACCGGAGTTGTGGGACGCGGTCACCGGACAGATTCGCGATTTGCCCGACTGGCGCGTGGAAGACGACCGTACGGCCGTCCCGCTGGCGTTCGCGCCGCGGGAGAGCTATTTTGTGGTCTTCCGTACGAATGCCCAGGTTGGAAGCTCGAAGGATGCGAAGAACTTCCCCGAGTTGAAACCGGTCGCGGAAATCGCCGGACCCTGGCAGGTGTCGTTCGATCCGAAGTGGGGCGGGCCCGAATCGGTCGTCTTCGACAAGCTCGAAGATTGGACCAAGCGACCGGAAGAGGGCATCCGGTACTACAGCGGCACGGCCACCTACCGGCAGACGTTCGACCTGACCGAACCCTCGCGCGGCGAGAACATTCGGATCTTTCTCGACCTCGGCCGCGTCCAGAACGTGGCGACAGTCCGCCTCAACGGCAAAGACCTCGGCGCGGTCTGGACAGCGCCGTGGCGCGTGGAGATCACCGCTGCCGTCAAACCGACCGGCAACCGCCTGGAGATCGACGTGGTGAACCTCTGGCCCAACCGCCTGATCGGCGACGCCGGGCTGCCGCCGGAGCGGCGGTTGACGAAAACCAACGTGACGACCTACAAGAGAGACTCCCCACTGCTGCCCTCCGGGCTGTTGGGGCCGGTGACTCTACAGAAGGTGATCCCATGAATTCACGCGAACGAGTATTGAGCGCCTTCGAGCGACGCGGCTACGACCGCATCCCGGTCAAGCACGAGGGCACGCCGGAAGTGAACCGGATGATCATGGATCATTTTGGCCTGAAGAACATGGAGCAGTTGCTCCGCGTGGTCGGCGACGATTTTCGTTACGTCGAGCCGGTCTACTGCGGCCCCGAGCTGAAGGCCTTCCCCGACGGTAGCGTCGAGGGCTACTTCGGCGAGCACTACAAGTACGCCGAGTTCGAGGCGGGCAAGTACCTCGAGGCGAGCTACCTGCCCTTCGCCGGGGTGACCCGCTTGGAAGACCTCGACCGCTCGCACTTCCCCAGCGCCGATTGGTTCGACTACTCGACGATCCGTCGACAAGCCGAAACCCTGTGCGAGCAGGGCTTCGCCGTCTGCTGCGGAACGGCAGGCGACATGGACTTCATCAACGGCATCTCACGTGCCCGAGGCATGGAGCAGGTGCTGATGGACCTGATCGACGACAGCCCGGTCTACCTGGAGATCATGCAGGCACGGTTCGAGTTCTTCTGCGAGGTCCAACGACGCACGCTGGAGGCGGCCGGCGGGTTGATCGACTTCACGCACGCCGGTGAGGATTTCGGCAACCAGCGGGGACCGATGATCGGCCTGGAAATCTTCGAGAAGCATTTCGCCCCGAAGTACGGCGAGTATTTCGAGATGGTCCACTCCCACGGCGCACGGACAATCCTGCACATGTGCGGCTGTTGCGAAGCTTTTCTGCCGCGGTTGATCGAGATGGGCCTAGACGTTTACGACGTCGTGCAGCCGACTACGCCCGAAATGGAGATCGCGGCGCTTCAGGAGCGGTTTGGCGATCGATTGACGTTCTGCGGTACGGTCTGCGTGCAGAGCACCCTTGCCTGGGGGAGCGTGCAGGACGTCGAGCGGGAGGTTCGGCGCCGACTGGAGCTATTCCCCGACGGCGGCCTGTTCCTCGGTCCCACCCATGCTGTTCAGGTTGGCTCGCCGCTGGAGAACACCCTGACGATGTACCGCACCGCCGGCAGCTTGCGCGAAGAGATCGACGAATCGATCCTTTCGATTCAAGGCGGTGAAAAGGAGGTGGACAAGATCGATCTGGCCAAGCTGTTCTGATACAGCCGAAAGGAGTTGCCATGCCGGGGATCGAGCCCTATTCCGGCCAACCGAGCAAGGAACGTCTGATTGCCGCCATGCGCGGCGAGCCGACCGATCGCGTGCCGAACTTCGAGATCTTGATCGAGGATCAGCACGTCGAGAAACTGCTGGGCCGACCGGCGGGCAACACGCTGGGCGTCGGCGGAGACCCTGCCAAGGGGAGCGAGGCAGCCGAAGGCGTACGACCCATGTATCCCGAGGACTATCTTGAGCTGTGTCGCCTCGTCGGTCAGGACGTGATCGTGCTGGAAAACCTCTGGACGCCGATCAAGCGGCGAGAGCCCGACGGCTCGATCACTGCCTTCAACGACCGCAGCTTCAAGAGCCGAGAGGACCTCGATCGTATTGTCTGGCCGGATGAGACCGACTTCGAGGCCAAACTCTGCTACATCCGCGAGTACGTCGAGGCCGCCCGAGGCACCGGCATCGGCGTGATGTTCCTCTGCGGGTGTATCTTCCAGACGCTCTACGAATTCGTCATTGGGCTGAACGACTGCATGGTGATGCTCGTCGAAGAGCCGGAGTTGCTCGACGAGCTGATGGCCCGCTCGGCCGACTACTTCGCCGAGCTGGTCCGCCGGGCGATCGACGAGGGCGTGGACATCATGTTCCTGGCCGACGACTTCGCTTACAACAAGGGGCTGTTCGTCGAACCGACGCGGTTCATGCGGCTGTGGCGCCCGCACTTCGACCGCATCTTCGAGCCCGCGCGCAACGCCGGCACCCCCATCCTGTTCCACTCCGACGGCAAGATCGACGACGCGGTGGAGATGCTTCTGGAGATGGGCGTCGATTGCCTCAACCCCATGGACCCCTCGGGCGTCGACTACCGCGACTACAAGCGGCGCTACGGCGGCCGGGTCACCCTCTCCGGCAATATCGACATCACCTGGCCGTTGGTGAAAGGTACGCCGGAAGATGTTGAGCGCGACGTCAAGGAGCACATGGACGCGCTCAAGCCGGGCGGGCGCTGGATCGCCGGCTCCAGCCACAGCATCGTCAACTATATCCCCCACGAGAACTTCCTGGCGATGATCAACGCCATCCACAAGTACGGACGGTACCCGTAGGGACAACCTTCTTGCCGGGGTTTCGCAATCCGCCGTCTTCGGCCTGCCGGGACTGCTCGAGTGGGCGTGGCGGGGAGACGGTGGCTCGTCTGCGGTAGAACGACCGATCTCCCGGAGCGAAGGCAAACCGACGAGCGCGCGTCGGTGGTGTCGATGCGGCAGCGACCGAGGTACTGAAACAGTTGTGCCGAAAGCGCGTCGGTCGCCCCCGCCGCCGCATCCAAGCGCATCCTGCTTGTCCGCTCAGGCCAAGTTCGCTCGACGCGCGTCTCCGGCCCCGGCGTCCGCCACCGCTCAGCGGGGCTCAGCAGTTGATTGAGGCCAGGACTGGACGCCAGGCGACGTCCTGCGCCGGCTCCGGGGACCGAAATGGGCAATGAGTCGCTTGATTTGGCGATCCGCGATTGAGTTGCATTGTCTTACCGGACCCATTACGATCTCACCTATGATGCTCCCGGGCTGAACTTTCTGAGAACCGATCATGACTGAGGGAGTTCGCGATGCTATCGACCAACCGATGGTGCCTGCTTGTCTTGCTGGTGATCGGCTGCCAGACCGACGCGGCGCCCGCACCCACTGCCAACGCCGCCGGGCCCGCCGATCGCGACTCCACGCTCTGGTATCGCCAGCCTGCCGGGTCCGACTGGACCCAGGCCCTGCCTTTGGGCAACGGAAGGCTTGGCGCGATGGTGTTTGGCGGGGTGGACGAAGAACGGATCATGCTCAACGAGGACAGCGTCTGGAGCGGCTGGCCGGAACCGGGCAACGACCGCCAAGGAGCTTTCGAGGCCCTGCAACAGGCCCGCCAGCTCATCCGGGAAGGCAAGACGAAGGAAGGGGCCGCGTTGTTGCTCCGCGAGTTCTGTAGTCTCCACGGCTACGGGAAACCCGACTTCGGCGCCTACCAGTCGTTCTGCGACGCCCGGATCGAAACGGGTCATGCCGCGGAGGCCGTCACCGACTATCGTCGCGATCTGGACCTTGCCACGGCGATCGCCTCCGTGCAGTACGCCCTGGACGGTGTGAACTACCGCCGTGAAGTGTTTTGCAGCCATCCGGACCAGCTTGCGGCGGCGCGTTTCACCGCCAGCAAGCCCGGCCAGGTCAGCTTCACGTTGCGGCTGTCCAGCGCCCACGAGAAGGTGAGCGTGACCGCCGAGGGGAACCGCCTGGTCCTGGCGGGCGAGGTGGATACGGGCAACCCCGACCAAGAAGGCCTGCGGTTCGAGGCACGGGTCGCCGTGCGAACCGAGGGCGGGAGCGTCGCGGCCGAAAGCGACCGACTCATCGTCGAGGACGCGGACGCGGCGACCCTGTTGATCGCCGGCGCCACCAACTACAAGCTCCAGTTTCCCCAATACAAGGGGACGGAGCCGGCCGCGCGCAACGAGGCGACCCTCGAACGGGTTGCGGAGAAGTCCTCGGAACAACTCAAGGAAGCACACGTGCGCGATTACCGGCAGCTCTATGATCGAGTGTCCCTGCGCTTGGACGGGAACTCCCGCGCCGATCTTCCCACCGACGAACGGCTGAAGGCATACAAGACGGGGCGCGACGACCGCGGGCTGGAGGCGCTGGTGTTCCAGTACGGGCGGTACTTGCTGATTGCGTCATCCCGCCCGGGCGGACTTCCCGCCAACTTGCAGGGACTCTGGAACAACAGCAACCGGCCGGCGTGGAACTGCGACTACCATCTGAACATCAACATGCAGATGAACTACTGGCCGGTCGATAGCTGCAACCTGGCCGAGTGTGCGATTCCGATGATCCAGTGGACCGACGACCTCTGCAAACCCGGCGCCCAATCGGCAACAATCCACTACAACGCGCGTGGCTGGGTGGTTCACCACACGGCCAACACGTGGGGCTTCACTCCACCGGGACCGGCCCGCGGCGTCCACATGATGGAGGCTGAAAGCGGCGCCTTCCTTTGCCAGAACATCTGGGACCACTACGCATTCACCCAAGACCGCGAATACCTCGAACGATGCGCCTGGCCGATCCTCAAGGGCGCGGCGGAGTTCTGGGTCGATAACCTGGAGGAGGTCGAAGGCGGCTATCTCGCCGTCAATCCGAGCTACTCACCGGAGCACGGCCCGCTGAGCGACGGCGCCTACTTCCAAACGATGATCGTTTGGGACCTGTTCACCAACTGCATCGAGGCCGGGCAGATCCTCGGCGAGGACCCGGCCCTGTGCGATCAGCTCAGGGAGTTGCGCGTGCGCTTGCAGCCACCGAAAATCGGACAGTACGGCCAACTTTGCGAATGGCGCGACCCCGAGTTGGAGAAGAACGCCAACAGGGACCGGCACCGGCACGTCTCGATGATGTACGCCGTTTATCCCGGCCGGCAGATCCTTCCCGGCCGCGACGAGACCCTAACGAAAGCCGCCATCCAGTCGATGAACTATCGCGGCGACGCCGCCACCGGCTGGAGCATGGGTTGGAAGATCAACCTCTGGGCCCGCCTGCTCGACGGGAACCGCGCGATGAAGCTAATCGGGAACCTCGTCTCGGGCAAACTCTATGCCAACCTCTGGGACGCGCATCCGCCGTTCCAGATCGACGGCAACTTCGGCTACACCGCCGGGGTGGCGGAGATGCTGCTCCAGTCCCACGAGCGAGTGTCGCATCCCGACGAGGGGCCCCGCATCTTGCACTTGCTCCCCGCCCTGCCGGACTCGTGGGCCGACGGCGAGGTCCGGGGCCTCCGCGCCCGTGGCGGCTTCGAAGTCGACATGCGGTGGAAGGCCGGCCGACTCGTCGAGGCCGCAATCCACAGCCGCGGCGGCAAGACCTGCCGGCTGCGCTACGGCGATACGACCCAGGATCTGACCTTCGCGCCTGGCCAGACCATCACGGTTCATGACGACCTCCAATGAGGCCCTGAGTTTGCTGCGGGAATGAGCAACCGATGAATCGAAACGCGGTGATGATCTTCGGTCTTCGCCTGCGAACACTCTTCCGAACGGTTCGTTCCGCGTGGCGGTCGCATCGACCGCGGGCATTCTGCCGGGCGCCGTTTCGCGCGGCGGTCGCCTCCCACGCGGCACGAAATGCAGGTTGCCATAGCGCAGCGGAGCCATCGACATCCGTGGGCAACGTGATATAGTTACAAGGGAGGACTACTGCCCATGCCAGACCTCCCCACCTACATCTTCTCCCTCCCGCTACCATCTTACAAAGGAGAAAACTGTGCCCGCGTTCACTCGCACGATGATCCACTTGACATTAACCGCGGCTGTATGGGTGCTGTGCTCGCTTCCTGCCGCCGCCGACAAGCCGGTGAAGGTGTACATCCTCTCCGGCCAGTCGAACATGGTGGGGATCGGGCAGGTCAGCGGCGGGGGCAGTCGGTGGGGATCGGAGTTTCTGGATCCGGCCGTTTCCGTCTACCCGGGAGCGTATGACCCGGACGCCGACTACGACACGATCGAGCCGATCAAGACGCTGAAGCTGGAGAAGTTCGGCGGCGTAACGCCCACGCCCTATCCCGGTGGCGGCACCCACGTTGTGCGAGGTTTCATTCAACCCACGACCACCGGGGTGTACGAATTCAGGCCTGGCTATGGCGGCTCGACCCACAACGTCATGGAAGTGGACGGCGTCGAAGTCTACCGCAAAGAAGTGGGCAGGGACGCGGCGCACAAGCACATTAAGCTGACCGCCGACAAGAAAGTCCCCTTCAAGATCACCTACCTCACCGAGCAGGCCAACGGCCTGGGCTGGATCGCTCGCATCGACATTCCCGGGACCCTGGCGACCGTTGTGAAGCAGGACGGCAAGTTCCCGTATCTGAATGACGACAACGGCAAGTGGGTCGAGCGCAAGGACGTCTGGTACAAGGGCGTGGTGACGGCGGGGGCCAACAAGTGGCTGAGCGTCGGGTGCGGCGCGGGCAACGATCAGATCGGGCCCGAGTTGGGATTCGGACATGTGATCGGTGATTACCACGACGAGCCGGTGCTGATCCTCAAGGCGTCACAGGGCAACCGGAGTCTGGCGTGGGACTACCTGCCGCCGGGCAGCGAGCGATATGAGCATGAGGGCAAGGTCTATGCGGGATACAAGGACTCGCCGGCAGTGTGGGACAAGGACACCGGCAGCGCGGTCCACGCCGAGCGCTATGAGAAGAACTTGGTACACCTAATCAAGACGCTCCGAAAGGAGTTCAAGGCGCCGGAAGCGCCGTTCGTCATCGCCACGATTGGGTTCGGCGGTTGGGAGATGTCGGGCAATGCGTTGACCGTCGCTAACGCGCAGCTCGCGGTGAGCGGCGAGAACGGCAAGTATCGGGAGTTCAAAGGGAACGTGCAGACGGTTGAGACGCGCGGCTTCTGGCGGGACGCGGAGGTCTCGCCGCGGAACCAGGGCTACCACTACAACCAGAACGCCGAGACGTACATGCTAGTCGGCGAATCGCTGGGTAAGGGGATGATGGAACTGCTGCGGAAAGAATAGACCGCCGCAAGCAGATCAATCGGCACAACACTCCGCTCCATCTGATAATCGGCGACGCTTTCGCCGAGGTAATGCTCGACCGGCTCGCTGAGCGCTCCTCCGGCGATTCCGCCTCAACGGGACCGCCAGGAGCCGCGGGGCTCGTGCCCGCGCCGGCCAGTCGCCGGGGTGAACTCGGCGGCCCGCTTCTCCTATCGGCACCGCCCGCCGCCATGATGGTTCAATGGCTGGCCGCCGCTAACATCCCGACCGACGCCGACCGACCGCCCCGTCACCGCGATACACCGGGCCGACCCTGTCGTCCCGGAGAGCCAACGGCGGAGGTCTAGTCGTTGCGCCCCACAGTTTGGGGGTATTGGCGGGGTCGGACCCTCCGGGGGACCGGCTACCAGCGGGCATCGACTGCCCGTGGGTACCGCGACGGAGAATTGCCGTTTCCTGCGTCGGTCGTGAACCCCGCCGCACGCTGTGCACCGAACCCTGGGCGCGGAGGTCACAATCTCCTAAACTCCGGCGAGCATCTTCGTGGCCCTACCAGAACGCGGTGCCGTCGACACGATCACGAACTTGCCCGAAGAAGCGATTGCCGGCAGCCTGTCGTGGGACATCGACCGCAACTACCGCGGTCCGACACAGTGGTGGCACGGGACCGATTGGGCCGTCGTCCAACACGGCGAAGGCAAAATGATCCTGTCGATGCTGAGGATCGTTGAGAACCTCCGTAGAGATCCTGTCGCCGACAAGATCCTGTTCAACCTGATCGAGTGGGCTGCCGGCCCGACCAAGTAACTTGTCCTACATCAGGAGGCTGTATGAACACTCACCGGATTACCCTGACAACAACCTTGGCCCTGGCTGTTCTGCTGGGTGTTGCCACCCAGATGTTCGCGAAGCCGAACGTCGTGCTGATCGTCTGCGACGACCTGAACGACTTCGTCACCGGCATGGACGGCCACCCGCAGGCCCGCACGCCGAACATCGAGAAGCTGGCCAAGTCCGCCGTGAGCTTCCGACGGGCCTACTGCAACGTGCCGGTCTGCGCCCCTTCCCGCTCCAGCTTCATGACCGGCATCTACGCGCACACCTCCCGTAACATGCACTTCAAGAACTGGCGCGAAAACCGGGCGCTGGCCAATTGCATGACGCTCAGCGAATACTTCCGCTTGGGCGGCTACCACACCGCCGGCTCCGGTAAGGTCATGCACCACGTCCATGCCGACTTGTGGCACGAGTACAGGTACAAGCCGGACTACGGGCCGTTTGTTTACGACGGCCAAGAGCGCGTCGGCCATCCCTCGGTGCCCGAGCCGTTCCGCAGCATCGGCCCGGTCGACGGCTCCTTTGCTCCGCTGTCCGACCTGCCGTACGGGCCGAACCACGGGGGCAACAAGGGCTGGATCTACGGCACGTGGGGCAAGGTCGAGCCGATGCGCTACAACAGCCCCACCGATCGCGACCCGACGCCCGATGAGCGCAACGCCGCCTGGGCCGCCCAACGCATCGGCCGGTTTGCCGAGCAGTCCGACGGCCGGCCGTTCTTTCTGGCCGTGGGTTTCATCCGCCCGCACACACCGCTGCACGTGCCCAAGCGGTTCTTTGATATGTTCCCCGAAGACACGCTCGAGCTGCCGGTTATCAAGCCCGGCGACGCCGAGGACACTCACTACGCCGACGTGTTCAATCCAGAAGTCAAGGGACTGAAGTACTTCCGGCTGCTGAAGGAGTCGTACCCGAACCTCGACGACGGCATCAAGGCGTTCCTGCAGGCGTACCTGGCGAGCATCGCGGCGGTGGACGAGTGCATCGGGGAGGTCGTCGACGCCGTGGACCGGGCCGGACTGGCCGACAACACCATCATCGTGCTGACCAGCGACCACGGCTGGAACATGTGTGAGAAGGACTACCTGTTCAAAAACTCGCTGTGGGAGGAGAGCACGCGCGTGCCGCTGGTGATCCGCGCCCCGGGCGTCACGACCGAGGGGGGCATCGCCGAGCACCCCGTGTCGCTTATCGACCTGTACCCGACGCTCGTCGACCTGTGCGGGCTCGAGGGCAAGACGCTGAAAAACGACAAGTGGTGGCCCAAGCTCGAGGGGCACAGCATGCGGCCGTTTCTGGCCGATCCGACCAGCCGCACGTGGACCGGCCCGGACTTCGCCCTGAGCATGATCACCGCCCGGGGCGCCGCGAACGATCCGGCCAGGCAGCACTACTCGGTCCGCACCGAGCGCTGGCGTTACATCCGCTACAACAACGGGGCCGAGGAGCTGTACGACCACGCCAACGATCCGTACGAATGGACGAACCTGGCGACCGTGCCGGAGCACGCCGCGACCGTGGCCGAGATGAGGCGGCGGCTGCCGGAATGCGTGCCGCGCTGAGCGTGGGGCGATGCGCCGTCCCACCGCGCGGCTCGAATACCGCTTTGCCGAAAGGCCAAGCCCTTTAGGAGCGGCCGAAGCATACCTTGCCGATTTCCACGCCACCACCCTACAGGGAGAATCGCGGAGTTGCTTCTCGGCCGTCCCTTACCTGCCGCGATAACAGAGGATCGAGCCGCCCTCCGTCGCCAGGTACAGCCTCCCGTCG
>Ga0180434_10009490_pt1 | contig 10563 bp, 9 predicted proteins | sample SS_ome_7_FD_132453 | JGI IMG/M metagenome (GOLD analysis project Ga0180434, IMG submission 132453) | Hypersaline lake sediment archaeal communities from the Salton Sea, California, USA - SS_1_D_2 metaG | ecosystem: Environmental > Aquatic > Non-marine Saline and Alkaline > Hypersaline > Sediment... | reverse complement strand
TCTTCCTGCCTGTGCTTCGACAGTTCCTCCCTGGCTGTCTGGTATTCATGAAACACATGTTTCATCCGGCCGTACACGACAAAGTGGGCCAGCCGGTCCGCGATGGTATTGAGCAGCTTGGTCTCTTCCTTGAGAAACGGGCCGTCGTCGGCCTTGGGCATCTGCTCGGAGTAGTAAACGCTGACCGTCCCCACTTTCTTGCCCTGGACCATAATGTCCGCCGACTGCATCCACTGCGTCTCCCTGAAACCCGGGGAAGTATAGACCAGCCCCTCCACCAGGATCTTGGCCATGCAAACGTGGGGGTACTGCCATCCCGGCGGGATGGCCTCGATGATCCCACGGCACACCTCATCCAGATCTGTACCATGCTTGCTCAGGAGCTCTTCTATCCTGTACAGGCAGTTAAGCTCCTTGGCACGTTCCTGGAGAAAAGAAATCAGATCATCCGGGTTGCTTCGAGGTTCATTCATGATGGATGACTCCCCGGCGTCTCATGCCGTCCACTTCGATCTTCAGTGCCGATTCCGACCGTACGTGCCTGACAAGGTCGGTTTCGGCAACGGTCTTCTGGTTCTTCAGCCAGTCCCAGTCTATTCTGTATCCTTCCAAATGATCGACCGAAAAGTAGAACACCTGAAAGCTTGTGATGTTGTGAAAGAAATGGGAACCCTGACTCGGCATTGAACCCATGTTGGGAAGGGTGGCTTCAACTATGGCCTTGGCCCCCGAGATCTGGCCGAACTTGACCGGCACGCCGCCCATGGGGTCGGACGAGCCCCAGCGACCGAAGCCTATCAGCAGGTAAGGGGTTTCAGAGGCCAGCATCCGCCTGTTTATCTCCTCCAAGTCCTCTGCGATCAGACCGGTCAGACCGGTGTTGAATGTCTCCGGTTTGACATAGACGATGTCCCGAATTGTATCCAGTACACCGTTTCCGAGCGTCGTCTCGGAAGCCACCAGAACCCTGCTTCCTGTGAACTCGGACATAGAGATCTCCACTTCGCCTCCCGGTACGACCATGGGTCTTACCTGGAGAAAACCGAAGCGGGCCGGGCGTCCTCGGTCCGTGTCGAGGGTAGCGGCGAATTCGATTTCCACCTTGGTGCCGAGGACTTCCTCGCACAAAGTGAGGAGGTCCCGCATAAGGTCATTCAAAGGTATATGGTCCAGCTTGAGAATGGTTGCAAAGTCCAGGACTCTGGGTCCGGGCTTTGTGGTCCCGAAAATGACGCTGTCGTTCGCCGCACTGTAGGTGGAAGCTATGAATTGAAGACTTCCGTCCTCTTCCGCGTCCGAGAGATTGAACCTGCGCATGTACTCCACTTCCTTGATCGGGTCATATGCAGGCGGCTCGCCCATGTGGATGGCCCAGAACTCACGCTGGGTCTGTTTGATGAGGTCCTTGAGCGTATTGTAGGGCGGGTTGGCTTGGGGACGGGCGGGGGAGTAGGACCAGGCGATGCCGTCATCGACCACTATCTTGCCGAGCCCCAGGGCGAGGTCGACCACGCCGTCCTCAGGCCGGGCCAGGCCGAAAGGGTAGAAGTTATATGAACGGGCCACGCCTGAGATATGAGGATAGAACCGCTTGTTTACGAGCGTGCCCACAACCTCCTGGATTATGACGGCCATCTTCTCATCCGCCGTTCGGTGATTCGTGGCCTGCATGTAGCTCCTGGCATTGCCGAAAAAGGTGGAGGCGTAGACGTATTTTACCGCCTCGACCAGCTTCCTGAAGCGCGTGTCTATATCATGCTGGTTGTTTGGGATCATTTTGGTTTTGTACACGCTGGCGAAGGGTTCGAACATGGCGTCCTCGAGCATGCTCGATGACCTAATAGCCAGGGGAGTGTGGGCCTGGGCTATGAGAGCCCGAAGGTCGCCCACTAGCTGTGGGGGAAGCTCCGCCTGCTGGAAAGCATGGGCTATTTGATCGTCTCTCCTTCCGGAAAGCGCCACATCGTAAAGTCTGTTCTGTTCCATGAAACGGTCGAAGAAGTCGGTGGCGATCACGGTGAGTGTGGGGATGCAGACCGTGATGTCCGGTTCATACCTGCCGCCGATCCCGCTCCGGAGCGCTTCGCCAAGATCCGCCAGTCCTTGAGCCTTGCCGCCCAGGGATCCCGAGCCTATGACCGTGAATCTCTGCTCTCCAGTGAAGAAACGGCGGTCAAACCTCTTGAGCGGTTTTCGGTTGGAATCATTTGAATCCTCAAACATGTCGTCCGACCTTGTCCGCGGTCAATTCGCCGGCGCAGGGCAAGACCACGGCTACCGTCAAAGCCAGCCGCGGTCGATGCAGGCCTGGCAGACTCTTGCGACTGCTATATAGTAGGCGGCATCACGCATGGAGATGCCCTCTCTCAGGGCCACCTGGCGAACGCTCTCAAAAGCCGAGGTCATCTTTACATCCAGCTTTCCCAGGACCTCATCCTTCTGCCAGTAGTAGTTCATGTTGCTCTGCACCTGCTCGAAGTAGCTGCAGATCACGCCCCCGGCGTTGGCCAGCAGGTCGGGGATCATGAAGACCCCACGCTCGGTTAGAGCCCTTTCCGCTTCGGGTGTCGTTGAACCGTCGGCCCCCTCGGCCACGATTTTCACACCCCTGCCTATCCTGTCCACATTGCCCGCTATCTGGTTTTCCACCGCGGCGGGAATGAGAATTTCCACATCCTGTTCTATCCAGGCTTCCCCGGGCAGGACCTCGAGCCCAAGGTCGGCGGCTCGATCCTTGTCGATACTTCCGAAGCAATCGGTTATACCGGCCAGGGCCTCAACATCGATGCCGGTCTTCTTGCGGAAGCAATGGGAGGTCTGGTCCTTCTGGTCCCAGCAGGCCACCGAAACCACTTTGACCCCGATGTCCTTGAGCAGCGAGACCGCATTGCGGCCTACCGCACCGAAGCCCTGGACACTGACCCTGGTATCTTCCATCGGGATCCCCAGTTCTCTCAGGGCCTCGCGTATCGTGCAGACCAGGCCGAACCCCGTGGCCCCGGCCCGGCCGGGACATCCTCCCATCCCCACGGGTTTTCCTGTAATGAAGCCCGGGCACTTTTCGCCACTCAGGGCCTCGTACTCATCCAGCATCCACAGGACATGCTGGGCCGAAACCATGAGCCCGGGTGCGGGAACGTCGACGTGCGGGCCCAGATCCCTCGAAATGCAGCGGACCCAGCCGCGGCAGATCCTCTCCTGCTCTCTCATACTAAGGTTATGAGGGTCACAAACCACACCGCCGAAACTCCCCCCCAGAGGGATATCGACCACGGCTGACTTCCAGGTCATCCACATTGCCAGCGCCCTTATGGTGTCTATTGTCTCCTGCGGGTGGAATCGAAGACCGCCCTTGCCGGGGCCCCTCGCGTGATTGTGTTGAATTCTGAACCCGCGGAATATCTCGACCTTGCCGTCGTCCATACGAACCGGTATGGTGAACTTGTACTCCTTCATCGGCTCACGCAGAAAGTCACGCATGGCGGGTTTGAGATCGAGTATGTCTGCGATGGTATCGAACTGGCGCTGAGCCATGGTGAAAGGGTTGAAAGATCCGTCGGTCATCGCTTCCTTCCCTTCAAGAGGAGATCCGGAGCGGTGTGCCGGCGGTCACCGCCCGGCCCTCGATACGCGGCAGCCAGGAAGGTCTTCCATCGGGCCGGAAGCCGGCTTGCCGGCCTTCTACCGGAGAGATATGCGTCCGGTCTAAGACCAATCCACAAAGCAAGCTACGCCTTCACAGGGGGAGTGTCAAGATTTTCGACCCGCGTGAACCGACCAACGTCGCGCGCGGAGACGCGACGCTACAAAGCGGCAAACCAAGCGATGTCTGCCGGGGACAGAGACGCGACGCTACATACGTTGCCACGGGAGTGGCAACGCTACGGAGAAGGGTGGATGGTGTTGTGTATGGTTTCGGAAAGCTGGTCGATCTCGCTTTGCTCGAGCGACTTGCCGTGATGTGCGATCCTGAATACCAGAAGCCTGTAATCCTCCCCTTTAACAGCGGTGGAGCTCTCCAGGCCGTAAGGTGTGATCCGCTGTATCAGCTCCGGCAGGAAGTTGTCACTCGGGCTGTGCGCAACTGCCATCACCGTGTAGGAAGCGCCCCTGGCTAAAGGTCCGGTTTCCGAGACTCCCCACTGCACTGCGGGCTCCCGCCTGCCGCCGTCCCGCCACTGCTTGACCGCCTTGATCCCTATCAGGACCGGTTTCAAAACCTCGCGGTCCGAGACCGTTGGCGATACAATCAGCCTGTCGCCGAGCCGGGCCACTATCTGTCTGGCCATCTCCGGATCGTAGCCCTCTTTCCTCACCAGGCTGCTTATCCTCTCACTCCGGGCCCGCCTCAGCTGCCTTCCTGTGCGATCGAATATCCTCAGCCTCGGACCTATGGTCCCGGTCTTCCTTATGGCCTTCTCGATCCGTACCAGTATCAGCTCATCATTATAGGGCCCCTTCGAGGTCCCGAAGAAGGCTTCGAAATCCACCCATACGTCGATTATGGCGACCTCCTGCACCGTCTTCTCTCCGTTGGTGCCGGTGCTGACTTTCGAAGTGGGGTCGGGCATACCCGCCTCCAGCCCTTTCACCTTGCTTATGCCTTCGATCAGCTCGAAAGCATGCCCGCGGTCCGCGCCGGAGGAGACCACCACCACCTTGATGTTGGATCTGCTGTGCGGATGCATGTAAACCTGAGGAAGTGTCAGCTTCTTCTCTTCTTCCAGCAATATCGGGCAGATCTTCCTTCCGATGAGCTCGACCCCGGGGGAGAGCCTGTCACAGACCGGGGCGTCCTGTATGCCTATGATCTTCCGGGTGAGTTCGGTGCATTGGTCTTTGGGCAGCGCATTCCCCTTGGCGTCGACTATCTCGATTCTGATCACGTTTATGGCATCGCCCGTTATGAACGCCTTGTCGTATTTCCGCTGATAGCCGGGTGCGACCTCATCTATGACCCTGAAACAGTCTCCCATTGAGAGATCGTGTTCCGGCCCCGCTGCGGAGATCGCCGTGAGCTCTCCGCCAGCCGTATCGATATTGCCCACCCAGGCGTAGACCTTGCCGGTTTCCCTGACGCCCTCGATGAAGGTATAGTTGGCGTATATCTGGTGGGCCAGGTCCTGGGGCGTGCGCTCGTTTAGATAGGCCATGGTCCTTGCCAGGAAGAACCTGACCGCTTCACCCTTCTCCTCCTCGAAGAGCTTCTCGTACTCCTCCGGATCGGCTATTTTCTTGAGTTCTTCCACGACCAGCGTATATTGCTCGGCCCTCTGGGTCTCCGACATCAGCAGTCTTTTCTTACCGGTCTCCTGCGCCGCAGTTCTTATAAGGGCCTTTTCGATGTCGGGTTCAAGTTTCAGCAGGCTCTCGAATTCGCCCGGGACGTCGACGTCTATCTCCATGAAGACCAAACCCAGTTTCTGATCAGGCTCGTCTATTATGACAGCTTCACAGAAGGAGATATTGAAGCCCTTTTCGTGCAGGGTACCGGTGCAGCTGTTGAGAAGCCCCGGCCAGTCGAGGGCAAGTACCGCGAATGTAACCGAAGGTCTGCCCAGGGCGTACTTGGTTGGTTCCGGGCTTATATAGATCTGTACGGCACCCGGTTTCTGCCTGTCCCGCTCGATCAGCTCGATTGCAATGGCCAGGTAGTGGGAGGGCATCCGGGCCGGGTATCTTCCCGAGCCGCTTATCAGGTGGTAGTCTTCCTCAATCTGCTTTTCGCTGATGCCCTTGCCCGCCAACAGCTGCTTTACTTTGCCCAGCGTAACCATGCCGTACCAGGTCCTGGCGGCCTTTTCCTCCTCCTCCGGTCCGGGGCCGGCTTCACTCCTCCGGCGGTAGAGCCTCCAACATCTCCTGCGCCCTTTGGGATTCGACTGTTCCCGGGTAACGATTAACCAGTATCTTGAAATACTGTCTCGCGGTCTCGATATCGTCGATCTTCAGATAGGAATGCCCCAGCTTGTGCATGGCCTCGGGGACTTTGTCACCGGACGGATAGTTGTCCAGGACCTTGCGGAACTCAACGATAGCCTTTGGGTAGTCTTCCAGGATATAAAAGGACTGGGCTATCATGAACTGCGCATCATCCGAGAAATCGGTCATCGGGAAGCGCGTAACGAAATCCCTGAATCCGGTGATGGCGGATTCGAAATCCCCTCTGGTGAAGTCTATGTATGCGGTTTCATAAATGTGGGTGGCCACAGAGGCCTTCGCCATCGAAGTGTCGGAAGGCGTTGACGACGTATCCGACGCCTGGGCCATGGGGGTCCGCCGCATGTCCATCTGGGAGATCTTGTAGCGGTTTTCATCGACCTGGGATTCCAGTATCTCAAGCCTGGTCTGAAGTTCATCCATCCTGCTCTCGGTAATGGCTCTGCTGGTTCTGACCGGGGCCGACTTGCCCCCGAAAGTGGTATCCAGATAAGCCATCTCAGCCTGCAGGTGATATAGCGAATCCTTCAGGGCCCTTATCTCCCGCCGCTCCCTGTCAAGACGGGTCTCTATGTCATAGATTCTCTTCCCATAACAGCCCGGCATGGCAACGACCAGCAGGCCGGCAATAATCAGAGCCACCTGTAAGCGCTTAAGCATGGTGCTCGGCCCCTTCACTTTGTGACGAACTCGGCTCGCCGATTCTTCTTCCAGGCTTCTTCATCGTGCCCGGGATCTACAGGTCTTTCCTCTCCATAACTTATCACAGATATCCTGGATTTCGCTATCCCGAAATTCACAAGGAAATCCCTGGCGGCCTGGGCGCGCTTCTCCCCGAGCGCCAGGTTGTACTCGTCGGTGCCCCTTTCATCACAGTGTCCCTGGATTATTATTTCCATGTTGGGGTTATCCATCAATAACTCGGCGTTCTCCGACAGGGTAGAGATCGACTTCCCGGATAGATTGTACTTATCGTAGTCGAAATAGATCTTGCCGAATTCTATCTCTTGCTCTTCAGCCTCTTCGATCGGCTTTATGGCTTCTTCGGCTTCCCTCGCCCTCCTGGCCTCCTCTTCCTCAGCCGCCCTTCTGCGGGCTTCCTCCATCGCCGCCTCGTCCTCTTCGAGGGACCTTACCTTCTTCCCGCCGCAGCCGAGCACCATGGCGACGGCCGCCATGAGAACCAGCGCCAAAATCAATCTCGCGTATCCCTGCTTCATCTCGCCCTCCTTCATCCTTGGCTTCTAATCTTCGTCGAACCCGGGCTGTCCGTGGCGAGGCTCCCTGGTCCAGGAAGCATCTCTTGCGTTCCTGAGGCCGTCGAAGATCCGGCGTTTGCCGCTTCCGTCACTGTTCATTATGTAAATACCCGAATTGCCGCCCACGGTCGAGGAAAAAACGATGTGCATGCCGTCGGGTGACCATGCGGGATGTTCGTTGTTCCCTTCTTCGGTGAGTATCGTGGTGGTTATGCCGAAGGGATCGACGGTGCATATCTGGAATCTGCCGTCGATCCTCGAGACAAATGCTATCAGGTCTCCTTGGGGCGACCAGGCAGGGGAGGTATTGTATCCACCCTCATAGGTTATGCGCCTTGCTTTGGTGCCCCCCTGGTCGGTCACGTGGATCTGGGGTGATCCCGTGCGATCGGATGTGAAGGCAAGTTCAAAACCGTTCGGGGCCCAGGTGGGGGAGCAATCGATGCCGCTGAAGTGGGTGAGGCGGTCTCTTGTCTTGCCGTCAAGCGAGATGATATAGATCTCAGGGTTGCCGTCCTTGCTCAGGGTAAGCGCAAGGCTCTTTCCGTCGGGTGACCATGCCGGCGTCGCGTTCATGCCCTCGAAGGCCGAGAACTTCGTGGTTGTGTGGCTCCTGACATCGTCAACGTAAATGGCCGGGCTTCCTGTCTGATAGGAAACGTATGCGATTCTGCGGGCGTCCGGCGACCAGGCCGGGCTCATAACTATTGTGGGAGCCTTGGTCAGGCGCTCCAGGTCGGAACCGTCTATGTGCATTGTGTAGAGGTGGGACCCGCCTTTCTCCCCGGCCACAAAGGCCACCCGGGTGTTGGCTATCCCGCTCCTGCCGGTAAGGGCATATACGATATCGTCGGCCACTATGTGCGCCACACCCCTTATCTCAGGCGCCGGGGCACCGTACCGGCGCCGGAAGATGCTATGGTCGCTTGCCCTGTCTCTGAGATCCACGTCGAAAGCCACGTCCTCCGAACCTGCGGAAACCGTGGCCTTGACCGTGGCATGGGGATGGTCCGCCCCGGGGTCTTCAACGATGTCGAAATAGCCCGACATGTCGAGGTCTCCTCTCAAGGTCTCGATGAATAAGGTCCTGTATTCCGCGAGCAAGCCCTCCGGCTGCTTCTCCGGTTCGAGAAATCCGATCTTGATGAGAAGCCGGCCTTCGGTGGTAACGCGAAGCCGGACGTCCGTCTGGGCCATCAAGCCGCCTGCTGTGATGGCCAGAAATAGAATTGTTATGACCGCCGTCGTTCTAAAATCTCTCATCTACTATCCAGACGTTTGCTGAAACTCAAAATGGACACCAAGCCACCTGCCCTCGAAACCGGACGGGAGGGGGGGTAGGGGCTCGGAGAGATCTACCGCCCTCTTGGCGGCCTTGTCGAAAAGATCGAAACCCGACACCTGTTCAACCCTGACCGAGGATATCCTACCGTCCCGAAGTATCTTAAAATACACCGTGCACATGACGCTATGGCCGCCCGATACCGGCGGGGGCGACCAGTTGAAGCTCACGCGTTCCTTCACGATCTGAAGGTAGTATGAGAATCTGAAGTCTTCGTCATCCACCCGTACGCTGGAGGTTGTGCCGACCTGAGGCTGTGTCGCCCGGGCTGCGGGCTCCTCCTTGGCGGGTTCCGGATCGGGTGGTTTGGGCTTCGGTGCCGGGGTCTCCTTCGGTTTCTCGGGTGCGGGTTTTACCTCCTCCTTGGTTTCGCGCTTCTTGGTCTTGGTCTCATAGGCCATCTCGGATTTCTCGATCTTCTTCTCCGGTTGGGGCTTGGGAGCCGGGGGCTTGACCTCTTGTACCACCGGCTTGACTTCCTGCTTCCTCTCCTCTTCCACCAACCTCACGTTTATAACCTCCACCACCTGCCGGGTCTTGCCGTTAAAGCCCGGGAATGTCACCAGAATGAGGAAGGCTATGTGTACTATCGAGGATACCGTGAAAGATCTTCTCACTTGGCGTCCTCGTCCAGCTCGGTTATGAGCCCGACATCGTGTATCCCGGACTTCCTCGCCGTGTCCAGCACCCCAATGACGGCGCCGTACGGTACGGCCTTGTCGGCTCTTATGAGGACGCCCTTCTTGCCGGACACCAGGGCCTGCTCGAGCTCGTCGGGCAGGGCGGCCAGCGGGATCACCTTGTCTCCTACCATGAGGGTCGCATCCTTTCTCACGGTAACAACGAGGTTACCCTTGGTCTCTATCGCCCTGGCCGAGGCCCTGGGGAGATTGACCTGCAGTCCCATCTGCATGAGTGGGGATGTGATCATGAAGATGATCAACAGCACCAGCGTCACATCGACAAGCGAGGTCACATTGATCTCAGACAGAGACTTCTGCGGAGTCAAGTTCACGCGCAATCTCCTTCTGGATGCTGTCGGTCACCCGGGATATGAAGTTCTCCATCGAAGAGCCTTCCCTTCGAATGCTGTTCACCAGGTAGTTGTATGCGACAAGCGCGGGTATGGCGGCACCCAGCCCGAAGACGGTTGTGATCAGGGCCTCGGCGACTCCCGAGCCCACAACCGCCAGGCTGGCGGAGCCCATCTGTCCCATGCTGAGAAACGAATTCATAACACCCCATACCGTCCCGAAGAGACCCAGGAAGGGTGAAACGCTGGCTGTGGTGGCGAGGAATATGAGGTTCTTCTCCATATTGCCCAGGAAACCGGCGGCCTTCCGTTCCATGGCACCCTTTGCTGCATCCGCAATCTCGGCGGGCTTCACCTTGGTTACATCCTTGGTCGAAGCCAGCTGTTTCTCAACCGCCATCGATGCCTCGACAAGGATATGGGGAAGCCTCGACTCCTTGGATTGGCGGCCGTAGCGGGCGGCCTCAAAGATGGAGAAATCCGAAGGCAGGAGCCTCAGAAACTGCTGGGTCTGGCGCTCAGACCTCCTGAACGAACGGATCTTCTCGATCGCTATGGACCAGGAGACTATGGACAGCACGGTCAGGATGGCCAGCACAACCTTGGCCACGATACCCGCGTTTACTATTATATCTCCGATTCCGGAGTTAAGAAGTATGGCGAAATTGATCATCACGGTCCGGTACCTTCTGTATGCACTTCACCCGTATACCGGCGCCGCTTCGAAGGGCTATGATAGGTTATTCAGGCGGCGGGTTTTTGTCAAGTCCTAATTGCTAAGGTATCACAGAACCCGACCTGATCCTCCGCATCAAAACAAAAGGTAAACAAACAAGTTGACAAAGCCGCATTTGAGTTGGTATTGTCATCTGACTGCCTTTGTCAATTCAGGCTTGAACAACACAGATGGAGACTTAGAATGAGCCCGACACGAGTGAAGTTGTCCCGGGAGCAGGTTGCCGGAGATTTTGTCAAGTTGGTCAACGAGA
>Ga0180434_10009489_pt1 | contig 10564 bp, 10 predicted proteins | sample SS_ome_7_FD_132453 | JGI IMG/M metagenome (GOLD analysis project Ga0180434, IMG submission 132453) | Hypersaline lake sediment archaeal communities from the Salton Sea, California, USA - SS_1_D_2 metaG | ecosystem: Environmental > Aquatic > Non-marine Saline and Alkaline > Hypersaline >... | reverse complement strand
GCTCAGACCCACTGCATCGGGAGTCGAAGCGGCCGAAGCAGCATGGGACACAGCCCCGGTTCCCACACGAAGCGAGCTGCGTCGTGGGCTCCCTCGAGAGCGATCCCCGAGCGACGAAACCCCGACCCTGCGACCGGCATCGGTACGCCTCCCCGATCGGGACGTTGAGCGCGTTCGAGACGCGGCAGCGTCACACCGAGCAACGGATCCGGCCCCGGTCCACGTCCACATCGGCACCGTCGAGGTTCGATCCGAGGCGCCAACGCCCGTTGCCGTGCCAACGCCATCGGCGCCTCGGCCGTCGGGCATGACCCTCGATGAGTACCTGAAGAGCCGAGACAAGGGGCGAAGATGAGTACCTACCTGGCCATCGGCGGCGTGAGCAAGACCCTGAGAGCGCTTCTGAGGGATCGCATGGATCTCCCGGCAGCAAGCGTCAAGGTCACCGTGCAGACTCCGAAAGCCAACGGGAACGGCTCCGATCCGGATCCTGATCTCGATCCCCGGGTGAACCTCTTCCTCTACAGCGTCACCGAGAACCCCCATCTGAAGAATCAGGAGATCCCCGGCCACGGCCACCCTGGAACCTACGGGAAGCCACCGCTGAGTCTCGACCTCCACTACCTCATGACGGCCTACGGCCACACCACTGACGACAGCGACTCACAGAACGAGGCCCTCGCCCAACAGGTGCTCGGAAGCGCGATGCGCGTCCTGCACGACTACCCGGTCATCACCGACGAACTCGTCGACAGCAACGGCGATCCGATCCTCGACTCGGAACTGCATGACGCCTACGAGCGGGTGCGTCTCACGCTCTCTCCGATCAGCCTCGAAGACCTATCGAAGGTCTGGACGGCCCTCGAATCTCCGTATCGGCTCTCCGTCGCGTACAAGGTGAACGTCGTCCAGATCGAGAGCAAACAGCCACGACGCTATCCGAAGCCGGTCGGCGAGCCGAAGGGCGAAGGTCCCCGCATCGTCACGACCCCATTCCAGGGACCGCGGATCGAGCAGCTGCTGGTGATCCGAAAGGACGAGACACTGGAACGCACGGTCCCGTATGCGCGCATCGAGGACACCCTCGTCCTCAAGGGGCGGAATCTCGGCGGCCTGACTTCACGAGCCTTCATTGGCGACGTCGAGGTCTCGATCGACCAGGACACCATGACGCCGGAGCGGGGGGAGATCGTGATCCCGGACGAGGATGCGCTGCAGCCAGGAACGCATGCCGTCCGGGTGGTGCAGGACGTCATGCTCGGAGATCCCCCGGAACCCCACAAGGGCTTCCGCTCAAACGTCGCGCCGTTCGTTCTCGTGCCAACGCTCGTCTCGGCTTCCGTGTCCGACCTGGTCGATGGCGTCTGGACGGTCTCTGTAACGGGCCGCCGGCTCATGGCGGACACCTTGCCAGGGGAAATCCTCGTCGGTGCGGCTTCGTGCTCAAGATCCGACTACGGTAAGACGTCCACTCCCGAAGCTGTGACTGCGAAGACTGGGGGCCTGCGCGCTTGGCCGACCTGGCCCGCGTTCCGTCTGGAGTCAGGCCTACTCACGAATCCTCTGACACTCGCGGTTGGAACGCACTCCCTGGCCGTCACCATCGGAGATGAGACGAAAGCCGCGTCATTCGTGGTCTCCAGCGAAGATCCCATCGCCACAACCGCTGATGTGGCGCTGGCAGATCTCGCGGACCTTGTCGAGGAAGCGATCCGAGCTGCGTCGTCCTCGGAGTCGTTTGTCGACGTGTCCGTCTACACGCAGGACGAACGGCTGCATGTCATCTCGAGCGCCACAGGCCTCTCCATCAGCATCGCGGAGTCGGGTGAAGGCGGCACTGCTACGGCGTTGGCCTTGACCGATCCGCTGAGCTCTCAGAAGCGTGCGTATCTCTCAGGAGATCTCTCGAACTTCCCCCTCCTAGCGGATGGTGATCGCCAAGTGCAAGTCTCGGTTGGGGCAGCAGAGGCAACCGTCACGATTGGTTCAACAGCCGGTGACATAGCGGAAGTTGCCGCTGATCTTGACACAGCTGTGCAAGACGAACTTGGCAAGCACGTCCAGGCCCATCGAAACCGACTCATCCTCCAGGTAGACCTTCCTGAGGAGGCCTCCTTTGGGCCCGTTCCCGGCATCGATGAGACAACAGTCTACGACCTGCGGCTCCTCGAGACTGTCGCCGTACGTATTCGCGTCAACGGCGCCGAGGCCCTGGAAGCCCCGGAGGTGGCTCTCCCATGACGCAGCGGCGTGAGACCCCTCGAGCAGCGGCGCCCCCGACCTGGGAGGACGTGAGCCGATCCTACCTCGACGCACACCTCGATCGCCTTCGGCTCTACCTCGAACGTCGGATCCTGTGGCTGCGGGATCGGTGGGCCGGCGATCCAGGGCCGCCGTATCAGGGGATGGTCATCGGCGACGCCGAAGTCGACCGGGCCCTCGCCGGAGGCGAGCCGGAAGCCGAACGGCGCTTCTCCGAGGAAGAACCCCGAGCCGCATCCATCGCGGACCGGATCCGGGAGGCCGAGCGAGCGCTTGCTACCGCGGAGGATACCGACCCGGAGGACACACCACCGGCACTCGAACTCCTCGCCCGGATCTTCGGGCTGTCGGACATCGAGCGAGACATCCTCCTGCTGGCGGCTGCGCCGAGCCTCGATCCCGCCTTTGAGCGGCTCTACGCCTACGCCCAGGACACCGTCCAACGCCCGTATGCAACGCTCGCCCTCGCCGATTCGCTGTTCGGCGTCGACGGAACCCGATCCTCCGTCCGCGACGCGCTGATCCCGGTGGCGACCCTACGGCAGCTCCAGCTGGTGACGGTCGAACCGGGGCAGGCGCCTGCGACGCCCCCATCGCTTCAGCCACTGGTCGTCGACGAACGGGTGGTCGACTTCCTTCGCGGAGTGAACCGTCTCGATGTGCGAATCGCCCAGGTCGTACGCCCCCTCCCCTCCTCCTCGCCGGTTCCGGAACAGGAGGAGACGGCTTGGCGCATCGCCCAGGCGTTGCAGGGAGGCGAGGGCGGCTGGCCGATCCTCAACCTCGTCGGCGGCGAGGACGTCGGCAAGGAACGGATCACCGAGGCGGTCTGCGAAGAACTCGCCCTCCGCCCGGTGGTCCTATCCTGGGATCGGATCCCCGGCGTGGGGCCGGAGCGCGAGCGCCTCCTGATGCTCCTCCAGCGGGAAGCCGCCCTGTCGCGCCTCGCCTTCTACCTCTCCGATACCCGGCGGGAGACGGACTCGCCCCCCACGGACGATCCTCTTGGACCGATCGTCGACCGGCTCGGAGCCTTCCTCGTCGTCAGCTCGATCGAACAGATCCGAACGGAACGCGAAGCGCTCGTCGTTCGTGTCACGAAGCCCGATTCCGCGAGCCAGGAGAACCTGTGGTCACGCACCCTGTCCGGGTTGCGCCACTCCCTCAACGGGCAGACGGCGGAGGTGGTCCAGCAGTTCGACTTGGGTCCAATCGCGATCCTCCAGTCGGTCGAGGCCGCGAGGAACCTGGCAAGGCTTCGCGATGCCCCGGGCGAGGGGACGATCACATCCGAGGATCTGTGGCAGGCGTGCCGTGACCAGGCGGGGATGAAGGTCGGGCAGCTCGCCCGAAGGATCCGCCCCTGCTACACGTGGGAGGACATCGTCCTTCCGGACGACGCTTCGCAGCAGCTCCGGGAGATCGCCGCGCAGGTCGCCCATCGGCCGCAGGTCTACGAGGGGTGGGGGTTCGGTGCGAAGCTCTCCCGCGGCCGAGGGATCAGCGCCCTCTTCTCCGGTCCGAGCGGAACCGGCAAGACGATGGCGGCCGAGATCCTCGCCGAGCATCTCGCCCTCGATCTCTACAGAATCGACCTCGCCAGCGTTGTCAGCAAGTACATCGGCGAGACGGAGAAGAACCTGAAGAGCGTCTTCGACGCCGCGGAGCAGAGCGGCGCGATCCTCTTCTTCGACGAGGCGGATGCCCTGTTCGGGAAGCGGACCGAGGTGAAAGACAGTCACGACCGCTACGCGAACATCGAAGTGAACTACCTCCTCCAGCGGATGGAGGACTACCGCGGGCTCACGATCCTGTCGACAAACCGGAAGTCCGCCCTCGACCGCGCCTTCCTGCGGCGTCTCCGCTTCCTCGTCGACTTCCCGTTCCCGGACACCTCGATGCGTCGGCTGATCTGGCAGCGTGTCTTCCCGCCGGAAGCGCAGCTCGACGCGCCCGACTTCGCAGCCCTCTCGCGCCTCGAGATCTCCGGCGGAAGCATCCGAAACATCGCGCTGAACGGGGCCTTCCTCGCGGCTGCCGAGAACTCGGCGATCGGGATGGATCACCTGATGCGCGCCGCGCGGCGGGAGTACATGAAGATCGGCAAGGCGTTGAGCGATCTCGAAGCCTGGACCTCTCGTACCGGAGGGTCTCGATGATCGACAGACCCGTTCACGTGGAGATCGATCGACTGGTGCTGACCGGACGCCCGGTCACTCCCGAGGAGGCGGCGGAGATCCGTGCCGCGGTCGAAGCTCGGCTGTCAAGCGAACTCGGTGGCACCGCTGCGGCACCGGCACACCGGATGGCATCGCAACCGGGAGAACCCGGGATGCCGTACGCCCCGGGGCACGTCTCGGCGGAGATCGCTCGGGCGATCTCCCCAGCGATTGAGTCCCACGTACCGAAAGGAGGCGGCTGAGATGGGCGACTTCGAGACGAAGCTCCGAGAGAGCGCGCTCCTTCGATCTCCTCGGTCTGAATCTCCTGCGAGGGCCCCGATTCGCCCACTCGTGGCGCAGATCCACCCGATCGGCAACCAAAGCGCCCGCCGATTCGCCGAATCCTGCCCGGCGCATCTCCCGAGTCCGAGTTCCTGTCCGTTCGGCGGGATCTGTCATTCCTGCCCAGCCCCAGTGCAGGCGAAGCTCGTCATCGGTCCGCCGGACGACGAGTACGAGAAGGAAGCCGACCGGATCGCGGACGAAGTGATGCGAAGGCCCGACCCGCAGGTGCAACGTGCCTGTCCAACCTGTGACGAAGACGAGGAACGCGTCCAGGCCAAGCCGCTCGCCGATCGGATCACGCCCCTCGTCCAACGCCAGGCCGACCCCGAAGACGAAGAAGAGGAGATCCTCCAGCCGAAGCTCGCCGACGCAGTGCAGCGTCAAGCGGAGATCCCGGAGGAAGAAGAGGAAGAAGCCATCCAGATGAAGCGTGGGGGCACGGCAACAGCGGTGGCTTCGCCGGAGACTGCAGCTTCGATCGCGAGCCTGCGGGGCGGGGGACGTTCGTTGACCGCTTCCGAGCGAGCGTTCTTCGAGCCGCGCTTCGGCCTCGGCTTCTCCGACGTTCGCATCCACGACACACCCCGGGCATCCCAGACCGCCTCGGCCATCTCCGCCAGAGCCTTCACCCGGGGAACAGACATCGTTCTCGGTGCCGGCCACTCGGCGACCGCCACTCGCGCCGGAAGGCAGCTTCTGGCACACGAGCTAACGCATGTGGTTCAGCAAGGTAGCCTTGCCGAAGCGGCAGGAGAGGACCGGATCCGTAGGCAGGCCGCGTCGACGCTTCAGCAAGAGGAGGACGATCCCGCCGGACCTGGGACTGGACCCTGGACGGTCGGTGCTACAACCCCAGACGGAGCGGATCTTGGTCCCACTAGCACGACGGACACGTTCTGCAAGAGGGGAACGTTCTTGGGCAGATACGGTTCGAGTCAGAACAACGCAACTCACGCTCAAGCCAACGCTGTGATCAGCTTCAGGGGAACCGCCAGGGGCCGAAGAGGCGGAAGTGCATGTTCCAACAGCTGTGCGCTCTACAGGCAGTTCGTTAAGCATTACTGGCGCACTGGCAGCCCGACTGCTCCCAAGCGTCACGATATCTCGTCCTGTGGGAACACCCTGGCGGCCAGCGAGACGTCCTGGACGGAGGAGTACACTAGCTGTATCGGTGACGACGACCCGACTCCTTCCAGATTCCTCTACTCGGACTTCCCAGGGTTCCACGGTCTATCCGACGGCCTGTACGCGGACGCCTGGTGGAAGTTCAAGTTCCAGATATGGGATGCATGCAGGAATCGGCCCGTGTCGACTGCAACCAACACGCTTCGCATTCGCGGAAGCGCGGCACCTCGGACCATAACCTGGGCCTACCAGTAGGGAAGGGAAGACATGCGCAGGGTCAAGACGGCAAGGGCACCGAATCCACATCCGGTCGCGGTTGCTGCAACGGCCGGGAAGAGGCCCTCAGCACACAGGGCATCGGGGATTTGCGCAAGGAGGCATGAGTGACATCCAGCTTCCCGAGGTCACCGAAGCTGCTGAAGGGTGCGATCGTCGCGATCGATCCGTTCAATCCACTCTCGAGCGTGATCGTCTTCCAGTACAACCCGCAGACGCTGAAGCGGAACCTGAAGGCGACGAGCGTCTCCACGGCCCAGAGCAACGCCCGAGCGGAGGCAATGCGCCTCTCCGGCGCGCCGAAGGAGACGATCAACATCGACGTCGAGATCGACGCGACCGACCAGCTAGAGCAGGCGGAGACCAACGCGGTCTCGATGGGGATCTACCCGCAGCTCTCGGCGCTCGAGATGCTCCTGTACCCGAAGAGCTCGCAGGTCATCATCAACACGGCCCTCCTCGCCACCGGCGTCACCGAGGTGATCCCTCCGATGGCACCGTTCACGCTCTTCATCTGGGGGCCGAAGCGCGTCGTCCCCGTCCGGCTGACAAGCTTCAGCATCAGCGAGGAGGCGCACGACACGAGCCTCAACCCGATCCGGGCCAAGGTCTCCCTTGGACTCGAGGTCCTCAGCTACAACGACCTCCCGCTGACCCACCCCGGGTACTACGTCTTCCTTGCCCACCAAGTTGCCAAGGAGACGATGGCGACGATCAGCAGCGTCGGCGATCTCTCCGCTGCTGCCGGCGCAGGCGTTGAGCTGAACCTGGGAGGATCGTAATGTTCGAGACCACGAGCCGCTATGCCAGCCTGTCGACCGCGACCTTCGTGATGCCCGACGGGCGGGAGGTCACCTACGTGCGCCGCCGGTTCCTCCCGTGCGCCGCCGATCTCCCCCTGATGGTCGAGGTGACGTTCGCGTCAAGCGACCGGCTGGACTTGATCGCCAACCGGACGATCGGAGATCCCGAGCAGTTCTGGCGCGTTTGCGACGCGAACGCGCCGATGAACCCGTCCGATCTCGAAGAGGTCGGCCGGACGGTCCGTGTTCCCGTTCCCCAGTTCGAGGAGGCGAGATGAATCCTGAGGGGATCCGCCTCAGTCTGATGCTCGGTCTGGGCGTTCCGACCCCACCCCCACCGCCGATCCCCGAGTCCCTCAACTCGGTCGAGGTAACGCACAAAGACGAGGGCCGCTCGGGATTCCAGCTGGAGTTCAACGTGGGGCGATCCGGTCCGACCGACATCTTCGACTATCCCCTGATGATGACGCCGCTTCTGCGCCCGTGCAGCCGGGTGCTTCTGACGGTGACTCTCAAGGGCATGCCGAAGGTGCTGATGGACGGGATCATCACCGACCAGCAGCTCTCCCCGAGCGAGCAGCCGGGAGGCTCGACACTGACGGTGACCGGCGAGGACGTCAGCATCATGATGGATCTGGAGGAGAAGTCGGTCGAGCACCCGGCGCAGAACGAGACGGTGATCGCTGCGAAGATCATTGGAAGCTACGCCCTCTACGGGATGATCCCGGCGGTGATGCCGCCACCCTCCGTCGACTACCCGATCCCGACGGAGCGAACCCCGGTCCAGCAGGACACCGATCTGGAGTACCTCCGGGCGATCGCGTCCCGCTACGGGTACGTCTTCTACGTCATCCCAGGCCCGGTGCCGTTCTCGAACACCGCCTACTGGGGTCCCTCGATCCGCGCCGGCCTCCCCCAGCGGGCGCTGTCGGTCAACATGGGACCAAGCTCGAACGTCGACTCGATCCGCTTCCAGTACGACGGCCTCTCGATCACGGCAGTCGAAGGCGACGTACAGGACAGCTTCACCAATCGGAGCCTCCCCGTTCGTCTGGCAACGAGTCTTCGGCAGCCTCTCGCAAGCCAGCCGGCCCTCCTGACGCAACCGTTCATGCGGACCCGCCGGTACCGCGCAGATGCGGGCCTGAACATCACGCAGGCGTTGGCACGGGCCCAGGGGATGGTCGACGAGGCGAGCGATCCCATCCAGGCGACCGGCGAGCTCGACGCACTCCGCTACGGCGATCTGCTGATGCCGCGCGCGCTCGTCGATCTCCGCGGCGTGGGGTACAGCAACGACGGCACGTACTACGTGAAGAGCGTGACGCACACGATCAAGACGGGCGAGTACAAGCAGCGATTCACGCTGAAGCGCGAAGGAATCGGTGCGCTGTCGCCGGTGGTGAGAGTATGAGCACGTTCTACGGGAAGTACCGCGGGACCGTCGAGAACAACGTCGACCCGATGTTTCTCGGACGCATTCAAGTGAGTGTCCCTGCCGTTCTCGGGCAGGGATCTCTCAGCTGGGCGATGCCCTGCGTCTCGTACGCCGGTTCCGGCGTCGGCTTCTTCGCCATCCCACCGAACGGCGCGAACGTCTGGGTCGAGTTCGAAGGCGGGGACCCGGACTACCCGATCTGGAGCGGCTGCTTCTGGGGAACCGGCGAGGTCCCGGCGAGCCCGGCCGTCGATCTGATCAAAATCCTGAAGACCGACACAGCGACGTTGACGTTGGATGACACGCCGGGGGCCGGCGGGATCACGATCGAGACGATGATGGGGGCGAAGATCGTGATCAACGCCCAGGGGATCGAGATCACCAACGGCCAGGGCGCCACGGTGAAGATGACCGGTCCGCAGGTCTCGGTGAACAACGGCGCGCTGGAGGTGACCTGATGCCCGGCTACCTCCTGCACATGGGAGCAACGGTGCTGTGCGCGCACGGAGGACAGGCGCAGCCGACGGTGACGAACCCGCGGGTGAAGGTCGGCGGACAGCCGATCGTGACGCAATCGGCGCCGTACACGATCGCCGGATGCCCGTTCACCGTCCCGCCGGGAAGCCCGATGCCCTGCGTCACCGGGCAGTGGGTGATGGGGGCGACGCGCGTTCGCGCGGGAGGTCAGCCGGTGCTGCTTCAGGACAGCCAGGCGATCTGCACGCCGAACGGCACCCCGCTGAACATCGTCATGACGCAAGTGCGAGTGAAGGGGACCTGATGCACATCGACTACCCGCTCCACGTGAGCGCACACGGCCGCACCGCCCTGACGGATCGGGAATCCCACATTCGAGACATGATCGAACAGGTGCTGTTCACCGTCCCCGGGGAACGCGTCAACCGACCCGACTTCGGCTGCGGCCTGATGCAGCTCGTCTTTGCGCCGAACAGCGACGAGCTGGCGACGGCGACGCAGTTCCTGGTGCAGGGCTCGCTCCAGCAGTGGCTCGGCGACCTGATCCACGTGGAGGCCGTCGAGGTGCGAAGCGAGGACTCGAAGCTGCGCGTGGACGTCCGATACATCGTGCGGCGAAACGAAGAGCGGAGGCTCGCGCAGTTCGAGCGCGAGATCTAAGATGGCGACCCAGTACTTCTGCAAGGATCCGCAGAGACGCGAGGACATCAAGGGCAGTTCGACGCTGAACGGGATCGATTACGTCGAGGTTGCGACTGCGGATGACCTCAACGACCAGCGATTTCTGCGCGTTCACTTCATCCCGAAGGAAGCTGGCACCCCTCTGACGAATCTCGGGTATCTCCTGGACGCCCTCGACAACTCCGAAGGCCTCGTGCGGATCCTCGGAGGAACACGGACCACCGACATTGGAGTCCAGACGGTCGAACGTGTCACGAATCACCTGAAGATCGAGGCCGACAAGGCAGGCGACTTCTCGACGTACACACTTGAGATCGACCACTCCGCGCTAAACGAAACCCTAGCGATTGAATACCCGCCAGATCCTCCGCAGATCGACCCGGTCTTCGCAGAGTGCGACTTCTCCTTCAAGGCCGAGTGTCCCAGCGGCTTCGACTGCAGGGAGGAGCCCGCATGCCCGCCGGAGGCCCCCCCCCCAGCCCCTGCGATCAACTACCTAGCGAAGGACTACGCCAGCTTCCGCCAGCTGATGCTCGACCGCCTCGCCGTCGTCATCCCGGAGTGGGAGGACCGCATCGCACCGGACGTCGGCGTCGCTGTGATCGAGACGCTCGCCTATGCGGCCGACCGACTCAGCTACTACCAGGACGCGGTCGCGAACGAGGCGTACTTGGGGACGGCGAGGAAGCGGATCTCCCTGCGGCGGCACGCGCGCCTCCTCGACTACCGGATGCACGAAGGCTGCAACGCGCGCGTCTGGGTACAGATCCAGGTCAGCAGCGGTATGGATCTGGAGGCCGGAGCCCGGCTCTTGACGCAGGTGCCCGGTCTGTCCATCTGCCTAGGCGAGGACACGACGTACCTAGAGGCGGTGCAGCAGGGCGCCGTGGTCTTCGAGACGATGCACGCCGTCTCCCTCTTCGAGCAACACAACAAGATCGAGTTCTACACCTGGGGGGACAACCTCTGCTGTCTTCCGAAGGGGGCGACGGAGG
>Ga0180434_10009488_pt1 | contig 10564 bp, 7 predicted proteins | sample SS_ome_7_FD_132453 | JGI IMG/M metagenome (GOLD analysis project Ga0180434, IMG submission 132453) | Hypersaline lake sediment archaeal communities from the Salton Sea, California, USA - SS_1_D_2 metaG | ecosystem: Environmental > Aquatic > Non-marine Saline and Alkaline > Hypersaline > Sediment... | reverse complement strand
CCGGCCCGCTCATCAAGCTCGGATAAAGTCACTTTGACGTAGAGATTTCGAGTGTCGGTACTGGATAACTCATATGCCAGTCTATCAAAAGCATGTTTATGGATAGAGTCATCAAGGGGCATGTCCTTTTCATGGATTTCAATTTTCATGAAATGATTTGATTGAATTAAATTGCGGAGAATTTTAATAATTTTTATTCTGTTAAATGTTCGAAAAACAGCAATAATTGTTCGAATTTTTCGAACTGAGGATCGGGGGTGTTTTGCTAAAAATTGAAGAAACACCCCATATACTTCGAAAAAAACGAATTTTTATTGAAAACTTTCGATTATTTTTAAATATGTGAGGAACTAACCTTATACATAGAGGGGTATTTTATCTTTCTCAAGAAATCGAGCTGGACAGTCAGCCTAAAGCTGAACTCGTATTGATCAGCCACCTTGAGGTAGAAAGAGGTGTGGAATGCAGAGGTTCAAAAATATTTTGGCTGTGGTGGAAATAACTCAGTCTTCTGCTCTGGCTCTCGAACGGGCGGTCAGTCTGGCGGAAAGTAATCAGGCCAGTCTGACTGTGATCAGTGTTGTACCTCAATTGTCCCCGGCGACCGTCGAACCTGAAGCTGGTTCTTTAGCTACGGAGTTTCAGAAATACGCCGTTGATGAACAACACAAGAAACTTGAAGCATTGGTTTCCCCTTTTAGAAAACAGTTAGAGATAAAACTGAAAATTCTAGTCGGTACGCCTTTTCTGGAAATTGTAAAAGAGGTCCTACGAAACGAACGGGATCTGGTCATAAAAATGGCTGAGGACCTGGACTGGCTGGACAGGTGGTTTGGTAGTAATGATATGCATTTATTACGCAAATGCCCTTGCCCTGTATGGCTGATAAAGTCGCATGGAACACAGAAATATAAACGTATCCTGGCTGCAGTGGATGTCGATGATGATCATTCACCTGAAGTCCTGGAGGCAGAAAAAGCGTTAAACCGTCAAATTCTGGAAATGGCGAGTTCGATGGCATTGGCAGATTCTGCAGATTTACACATTGTGCATGTTTGGGATGCTATCGATGAAGATTTATTCAGCGCTTTTTCAATGGAGCATGTAGACGAAGACAAAATTAAGGGCTATGTGGAAGCTAACAGGCGACGGCATACGGGCAATCTAAATTCATTGATTAGTTATGTCGTCAGAGAAGGAATGGGAGGGGCATTAAAATATTTAAAGCCTCAAAAACATTTACTGAGAGGATCAGCCCGTAAGGAAATCCCCTTGTTGGCTAAAGATATCAATGCCGACCTGATTGTCATGGGGACTGTGGCCCGTACTGGCATTTCAGGCTTTTTTATTGGTAATACTGCGGAAATGATCCTTAATCAGATTAATTGTTCCGTGCTTGCTATCAAGCCTCCAGGCTTTGTAACACCAGTCACACTGGAAAAGTGAGCTAACAACAGGGCTGGTTCTGGTCATGAACTTGAGGAAATGGTTCAGTGAGTCCTTTTCCTGACATCTTTACTGAAATAGCAGTTTTACTGCTGTTGGCTGCCACAATAGGTGCCATTGGTACACGTTTGCGCCAACCGCTTATCGTGGCTTTCATCGCCTTAGGAATCCTGGTTGGTCCGTCTGTTCTGGGCTGGGTAAGCGCAAATGATCAGGTCGATCTACTGGCAAAACTAGGCATTACTCTGCTTCTGTTTGTCGTTGGTTTAAAGCTCGACCTTCATATCATCCGCACCATGGGGCCGGTTGCACTGGCTACGGGGCTAGGTCAGGTCTTTTTTACCAGCGTGTTTGGCTATTTGATCGCCCTTGCATTCGGCATGGCACATATCACAGCCTTGTACGTAGCCGTTGCCCTGACGTTTTCAAGCACCATCATCATCGTTAAATTACTCTCGGATAAAAAAGAAGTAGATACCTTGCATGGACGGATTGCACTTGGTTTCCTGATTGTTCAGGACCTGGTCGTAGTGCTGGCAATGATTGGCTTAAGTGCACTTAATGAAACTACCACTGCATCCACATTTGGCACGGGATGGCGCATTTTCGTCAATGGTGCTCTGTTTCTGTTTGCTATAGCGCTGGCAACACGTTATTTATTACCGCGTTTTCTGCGATTGCTTTCACGTTCCCAGGAATTATTGGTGCTGTTTGGTATTGCCTGGGCAGTGAGTCTGGCAATGGCTGGTTCCTATCTGGGTTTCAGTAAGGAGATAGGGGCTTTTCTGGCTGGTGTATCGCTTGCTTCAACTCCCTTTCGTAATGCACTCGGTGCCCGCCTGGTCAGTTTACGCGATTTTCTGTTGCTCTTCTTTTTTATTGATCTGGGAGCACAACTGGACCTTGGACTGTTAGGTGCCCAGTTTACGGAATCAATGGTTTTTTCCTTATTCGTCCTGCTCGGCAATCCGCTTATTGTTATGGTCATTATGGGTCTTCTCGGATACAGAAAACGAACAGGTTTTCTGGCGGGCCTGACAGTTGCCCAGATTAGCGAATTTTCTCTAATTCTTGGCGCGGTTGGAATGAGTCTCGGGCATATTGATCGAGAAACCATGGCGTTGATAACACTGGTTGGCTTGATAACCATTAGTGCATCAACCTATATGATCATCTATTCACACCAGTTGTATTCATGGTTGTCACCCTGGCTAGAAATTTTCGAGAGAGAAAACCCGTATCGTGAGAACAAACATAATGCAGATTTTGGCGAGGATAGAGTGGATGTCATTCTGTTTGGCCTGGGACGTTATGGAACAGGAATTGCCCAGGCACTACGTAGTTCTGGACTGTACGTGATGAGTGTTGATTACAACCCGGACTTAATCAGGTTTGGAGATACTACTGGCTACCCGGTTTTTTTTGGTGATGCGGAGGATCCGGAATACGTGGCGTCCTTGCCGTTGAACCAGGCAAAATGGGTGATAAGCACTGCAAAGGAACAACAGATAAATATGGCCTTAATCCACTCGCTGCAGGCTGCTGATTATAAGGGCCGTGTGGCTGTTGCAGCCCATAACACGAGTGAGGCGGCAAAGTTAGAACTGGCCGGTGCAGATCTTGTATTAATTCCCTATGCTGACGCGGCTCGTGAGGCCGTCAGTCGTATCCTGGACAAGGATAATGGAGCTTAAAAAAAGACTGAAATACCTTTGATAGTTCGAAAAAAACGATTCTGTTTCTAATAATTTCGAATATTTCTAATTAAGGGCAATACTAACCTTAATAATAGAAGGGTATTTTTTTCTCGCGATGCTGGGCTGGCCAGTAAGCGTGCAGCCAATTTGTATTGGTCAGCCATCTTGATATGGAAGGTGGTGAGATGCAAAGGTTCAAACGTATTCTGGCTGTTGTGGATATGACACGATCCTCATCTCTGGCTCTCGTTCGCGCTGTAAATTTAGCCCAGAATAACAAGGCAAGCCTGACAGTGGTCTGTGTTGTTCCCAGAATGACTGCAGCAACCGGCGTGCCCGAAGGTGGTCCAAAATCGTGTGACCTTCAGAAATATGTCGTTAATGGAGCTAAAAAAGAACTCGCGGCAGCCACTAATCCCTTTTTGTCGGAAATGGACATTCAGACAACAGTGCTTACAGGAACACCATTTCTGGAAATCATCAAGGAAGTATTGAGAAATGACCATGATCTTGTCATAAAGTCTCCTGAAATTTACAGCTGGCTGGATCGCATGTTCGGTAGTGAAGACATGCACCTGCTGCGGAAATGCCCTTGCCCGGTATGGCTGGTCAAGCCTTCAGCCTCAAACACCTACCAGCGTATTCTGGCTGCAGTTGATGTGGATAGGGATTACCCACCAGATGAAATGGCAAAACGCCATAAACTGAATCTTCAGATTCTGGAAATGGCCGCTTCGCAGGCTTTGTCAGATTCTGCAGAATTTCATGTAGTCCATGCATGGCAGACGATTGAAGAAGGGCTGTTTCGTAATCCTTTTATTGATATTTCAAAAGCCGGGGTTAATGATCACATTGAAGAAACAAGGAATTTGCATGATCAAGCACTTGAAAAATTGATAAACGAAGTTACTGTTAAGAAAAATGCAGAGTTCGGAAAGTTTCCAGGTCCGCAAAAACACTTGATCAGGGGGTTGGCACAAAAAGAAATACCCACGCTGGTTAACAAATTGAGAGTAGATCTTGTCGTGATGGGCACAGTTGCCCGCACCGGCATTCCAGGATTTTTTATTGGTAATACAGCTGAAACCATTCTTTCTCAGATCAACTGCTCGGTATTGGCAATTAAACCAGCAGATTTTGTTTCTCCAGTCACATAAACTTGCCAGGAGTTATCACGAATGAACACCATGCTGGAGAAGCATTCTCACCACATACCGCAAAAAGAGTTGCTTGAGCTGCTCGATACCAATGATAAATCAGGTTTGGATCGCTTTGAGGTGGAGCAGCGTCAGGCGCAATATGGCCCTAACACGCTGACACAGCATAAAGGAGACGGTCCACTAAAGCGTTTCTTGTTGCAATTCCATCAGGCCCTGGTGTACATCCTGCTTGGGGCGGTTGTTATCAAGCTGATGCTGGGAGCCTATGTAGACGCCAGCGTCATCTTTGGTGTGGTTCTGCTTAATTCAATAATTGGTTTTGTGCAGGAAGGCAAGGCGCTCAATGCGCTGGCTGCCCTGTCTCGAGCCCTGACATCCACAGCTACAGTGCTGCGAGGTGGGGAAAAACATCAGATCGATTCCCGCGAGCTTGTGCCGGGCGATATCGTGATGGTTGCATCCGGTGATAAGGTGCCGGCTGATTTGCGCCTGCTGCAAAGTCGAAATCTAAAGATTGACGAATCAGCACTGACTGGTGAGTCCGTGCCGGTGGACAAGATTTCAGGAGAGGTCGACCAGAACGTTGTACTGGCAGAACGTACCAACATGGCCTATTCCTCCAGTCTCGTGACATATGGCACGGCGGTTGGTGTCGTCACCGCCACCGGTGACGCTACTGAAATGGGCCGTATTTCCGAGCTCATCGCCAGCGCAGAGGTTCTGGCGACACCGCTGACCCGCAAAATAGCTCAATTCAGCAATATCCTGCTCTATGCCATCCTGATGTTGGCCGCTCTGACTTTCGCTGTGGGCCTGTGGCACGGCGGTTCTGCGATGGACATGTTCATGGCCGCTGTTGCGTTGGCCGTTGCCATGATCCCGGAGGGCTTACCGGCTGTACTTACCATCACCCTTGCCATCGGTGTCGCACGCATGGCTAAACGCCACGCCATTATTCGTCGTCTGCCCGCGGTAGAGACACTTGGCAGCACTACCGTGATTTGCTCCGACAAGACCGGTACGCTGACACGCAACGAAATGACGGTGCAGTGGCTCTGGGATGGTGTACACCTGGTGAATGTCTCCGGAGTGGGCTACGCACCTGAAGGTGATCTGGAATTTAATGATGAAGTGCTTGAGTTAAATGGCTTTGGCGGCTTGTCTGAATTATTGCTTGCCGGTGTGCTTTGCAATGATGCGGTACTGAAAAAAGATGACAACGGCTGGTTGATTCAGGGTGACCCTACTGAAGGTGCATTGCTGGTGGCAGCGGCCAAGGCCGGACTGGATTTGCGAAAGTTACAGAAGGATCACCCCAGGCTGGACGCAATTCCATTTGAATCCCAGCATCAGTACATGGCCACTTTGCATGATTCTGGCGATGAGGCTGTAGTTTACCTTAAGGGCTCAGTGGAAAGCGTTCTTGAGCGTTGCGAGTTTATGCTTGGTGCTGAAAACAAAGCGGTGCCGCTAGACAGCGAGGCTGTACATCAGCAAGTACTTGCAATGGCAAATCAAGGGCAGCGTGTATTGGCATTTGCGCGTCTTGCAGCCCCGGCGGGCAGCACCAGTATCGATCACCAGCAGGTAGCCGGCGGCCTGGTGTTTCTGGGGCTGCAGGGCATGATGGATCCACCGCGCGAAGAGGCAATTCGTGCGGTACAGGCCTGTCAGGAAGCCGGGGTTCAAGTCAAGATGATCACCGGTGATCATGCCGCAACCGCAGCTGCCATAGCCGGTCAGATCGGTCTGGGAGGTCCTTTGCCCGAAGGCAGGTTACCGGATGTGTTGACTGGTCGCGACCTGGAAGGCATGACCGATGCGCAACTGATTGGTGCTGCCACCTCAACTGAGGTTTTTGCAAGGGTAACACCCGAACAGAAGTTACGCCTGGTGGAAGCCCTGCAAGCACATGGTGAGGTGACAGCCATGACCGGAGACGGTGTTAATGACGCGCCGGCTCTGCGTCGTGCCGATATCGGTGTAGCGATGGGAATAAACGGTACCGAGGTATCCAAGGAAGCAGCCGATATGGTACTGACCAATGACAACTTTGCCACCATTGAGGCGTCGGTCGAGGAGGGGCGAGGTGTCTTTGACAACCTGATCAAGTTTATCACCTGGATTCTGCCTACCAATGCCGGTCAGGGACTAGTGATCATCGTTGCAGTGATGTTTGCCCAGCCACTGCCGGTATTACCCGTGCAGGCGCTATGGATCAATATGACTACTGCCGTGCTGCTCGGGCTGACACTGGCGTTCGAGCCCAAGGAGCCGGGTATCATGCGACGCCCGCCTCGCCGCCCGGGTGCACCTATATTGACGGGTGAACTGTTCTTTCGTATCGGCCTGGTAGGGCTATTGCTGCTGATCGGCAGCTTCGGCTTGTTCGAATGGGCGCTTCATCGTGGAGCCAGTGAAGCCGAGGCGCGTACCATAGCGATCAATGTATTTGCCATAGGCCAGTCTTTCTATCTGTTGAACTGCCGTTCGCTGCGGTTATCGATGTTCAGGCTGGGGCTGTTCAGTAATCCGTGGATCTGGGGAGGTATTGCCAGCATGATTGGGGCGCAATTACTGATAACCTATGTGCCAGTGATGAACTGGCTGTTTCATACCGCGCCTATAGGGTTGACTGAGTGGCTGTATATCTGTCTGGTTGGCCTGGTGATCTATGTGGTGACAGGTATGGAGAAAAGCTGGCGTTTCCGTCGGGAAGGGTGAAGTGTCGAGCCATTTTGAGCAGTTAAGTGTCTCAAAATATCCCTGATTACCCTGGGTAAATCATATGTTGCTATCCGTTTTAAATGAACTATGCTTTGTTGCTAAAGCAAAATAACAACATGGCGTCGTACCCCTTGGTCGCTTCCATTTCCACAAGGAGAATCCAATGATTCGTAAGTTAGCTTATGCATTGCCCTTTGTCCTTGCCGTGTCTTCTGCTTTTGCTGAAGATTCCTACGTAGACATGGCACCGGAGGACATTTTACAAGCGTTAATTGATAAAACCGGTTCAGCTTATCTGAACCAGAGCCCTCAAAACCAGCAGATGATGCCGGACAATCCTGCTTACTGGGTTGCTGATGAAGGCGAGGAATTATTCAGAACACCACGTGGACCGAATGATGTGTCTCTCGAGTCCTGCGATTTTGGCAAAGGGCCGGGGGTTTTAAAGGGCGCATATGCTGAGCTTCCGCGCTATTTTGAAGATACCGGCAAGGTCATGGATCTGGAAACACGCCTCGTGCACTGCATGACCACGCTGCAAGGCATACCGGCTGATAATCCTTCGGTTAAGAAACGTCATGGTTCCAAAAGCGATATGATGAAACTGCAGACGTATATTGCCTTGCAATCCAATGGTGTGAAATGGAACCCTCCTATGGATCACCCGATGGAAAAGGCGATGCGTGATGCTGGTGAAGTACTCTTTTACCGCAAGGCAGGCCCAATGGATTTCAGCTGCCAGACTTGTCATGGTTCGACGGGTTTGCGTATTCGTGCTTCAACCCTGCCCAACGTGAACATTCCCGAGGAATGGACCAAGGCGATCTCCTGGCCAGCTGAGCGTGCTGGTCATCAGAACGTTCGCAGCACCCAGCACAGGGTTCGAGGTTGTCTGTGGCAGATGCGCCACCCAGGTATCATTGCTGGTTCTGATGCGTCCATTGCCCTGATTTCATTTTGGACAGATGCAGCTCGTGGTCAGCCTGCAATCATTCCTGACCTGAAACGCTGATCGGAATCACCAGAGGAGAATAATAAATGAAAGCAAAATTGAAAACCTTTGCTGCGACGATCGCTCTGCTGGTATCGGGTGTTGCTGTCGTTAATGCAGATGAAGTAAAACCACACAAGTACACTATGATGTCGCCAGCGGAATTGGCCGAATACCTGATATTTGTAGACAAAGGTTACAAGTTGTCCCAGCCGGTTCAGGAAGGCGGTGTGGCTGGTCAGCGCATGTTTCAGGATGATTTGCAAAAAACCTGTTCAAAACTGCGCGGAGAACGTGCCACAGGCGATGTAGCTGCAAAAATATCCGCAGCTGCCCGCAAAACCATAAAGTACCCCGAAGGTGGCATCAAACTTGGCGACTGGAGAATTGGTCGCGAGTTGGCATGGTCTGGCTTTGGATATCGCGTCGGGCACAAAAATGATAACCACTCCAAGGCCCAGTATGGTCCTGGTGGTAATTGTTATAACTGTCACCAACTTGCCGATGACCGTGTAGGCGGTACTCTCGGACCTTCGTTGTTAAACTACGGAAAGTTGCGCGGTAATAGCGAGGCGATTCTTAAATATACCTATGAAGTCATTTACAATCCGCATTCTGTTTTCGCATGTACTAACATGCCGCGAATCGGTGCCAAGGGAATCCTGACCCAGGAGCAGATTTCCCATGTGATGGCTTATTTACTCGACCCGGAGTCACCGGTAAACAAATAAACTCAAGCAGTATTTACCCTTGAACTGGATATGACCCGCTGACGTTTTTGTCGGCGGGTTTTTTTTTAGCTTTAATTCTGGGACTGTGCCAATCCGGTTTGATTTCTGTATCACTCAGCTGCCAACTGCTTTGGTTATGTCTGGTAACCTTGATATCAAGGTTTCTGGCTGTTTTTCCAGAGACAATCAGTCTAAAGCCTGACGTAATTTTAGCTGGAAGTCCTGGTCGGATGTTTCCAAGCCCATGATAGCAATTACTTGTCGGTCCGATTTGAATAATACAGCCTGGCTGTCATATACCCGGTAAGTTTGAGCAAATGCGCGGCCCTGAGGTGTGCCAAGGTCAGCGACAATGAAATTGATACTGGAGTCGAAATCTGGTCGTATTCTCTTCAATCGCGTTAATGCCTCACCACCTGATGGCGAAAAATTTTCGTAGGCCAACACAACAGCGGGCTTGTCTTCTTTCAGCAGGGAGAGATCGCTGCTGATGGGAGTTGGTATAACCTGAAAAACCACATAGCCCGATAACAGAACCAGGGCGATCACTGTTGCAGTAATAGAATGCTTATTCATAAAATGGATACTAGCGATCCGGGCAAAAAGTTCTACTGAAAAATAATAAGGTTATATCCTTGAATGGAGTCTGGCTACACATTGATCGCTGGCCTGGGAATCTATTTGCGGAGAGATATCGAGAAAGTCCTGTAACGAAACAGGGAACACTATCCGCCATTTGTGGTCAGGTTTTTATGGGGAAGTTGAATGCCAGTCGTATCAACCGTATTTCCAGGGTTAATAAATCAGGCCTTCTTGTATACTTAATGGAGATAAATAATGTCTGAAACCACTACACTCGAGCCGCCAGAGACGCTGCGAGCGCCCGAGCCCGTGTCTGAAATTTCTGAAGAACAGGCCCAGGCGATGGTGCCAATAACCGAGGAACAGATAAAATCACTCAATGAGCGTGTTGAAGAGTTTATCAATCTGGTGATTTCGCTTGATGTGCAAAGTGATGGATTCAAGGAGCAGGTTGATTCAATACACAGCCTGGGCACAAAAGAAATTCATCAAGCAGCAAGTATGTCCAACCGTTTTCTGGAACGTCCGCTCAACAGTATGGGTGAAAATGGCATTTTCAGTGATAAATCACCGGTTTCAGCCTCGCTTATCGACTTGAGGCAAACGGTGGAAAGACTTGATCCTTCAAGGCATGGGAACCTGCTTGAGCCCAAAAAGATTCTTGGACTGATTCCCTATGGAAACAGGTTAACTGAGTATTTTCAGCAGTATCAAAGCTCTCAATCTCATCTCAAGGACATATTGAAGTCTCTCTACAATGGACAGGATGAACTCAGAAAAGACAATGCAGCTGTTGAACTCGAGAAAACCAGGCTATGGGACATCATGGGACGAATGGAACAATACATATTTCTCGGCAAACAGATTGATGCTGAGCTTGAAAAGAAGGTTCTGCTTATAGAAGCGCAAGTCCCGGAAAAAGCCCGCGTGGTCAAAGAAGAAATTCTCTTCTACGTCCGTCAAAAGGTGCAGGACCTTCTGACTCAGTTAGCTGTGGCTATTCAGGGATATCTTGCACTTGATGTCATCAGGAAAAACAACCTCGAACTGATCAAGGGGGTTGATCGGGCTGCAACCACAACGATCAGTGCCTTGAGGACTGCCGTGATGGTTGCCCAGGCAGTAAATAACCAGAAGCTGGTACTGGATCAGGTTGGAGCAATCAATAAAACCACAAACAACCTGATTCAGGGAACTGCCAGGCAGCTTAAAGAACAGGGTATGGCAATT